>Ga0210114_1000351_pt1 | contig 12042 bp, 14 predicted proteins | sample MayberryNW_TuleA_FD_185524 | JGI IMG/M metagenome (GOLD analysis project Ga0210114, IMG submission 185524) | Wetland microbial communities from San Francisco Bay, California, USA, that impact long-term carbon sequestration - MayberryNW_TuleA_D2... | ecosystem: Environmental > Aquatic > Marine >...
CATAATTTGTTTCCTTATTTATTTCATGATATACCACCACTATTTATTATTTTGGTAAATAAATAATTGAATTTATTTGACTCTATGTTGATATTTTAATCAGTTAAAATTTTATAAGATAACTGTTTAAAACTAATGAACTTTAGAACCTAATTCAATCTGTTCTTCAGTATCTATGGTTAAAAAGATTGGTCTTCCTTCCATTCCATCTAACGCTAGAATCATTCCTTTTGACTCTATATTTCCTATTCTTTTAGGTGAAAGGTTAGTGCATACAATTACTAATTTTTCTTCCAATTCCTCAGGTTTGTAATACATAGCGGCTCCTACTACCACTACTCTTGTCTCGAAACCGAGATCTATTTCTGCCTTGTAAACTTTGTTCAGGTTAGGTATATTTTCTATCTTTTTAATTTTTCCCAATCTCAAGTCTATTTTAGAAAATTCCTCAAATGATATATTTGTAAGTTGAGTTTTATTATCGTTTTCCATTTTAATTAGATAGAAATGTAAACTTTCTTCTATATAATATATGATAATAGCAACCTATTATATTTTTTTGGTTACATAACATTACTTGTATAGTTGTATTCTTCTAATCTCTATTATTTAGTATATAAAGAAAAAACAGGAGGAACGCAATAGTTTTACCCCTTCTACATATATATTGAATATATATTCAAGAAGCAAATGATATAAACTTCATAAAATTTCTATCGATAATTATAAAACTTAACTTTCCGTGTAATAAATACTTACATTGTGTTCTCAATTTCTTTAGACACAAAAAATATAGATAATATTAGGGACAGATATATTGCTATTGTAAGTTAAAATATTTTCATATTCTTTGTTCCTTCAGTCTCAATTTTAGAAAAATATGGAGCTCTATTACTCGAGAAGAATAGTTAAAATATTTTCTATCTATCTGTTTAGATAATGTATTATTTGCAACTTGAACGTAGGTTAGACATAAAAATTATAAATTTATGACTCTACTGATTTAACATTGTGAATAAGATATGATATAAAAAATTATAAGTTCGTATCAAATAGATTGTACTCGATTCTCTCTTCCAGGTGTCGTCTTAAATAATACTACTCCTAATCGATTACCAGATCTTTTGCTACTTGTTATCCTAATTATATTCAAATAAGTGGGGAATTTATTTTTTTTTCATTCCGAAGAGTATTGTATTTATTAAGTCGAGTATCACTAGTCCAAGAAAGATAGCTAAGGATTTACCTAAACACATAATTCGAATGTTTAATTTCAGTCCCTTACTCTCTACTTCGATAATTACTATCTTCTTTTTGTATTCTATATAACAAATTAAATTAAATTAATTTATTTATTGTTCTAGTCACTTTCTTTTATTCCGACCCTGTAATGAAAGTGTTTCAGAATAGATAATGAGTATAGTGTTAAAATAGTGAAGAATATATTGTGTCTATATAGTGAATTAACTTAGATCTATCATAACATGAACACATCTAGTGTACATAAAACTTATCTTTTAATTAGATTAGGTTGTGGGCATTTAATATTCCAATTCTACTCATTATTGATTCAATCAATTTAAGATTGGTGTTGTTGAACTAAAACTACATTCGGTCAGATACCCTAGTGCTTTCATCATATTTCAGAAAAGGTTTTCATCATTCCGTTGACCTTTAAAGGATTCTATATTAAGAGTTAAACTAAATTAGCTTATTATATTATATAAACTTACAAAGTATCTTTTATAAGAAAATCAAAAAAGGTACTTTATGTCTTTAGAAGAAAAAATACTTGACAAAATTTTTTCTTCAGGTATATCTGGAGTGAAAAAAACAGATCTAAAAAAAGAATTTGCATCAGTTGATCTAGATAGCTTATTGAATTTATGGATAAAACAAAATGAAATTATTATGTCAAAAAAGGGAAGTACAAGTTATTGTTGGCATAAAGACAGTTATTTACAGTATCTCTTAGATTCAGACCCAAAATTCAAATATACATTTGAATTATTCAAAGAGGTTAAAATTTCTTTTCAAAATTTATCGAATTCTGTTGATAAACATGTAGAAAAATTGGATGGCAAGATGATTGTGTTAATGGATTCAATATTAGCCACAACTACCACTCGTAATCCCTTTGAAAATAGTGTCTCTCCTCCCCAGAAAGTTATTAATTTACAAAACTTTAGTGAAGATTTTGATTTAACAATTTGCAAATACTCTGATTCAATCGGATGGGTTCCATTATCCACTTTAAGAAATGATCTATCTCAGAAATATGAAATTTCAGAAAAGGAATTCTATGACCTTGCTGAACAAATAGTAGACGAAAATAGATCCAAATATGAATTGTCAACAGGAGGTAATGAAGGGATTATGATTCGTGGATTGGTATATGGATATGTAAGGTGCTTGTAATTGTTTCCATATAATCTCGACAAAAATCCTTTTCCAAGTGGTCCAACTCCTAATCTAGAAGATGCTCATATTTTAGGTGGAAAGAGGCATCAAGAAGCGAGAAATTCAATTTTTTCCTGTATAGAAGACCTTGTAAAATATTCTGGAACTAATGATAATAATGATAAATTCAGAATAATTACAGTTATTCAAGATGTAGGTTCAGGAAAAACTCATCTGACACTTAACATAAAAATATCTGGAATAAATGAAAAAGCAATAATTTCTTATAATGACATGGCGCAAATATATCCAAAAAAGATATTCAGTATTTATCAATCCATGATTAATGGTTTTCCATCTGATTATCTTTACAATTTGAAAAAAGAATTGCTTTATTATATAAGAGATCGAAGTAAAACAGATAATAAAATTACAAAAAAAATATTCAAATTAGGATTTTTTGAGTCTTTAACAGGCAAAGGAATAGATAATAAAATTCTTCAGATCTTAGAAGACAGAATAGAACCCGATTTAAGACATATTGATTATATTTTTGCAGACAATTTTTCCAAGACTGATATATCTATAATTAAGACTATAATACAAAATCGATTTGAAAAAAGTAAATCTTTAACTTTAATAGATATGATAAATTTTCTATCAACTTTATCAAAAATTAATTTAAAATTATTGAACAAGATCTCATTGTATCAATTCGATGAATTCGATAACCACGAAGAAACGCTTTCCTTTATGAAGGCTATTATTAATGCACATATTCCCAATACGATCCTAATGCTAATTCTTACTCCATCTTCATATCTTAAAATGGCATCAGAAAATAGTTCAGTATATGATAGATTGGAAAAGGCTAATTATAAAATAGATCTTGCTGGGTCAAATTCATTTGAAGAAATATCCGATATAGTTTTAGAATATATACGATCCTATAAACCCCATGCTACTTTTTCAGATATTCAACGAAATGAACTTTTGTCTCAAATAAAAATACTCTACGAAGATTTCGACTTGAGAAATATAAGATCTATACTGAATATTATGTACAGTGCATTTGAAATAGCCAGTAACAAAAAAATGTCTATCATAAATGAACAAATTTTAGATGAAACATTACGTAAAATATATCCGGGGTTAAAAATAAAGGGAAGTATAGTAGATATCTCAATTTCTGACTATATTAAAATTAAAAATCGAATTGATTTTACGAAGGATATAAAAAGAGAAATTGTAAACTCTTTGCGAGGATTAATAAATTATCTTCATCAACAAAATATCAAATGCAAATACGAATACAATTCGCCTTTAGAAGAAATAGTCAATGTAGTTTATAAAGATTATACTGGTTCACCATCTCAAATTACAATGCTATTAAATGAAACTACTTCACCACATATGAAAAGTACTATTTTAGATAATACTAAAAAAACAGGGCAAGATTTTAAGTATCCAAATATCACAACTAGGGATAATAAAACAATGTCTATTAATTTGGATAGGTCAAAAATTATTGATTTACTGTTTGTTTGCGATAAAATTCATAAAAATCTTCATTCTATAGATGATAACAATAAAATATTATTATTAGCACAATCAATAAACTTGTGTTGATTTGTTTACTTTGTAATGCTAGTATGAATAGACTAAAATATCTTTAAAGTAAATTATACATATTGAAATTTAGACAATTTACCTCACTTAACGATTTCATTAGTAATATTCATAAGGAAGGTTTTGGGGTGATTGAATATGTAAAGGATAGAGTGCCTTGCATATATGTTCAACAATCACTCTACGATATTATTATGGAGAGATGTATAGGAAAAAAATATGTAGTTGATGTTTTATTAAATATTTTTTATGATGGTCGTTATGTATTTGTGGACATTCAGCTGGAATTTATTGGCTTAGGAATTGAAGAAAATTTCTTAATTTCAGGTAATAACTCTATAAACTTTTTTGATGCATTAAATGATAGTGGTTTATTAGGAATTATTCCATACAATAATTTACATACTGAGACATCCAATATTTTCATGATTCAACTTCCTAAAAAAGAACGTATATCCAAAGCCATAGATATAATCAAGTCAAATTTAAAATATTCAAGGACTAATAATGAAGAAAAAACATAATAAAGTTAAAAAAATACTTGATAATGATTCTAATTTAGAAATTAATAAAGAGAATCTTATTTCTTCCCCGATTCCGGAGGAAATTGATTCTCATTATAAATTGTATGGAAAGCATATCTGGGATATTAAATTCTATGAAAAATGTGAAATTTGCAATTCTCCATTTGATGAATTCGGTTTCTGTGCATGTGGTAGTGGAAGGAGTTAAACCATAATGTCTAGTATAAAAAATGCGACGACCGGGATTTGAACCCGGGTTACCAGATTGGCAATCTGATGTCCTAGACCAAACTGGACGATCGTCGCTCATACGATTTCAGGTATGTTGGTTATTTAGCCTTTTTTATTTTATATAAATCTAATTTCCTCGAGATCAAGCTTTCCTGTATATGGGAACATAGTTTGAAATCTTAAACTTTTACTAGATACCAAGTAACAAATATTTGATCGATCTATTATGAAAATTTAGCTTTTTGATTATTTCATTCTATATTAATTTTATGATCATATTTACAATTTCTTCGGCATGAATATTATATCATTTATCGTCTAATTAAATTATCGGTTTCATATAAATTTGTTATTTTGAGCATTATTAGATAAACATATGTGTATATTTGTTAACTCTTAATTGGGATGATATAATAGATCTCATAAGATAAACGTGTGCTATTGATTTTGATAATTTATAAAATAAATTAGATGATAATTTTATCTGGGATTAAACAAAGTCTTTTCCTAAATTAGTCTAATAATATCAAATAAACTAAAATTATCTTAAATTTAAAGAATTCATAGTATAAATATATAACATAATTTATGAAGTTTGACTCATTTATGGATATAATAATCTCTCTTACCATGTATTAGTTTTTGTTAGGGATTTTAATTAATTTATATTATCAAAAAATAATCATAAAAATGAAATAAATTTAATATATAAATTCAGTCTGAAATGATTCCATGTTATTTTTGTATAACTAAAACTAACGTTGAAAAACCTCTCTTTTCAAAGACGGTATTCTCTTTAACCTCCTCTACAATTACAGTTGCAGAAATAACGTCGTTTTTTAAACAATTTTTTGCATCAATTGTTATATAATCATCCAAAATATCTGCAGAGTCTAGACTTGACTTGTTGACTGAATATTTAACTGGAGAAGAAGAGTTTAACAAAATAAGATTATTACTGTCGTAACTTCCTATTCTTACTCCTTTTCCAGAACTCGGAATGGCCTTTATATTTAATCTAATTGTCCCTATTGGATTATATGTATAGCCTGCCATATTATTTACAAGAATATAAAACTTAAAGGGATAACCTGCTGTATATTCTGCCATTTTAGTGATCCCATCATTCATTATAATATCTATTTTTTTTATAGTGTCTCCAAACTGGTAAATAATACGACTCGATTTAATGACTATCTCTTTAATTTTTTCTTTTCTCATTTTGGTTTCTTCTTGATTAAGGTTGTATCTATCTACCCAATTGAGATAATCCAACGAGAGATCTTTTATAAATTCGGAACAAGTATTTTGATAATTTTTTATATTTTCCTTTTCAGAATTAATGTTTTTAATAGACATAATTTTAGTTATAGATTTAAAAACTATGTGAGAATATAAATAGATATAGGATTCTGTGTTACATATGATGTTTAGCCAAATTATACAAGATTTAAAAAGCAACTTTAATACAAATAGAAATTTCTTCAATAAATATACAAAAAGAAATCCAAATCTGATTTATTCAAAAATAAATGAAATAGCACAATTTGTCGGTTCAAGATATGAAATAGATTTGAAGTTGCATTTTCCTAATCCCACTAAAATTTATGAATTTGACTCTTATGGAACCGAAAATATTGGAATTGTAGTGGATCGACTAAAAAAAAATTTTTCCATCTCACGCGAAATAATAAAATCTAAAGCAATAGAAATCATTCCTAATACCACAGCTTCAGATGCTTATATGTATGAAGGAAAGGAAGGAGTTCGTATATCATTAAAAAATGGACGAATAGAATTATTGCCAGGATCTATACATATTTGGTGTACCGTTGATAAAGATATTGAAAACTATGTTAATTGGTTATTGACTAATGTATTAAATAAACATGCAACTTGAGTTTATATTATTAATTAATTTTTATATTTGTACTTATTAGATCGTATTTATATTTTAATGTACCATCCACATTAAAAATCTCAGCTTTTACCGGCAAAGGTAAATTCTTTGCAATCCATACTTTGTTATTGTAATCCTTTATTGTGTAACTCAACACAAAAGTTTCCAACTTACCTAATTTTGAAAACAAATATTCTTTTCCAGTTATTTTAATTGGTACATTTGTTATTCCGGTATCAATGGAATCCCATTTTGCACCTATCACTAAATATTTAGGTTCTCTTGTGATATCTTTTATTTGTAATAATGATGATTCAATAATGGCTAGATATTGTTCATTTTTCAGTGGTTTCTCTTTAATTAGCAAATTAGATTTTGATAAATCTGATAAAATTTTTATTGATTTACTTTCATTAGATATAGTAAATTCAGTCTTCCAATAATTTTGACTATCTCGAAATAATATGTTAACCAAATAATTATCAAAGTGATTGTTTCTATTCTCTACCGTTAAATTATATAAGAATTTGTCACTATCATGAATATTATTCCCTGCTGACCACAAATCCTTGGTACTCGGAATTTGAAGCGCCCTATCAGGATTATCAAATCCTCCATTTGATGCTATTATAGCAATATTGACTATGATAGAAAGAATCACTAATGATCCAAAAAATAGAATGATACGTTTCTTACTTGACAAACTTATTGTTCAAAATGAATTAATAGATCCTAGTTTTAGTTACGAATAAAAAATGAGGTGAATTATTTTCTATTTAACTGGAACCTGAAATTCTACTTGTTCAGTAAAGATTCCTGTGTCTAAACCTCTTACACTATTTACTTTAACCTTAACAGTTACCATACCTGGCTGGTCAAATGTTATACTCTGGGTATTCGTACCTTGGCGTGCTAACTGGTTTTTCAAATCCGTTATTATAGTATTGTTTGAACCCATTATCATAAAATCGTAGCTAGCTTGACTAACAGGAAATTGATCTTTATCCAATACGTCTATTGTAAATGTAGTTTCGTTTCCTACTGTTATTGTAGATGGTTTCCAATCTAATGAGACATAGTAGTCTCCCCTAGCAGTTCTCTCTTTCAATGGAGGATTCACTTCAACAATGGTTGCTTCCGGCATTGCTGGTTGACCTTTGCCAGTTTCTACCAAGATATACTGATATTGAATTGGTGCAGAACCTGTAGTTACATCAACATAGGCTTTCGCCATGACTGGATAAGGAAATTCATTCAAAATATAGGTATTACTGGCTATACCTTTGTAATATTCAACTCTTACGGTATCTACAGGATCTTTAAATGCTGGAATATTCAATTCTTGATGACCAGATGGTTTTATTTCAGAACCACCGATAGAAGCGATTTTACCCCATGATTGGGAATTCAAAGATTGTCCAGGTTTAGGAACAAATGCTGCTAGCCATTGTAATGACCCTGCATAAGCGCTTCGATATTTGGTCATTTCAGGAGGAATTTTAGATGTTCCTAAAGCGGTTAAATCCAATGGACTTAGAATAAATGTTCCATTGAACACTTTTCCTTGATCCTCCACAAAAACCGGTGCTATCCAATTCTCTTTATCGTCTTGATCCTTGAAATATATTGTCATGGTAAATTCCCGACCATTATTAGTATCAAATTGACTCATCCTATATTTTACATACATATCTTTAGTGACACCCTCTCCCACATACCAATTATCATCCACAGCAAAAGCCTGAGAAAATTTAAATCCGGTTGTAGCAAGTAAGGCGGTAGAAACCAAGACAGAAATAATAAATATCTGCAATTTTGATATTTTATTTTTTGTCATCAATAGTAATACTGAAAAAGGATTGATAAATGTTTATTATATAATAATTTTAATTAAAATAATATAAATATAATAATATGTCATATTTTGTAAATGTGTAACTGCCCTTCCGTTCATTTTTATGAAGTTGAGTTTAAATTAGCAGGAATGACTGTTGTACCTACTCATAAAAATTGTGGAGAATCATTAAATGAAGAACAATTATCTAAGTTTGACAAAGAATTAATCAAACATTGGAGATTTGAAGAAACTGAATAAAATGAAAATCGTAGTGCAATTACAAAAATTTAGGCAAATTTATTAATGTCTTTTTATTATTAATTTTAGGTGTCTTTGAATGACAAAAATGCTTAATGTAAATATTGATACAAATGGAATAGATCAACAAGAAGCTCAAGATTGGGTGGCAGAACTAGCCAATGTGTATGCGGATATGGAAATAGATGACGTTAAAGTTTCTGGAAATAACATTTCTTTTAAAGCTGGATTATCTGGTATGGAAGATACTGAGTCTGATGATGTTAGAATGAAGTTAGATGAATATCTTTCAATGAATGAAGCTTTTGAAGTGAAAAATATCTCAATAAAATAGCTTATTTCCTAAGATTCAATTTTTTTTAGATTGTATCAATTATTATTTTTTAAAAATCATAAACAAGTATTACTCAACTTTAAATAGTAGTTTAGGGCATATAAATACTATGACTTGTAAAGGTATTTGCGTAAGGCATAAGGCACAAAAACCTGTAGGATCTGGGAGATATGCTAGCGGACAAAAACGTTGTCAAATATGTGAAATTTTTATCAAATGGGATGGGTTATGGTGTCCTTGTTGCGGATATAGATTAAGAACAAAACCACGTAATTTAAAATATAAAGCTAAATTACGTGCTAGAACTAAAAAGACAATAGAACCATTAACGGCTCCAATTATCACTGCATAGTTTGGATGACCAATCATTTATTAGAAATCATTTATTAGAATTTATATGGTTTTAAAGTAATATAAAGTACTCTAGGTTTAGTTATAGATCTTATTTAAATTGCAATTTAGGAATAGAGCTTTTATAACGTTAAAATTATACAATTGACAAGCTCCGATGGTGTAGTCCGGTTAAGCATTTCGCCCTCTCAAGGCGACGATCCCGGGTTCAAATCCCGGTCGGAGCACTTTTCTATAAAATTCAGTAGTCCGGTATTCTCTTCATTTTACATGTTTCCATGATAATAGGTGGACTATCAAACACATCATCATTTTATAGAATTATAGTTTAATTTGTTATATACATAAATATTACTAGATAACTAATGGATTTTATTCTGCAATTTTGTCTAAAGGTACCCTAATATTTTTTATAAATTTTTTTAGATTTACTTTATAATAAATTATCTCTCCTCTTCTCTCAATTACTGCTATAATTGCTTCTTTTCCCATTTTTTCTATTGAACGAATATTTTCATATAATAAATTTGCCTTTATACTAATGCCTTCATTAATTCCAAAAATTATATACTTGGCTGGTTTTCTCGAATATTCTCCTCTTTCATAAACACGAAAATCATTTCCAAATCCGAAACCTTCCTTTGTGATATATCCTCGTGTTCTAAGATCCCTGAATATTAAAAATTTAGAAAAAATAGATAAATCTTTTTTCAATAATGTTTGAAGAAAATTCGAAAAGTCAATTATCTTCTTTTTCTTTTTTAAAACTAATCTTTTTGAATATAATAAAAATAGAGATTCATAACTTTCCAAGATAAACTTTTCCTGAATTTTGACTCCATACCCTTTATTTCTTAGTTGATCTTGTTGTTGAACCGATTCAATCACAACTGCTCCATTGCGATCGATGATACCCTCTATAACAAAAGCAAATTCTGACTCATTATCATTTGACATCCTATTATCCTCTAACGTAAACGAATAAATCAAAGTTTATTTTAAGTATAAAAAGATTCGTGATCGAAAAATGAAAGGAGCTAATTATAGGGAACCCCGTGGAATGCCATATGTTCGAAGGGAGTATATTGCTGGTAAACCACAATCTAAAATTGCAAAGTTTTCTTCTGGCCAGCCTAGCAATAATTATGATTTTAAATTAGAATTATTAGTGACTGAAAACATTCAAATTCGACATAATGCCTTAGAAGCAGCTCGCTTAGCTGCCAACAAAAGAATGGCACAAGCAGGAGATGCTACATTCTTTTCTAAATTAAAAGTATATCCTCACGTTCTTCTTAGAGAAAACAAAATGATTGCTACAGCAGGTGCAGACCGACTTCAAGAAGGTATGAGAAGGGCGTTTGGGAAAGCAACAGGTTTAGCGGCGCGTCTTAAACCAGGTCAAACAGTTATTGAAGCCTATGTCCTTTCAAATAATCTTTCATTAGCAAAAGAAGGGTTCAAAATAGCATCTAGCAAAATAGGATGCCCTACGGAAATTCGTGTAACTAGTTTAAAATAATATTACTTTATTCTACATTAGATTTTTTTTAAAAAAAGTATAAATTTATCTTTTGATGGAGAAATACCAATTATTTTTTATATTTAAGATAATCATATCCAATATCTTCAATGATGTGTAATACTAAAAATAGTGTATGCCTAGTAAGGATGTAACCGCTTCCACCATATTAGACATATAACACTTTTTTAGTCCTGTAATTGACATAGATTAAAAATTCAAGTGCATTTCCTGACTCCTATTTCATTTCATAGGTTATAACATGGGTCTTACTTTCAGGATATAATTTTGGATGAAAATTCTAAAAAATTGAGATTTTTCCTTCTATTAAATCTTAAATTAATTATCATAACCTTTATTGTATCAGAGATGTTTTCTTATATGACTAACATGCGATTTCTACAGGATTTAGACGATAAAGAATATGAAGGAAAAATAGCTCTTGTAAGGGTGGATTTCAATGTAAGTATTAGAAATGGTCATATTGGAGAGGATTATCGAATTCGAATGTCCCTTCCAACAATAGAATACCTTACAAAAAGAAATTGCAAAGTTATTTTAGCATCTCACTTGGGAAGGCCTATAGATCATCATACGAAATATTCTCTAAAACCGGTAGCTGATAGATTATCAGAAATTCTTTCTAAAAGGCAAGTTAGATTTGTCAATAAATCAATAGGTGTTGAAGTAGAAAATGAAATTAAAAATCTTCCTTGCGATGGTGTTTTATTATTAGAGAATCTTCGGTTTTATAAAGAAGAAGAAATTAATGATCCTGAATTCTCAAAAAAACTTGCCTCTTTTGCAGATATATACATCAATGATGCATTTAGTACATCTCACAGAAAGCATTCTTCAACTTATGGCGCAGCTACACTCTTTGATATTAAATTAGGTGGATTTAATTTAAAAAAGGAAATTGAATATTTGACCATGATAAAGGAAAATCCTATTCGTCCATTTATAATAATTATTGGGGGTGTGAAGATTAAAGACAAAATAGGTGCCTTAGAAAATTTATTGCCAAAAGCAGATAAAGTCTTGATAGGAGGAGCT
>Ga0210114_1000352_pt1 | contig 12031 bp, 15 predicted proteins | sample MayberryNW_TuleA_FD_185524 | JGI IMG/M metagenome (GOLD analysis project Ga0210114, IMG submission 185524) | Wetland microbial communities from San Francisco Bay, California, USA, that impact long-term carbon sequestration - MayberryNW_TuleA_D2... | ecosystem: Environmental > Aquatic > Marine >...
AAAATGTAGTTATAAAATATTCTTACATTAAATGATCATAGAATATATGCATTCATGATATTTAGTGACTAAATTGAATTTTATTTTCTAAATACTCTATAATCCATATATTGTTAGATAGATTACAATGTTTATATGCATTCATTATCTAACTATCCTTAATGATTTCTATAAAATACAAAAATTTTTATAAAATTAATATTAAATTAGAATAGAGGTAAAAATTTAGTGAATGAAGCATATATTTTGTTAAATATTGATTATAAAAAACAACAAAGTATTATTGAAACAGCAAAACAAATATCATGTGTGAAGGAAGTCAAGTCTGTATATGGGATTTACGATATTTTAGTAATATTAGAATCATCTGATATACAACAAATTAAGAATTCTATAGATGATCATCTTTACAAAATGGAAGGTGTGAATAACCTTACATCTTTAATTTCGGTGGGATAATTGACCAACGATTATGAAATTATTGTAGTTGGTGCGGGACCTGCCGGATTGTCAGCAGGTATTTACATTGCTCGTCAAAGAACTTCATGTTTAGTTATATCAAAAGACCTTGGTGGTCAATTGAATCTAATTCCACGTCTTGAAAACTATCCTGGAACAATTATGTCTAGTGGCCCTTTACTTGCAAGAACTTTGGAAAACCAATATCTTACTTTTAAGGGCGAAATGGCATATGATACAATAGAACGAATAGATGAATCTGAGAATGGATTAAACGTTAAAACTAATAGATCAGAATATACCTGTAAATCTATAGTATTGGCACCAGGTAAAGTACCAAATAATTTAGGACTTGCAAACGAAAATGTGTTTGCAAACAAAGGTGTACATTACTGCACTAAATGTGACGCTCCATTTTATCAAGATAGAGTCACAGCTACTGTAGGAGTCGGGGGTTATCTTCTTGAATCTGGAATTCTTCTTTCTAGGATGGCATCTAAGGTTTATTTAATTTACAGAGGTGGTGCTTTAGGAGGTGACAAAGACATAATATCTTCTATAGAGAAAAAAGGGAATGTTGAATTGGTTCCTAATACTATTATCAAAGAAATTCAAGGTAACAATACTCTTCAAAAAATTGTAATTAAAGATAATGTCGGTTTGGAAAAGACAATTGACGTTGATGGATTATTTATTGAAATGGGATCAAAAATCAACTTAGATTTTGTGAGACACCTAGTTAAACTTAATTCAAAAGGGGAAATAGAAGTGACCGAAGGTGGGAAAACAGCACATCCAGCGATTTTTGCAGCCGGTGATGCAACGAATATATTGTATAAGCAAATTGTTGCTGCTTGTGGCGATGGAGCTGCAGCTGGTCTTTCTGCATTTAATTATATCGAAAAAATGAAAGGGAAACCAGGAATCAGGTCAGATTGGAAAAAGACAATTGGAGATACTGTTTACCACTACTAAATCCTAGAATAGATAAATTAAACGAAATATCTTAAAAAAATAATTGTATTAATCGATTATAGTAAAGAGATTAATGAATGGTAATTATTATCCATTTCCATATACTAATTTTAGACTAGTCATTAATTATGAAAAATGCAATGACCGCACTTTATAGGGTATTAATAGGGATGTTTCTACTTTTTTACTTCTATACGGATTGTTATCAATAGGAATAAATGTCTCTAGAATAACATATGGATAAGCTGTATGTAAATAATTCGATTCAATTTTTATTATAACTATAATCTTCATATAAATAGATACCTATAATCTTACTACCAAAGATGCATATTTTATTTCTAAAATCTAAGACTATTTATAATTTGGACATATATTATTTGTGATCTACAATATGACATCATCAAAATGAAATATTAATCCTTGATAATAAAAAAAGAAGATGTATTTTATTGACTGAATCCTCCAGTTGCAAATATTATAACTATATAAACTACAATAAAGATACCTACAAACATCCCTGTACCTTTAAGCATATTTCCTAATGAAGACTCTTTTTTCTTTAAAGTATTATTGTCTTTGGTAGATATAGCCATTAAATTATATTATAAATGCATAGTAATAAAGTTATAAGATGCTAAAGTTATAATTTATAAAAAATTGTTATCTAGATAAAAGTACTAAACATGGTAAAGACTACTAATAGTTCTCCTATACCCTACTTGATTTTAATAATAGAACAACTTATACTAAATTTCTAGTATTATAGCCATCAATCGAGTTATATTAGTCTCAAAGCAGGTTATACCTTCATCAAAAAATACAATTTTGAGAGAAGAATTAATAAATATAATCTACCATTAAAATTCATTTTCTAAATTGAACTAAAACCTTAAAATCTAAATGTTAGACATTTATATATGGGATATGCAAGAAAATTTGCAGGCTATTTTCTTGGGGTACTAATTGTTTCATTCGGTTTGCTTTGGATTGCATCTACAATGACAATACCTTTAGTAATTATAGGATCTATTGGATTAATAATAGTATTAGGAGGATTTGTAATTGTTTATTTAGGTCACAAATCTGGAAGAAAGAAAAAACAACTCCAACAATAGTAAAATCAAAATAACGATTTTATCCCAAACAATTATTTTGACTTGAAAATCTTAACAACTAATTCAGACACTCAAATGTCATCTTTACTCGATTAATATTTAGTTTCAAAGACTTAAAAAGTAGTCATGATCTATTCGATTTGGTTAATTATACCTTTTAATGGTCATTAAAGGTTATCATAGTAATGATGTTTTTGAATTTAATCCTCAAAAAATCTGTAAATATGTTATCGATAAATTCTTAGGTCTGTATAAAAAAAAGATTTCATTCTGAATCACTTGATAAATATCAGAAACAGGAAAACTAAAAAAATTAAAGGAGGTAAAGAAAATGAAAAAAATATTTCTGGTAATTTAGGTGATATTTAGTCAGGAAAAAAAGTTCAAATGCAGTAGCCAAACTACAGTTACAATTTATTATTTTATTATATAATATACAATTGAACACTATACAAGTGTGACACATAAAAATATTATATTAAATATTTTAATCAATATATTTATAAGGCATACTATTAATTATTGTAATGTAGTATTTCCTCCAAGTTGTGTTGTGTTAGATTTAATGTTATTTACAACTAAACACGATCCGATCTTTTCATCACCATCAGTAGAACCAAAATCCATAATTTTATCAAATTCATCACAAATAAAAGTATCTGCTCCCAAACCTCCTGTCATGATATCTGCTCCCTCTCCTCCATTAATCTCATCACTTCCTTTTCCTCCATCCAGGTGGTCGTCACCTTTTCCACCAATTACTTTATCATCACCGTCATCACCTGTGATTATGTCAACATCCCTTTCACCAATCAAATTATCATTACCTTCGTCACCTTCAATTATATCATTTCCTTGTTGTCCTTTTATTATGTCATTACCCTCATCTCCATCGATTTCATCATCTCCCTTTCCACCATTTAGTTGATCATCTCCCTCTCTTCCATTTAGCTCATCATTTCCGTCTCCTCCCTTAATTTTATCATCGACAATAGTCCCTTCTACTTTTAGATCTACTTTAGGTTTGACAATGGACGGAGGTTGGATTGTATTGGTAATATTATTAGTAGAAGTAGAATTATCTATTTGACTAGATGCAATTTGGATGATTATATCTGGTACAGGTAAAACCAATATTATTATTATCATCATAAATACACACAAACTAACGCTATGATTACTCAATTTCTTATCAATTTCTATAACTAATAGAATTTAAAATATTATAGGTTAATTTTATTATTGTTATGAATGATTTAATCTTTATTAATAATTAACTTAATAAGATTATCATTACTTTTTTGAAATCGCAAGCATTCAAATAAAATGATAGGTTAAAACATTCTACAAGATACGCCTCGGAGTTACTAAAAAATAATTTTGTAAAAATATTTGCCCTCTCCATTAATATCTTTTTTTAGACATACAATAAATGAGAAAGTGATAGGAATATAATTAAATACTATTGTTGACATTTTGGACACCAAAATGTTGAACGACTAGTAACTGTCCTTTCTGATTTAATCTCTGACTGGCATATCCAACATAATTTCCCTGATCTTCGGAACACCCAATGTCTAGTATTCCAAGAATTTTTCTCATTTTCTAACAATTGTCTAGTCCTACCAAGGTTTGTATATCCATATTTAAGTATTTTTGGAATTCCTTCGAAAAGAATTTTTTCCTCAGTTGGATCAAGTTTTGAAATTTGCTTAAAAGGCCAAATTTTACAAATAAATAAAATTTCAGATTTATATTTATTACCTATACCAGAGATTATTTTCTGATCTAATAAAGCCTCTGAAATGAGAAGTTGAGATTTTGTCTGTACTCTTTTTTTAACTTCATCTAGATCAAAAATCTCATCTAGGCAATCTGACCTAGAGATTTTATTGGTTCATTTTTTGTTGGATTATCTATTGAAAATTGTAATATTGGCCCATTAAATTCAACCAAAACTTTTTCCTTTGTAATGATTGTTAATCTTACACGGGAATCATTTCTTACATCCCTAAAATTTTTTACTAGCACTGATTTTTTTTCCATATTGCCCTTACAGGAGGTATTGCTAATCCATTATCATATTCGTACCGATCATAAATCTTCCATTTTCCCCACATCATCATATGGTTACGAAGGTAAATTCCTGAAGAAAATTTCATTACAATATTCTTTCCAAATGTTTTAATTTCTTTTAATTCGGATCCTATGATTCTATTTTTAATATCAATATTCATATTTTTAAATATAATATCTTCTATTTTTTTTCCGCACATTGAGGCAAGTATTTTATCTGCAACGATCTTTACCTCTGGACCCTCTGACATTCAATATATCCGTATTGACGAGATTATATTAAATCGGTGGTCTTTTATCAATAATTTAACTCTAAATAAAAAAGCAAAATTTGATAATAAAATCTATTTGACTTTGTAATACGTCTAAAATTATTCCATTCCAAAAATACTATTTATGCTAGCGAATTGTATGATTTATTTCGAGAGAAGGGATAGTTTGAACTATTAAGCCAATAAATGAAAATTTTTAATATTTTTACAATTTTTATAGTTATTCAAAATATTATTTACTGATCCGATAATGAGATTTTTAAAATTTTCTGGAGCATAAGCCTGAAGAGATTCCAATTCTATCTGAAATATTCGTCCATATTTTCTAATGAAATATTCTTTTCGTAAATTGCTGTCCAACTTTCGTATTATTTCAGGATTGGGATTTTCTGGTAAATGAAAATTTCTCATTTGATTTTCTGTAATTGCAATTTTTTTAAAATCAATATTTAAATTGAAATTTATTAGAATGTTATTTATCATTTTATCAATATCGATGTTAAATAGATCAAAATTACCAAAATATAGTATGGTAATTTTTTTATCTTCTTTCAAAGAATATTTTAACCTCTTAATGTTTTTATTGATGAATCCTAAATTATTAGTTCGTTTATTTGAAATTATTTTGATACCTGAATTATTTAATAAATTATGAAGAGTAAAGCTAATTCCATTATTTTCGACCCATATTTCTATATCATTGTATAAATAATCACTTTTATTTTTGAATGGATAATCTTGCATTAAATGATTTAATGATGGTTCTTCAAGATAATTGACTATTTTTTGAATGTATTGTTTTGCATCAATAAATTCATTATATGGATTTGTTATTATAGGTAAATCTTGTTCGGGAAAACAACTAATAGGTAATTCTCCTCTGACTCTTGCATGATTGGTGTATTTACTTAGATATTTATAATAACTAAATGAATTTGGAATAATATTTAAAATTACTAGTGAATAAAAAATAGTTTTGAGTGTAGGAATTATACCAAAGCGGTTAAATAATTCTAGTCTTTCTTTTATTATTGGCATTACGTCATTATTCCAATTAACTCTTTTTTGTGTATTCCAATTTAGCATAGTTAATAACGGTTAATAAACGTATATAAACGTTAAATTTATTAAGGAATTTAACATGATTATATTTAATGCCCCAACCAGGACAAAGAACAATAACCTTTAGTGGAAAGGTATTAAAAAAATTAGAAGAGATATATATTCTCGAGAAAGATAAAAATCCTGCTCTATCTTTTGCATCTTTTGTATCTGAATCTGCGTTGATCGAACTTGAGAGAAGGCGAATATTAAAGGAAGCGCCATTAATCTCTTTAATCAGTTTAAACGATGATATAATCATTTTAAAGGACTTGAGAAAAAACAACAGATTAATTGAAGTACAAATTAAACATAAAAATTTGAAATGTATATCTGATGATAAATTTGATTGTATACATGTCGGGTTTGCTTTGGCATTACCTGAAGTTAGAAAAGCATTAAGTAAATAAATTACTTGAAAAAAATATTCTAGGTAATACTATTATAATTATATAGTGGGGCTATCAGATTCGTGTTATTTAAGGGAATCAAATCTGAAAAGTTTGAATTTTTACATTTTTAATAAAAATTTATAGTATAAATGATGATAATGATAAACATCAAAAAGGAAAATAAAAATATGCAAATTATATAAAATCTACCTTGTATTTATTTTACACAAAAAACCTTTTTTTCATATGTAAAAATACTAATACCTTAAATAAATTTAAGAATTCTTATGGACACTTATTTTACTCAAATATTATATTATCATGATTCCATATTGTTTATCAGTATAAAATATGTTTTTAAATATGTTATATTGTGATATGATTGTAGTGGAACAAATTAAAATTAATGCTAATATTGATTAAAAAAGTGTGGATACTATCTTATAATAACGATGATAAAAATTTGAATATATTTATTCTAACCGTAGTTCAATAAGTTCAGATGCAAATAAACGATAATAATATTTAAGATTTTTATTCATGAATTGTTGTTGGTATTATAGTTTTATAATATATTAAAATAATAATTTACATAATAAAATAATAAATAAATCGTACTTTCATATCCTATTCTTGTAAAATAACTATTTTGGAGGACGAATTTGATATACAAGTGTTCCAACTAGAGTAGAAATACTTATGATTGTAACTACAAAGAATACATTTGCAGATTGAATTACTGTATCTGCTACAACTGCAACTAATATAGCATAAATTATTACTATAAAACCAATTAAAGTAAATAAACCAAAGGTTATAAATTTTACATTAGAAGATTTATCTAAGGCATTTTCAATTTCCTTCACACTGTCAATATGTGATATTTTATTTACTATTTTATCAGTAAAGGACTTTGGTTTTTCTTCGAGTTTGTCCATGTTTTCTCTATTACTACTATTTACAGAAGGCGATTTGTTTGGTAACTGTGTATTATCCCCTTTATTTTCCATAAATATATTTTCACATTATACTTTATTACAATTATAACCAGTGTGATAAAAATTTTAGAACCTCTCTTAAATGCAGCTACTAGTTATAAAAATAATTACTTAGTAAATGGAAATAAATATCTTAAAAGATCCCTAAATAAAATAGCTGTTAGAGATGTACCGATCTTAAATCCATTAATAAATAAATAAATATTTCTAATACTACAAATAAATTATTAAAATAAGAGTACAATTTTCAATTTAGATCATAATAAATTTTATTTTAGTTTTAATAATTAGGACATTAAATTGTAGATATAGTAAATATTCTATTTCTGATATGATTAATGTATTCCAGGATAGTATGTATAAGAAAACTAATTCCTTCTAGTTTTTAATATCTCTTTTGCATAACTGTGTCTCTTGATATTAACATAAACAATTTATCTGCTACATTCTCAGGACTAATTGGTTTCAGTGAAAATTCATCGGCACCATACCCCAATATCCTCGTTTTATCAGAATCCTCATCCGCAATAACAAGAACTTTAATTTGTGGATTTATTTTTTTTATATTTACAATAAACATTAAATTTCTATCTGCTGCTATATTTCCACCTATGATTACTACTTCAACTTTCCCCTCAACTTCTTTAATTTTTTTTATACATTCCTCTGTTCTTGTAACTTTGAAAGGCTCAGCTCCTTTTAACCATAAAATCCCTGATAGAACTGTATTCGCATCATAGTCATCCTGAACGATAAATATTCTGGGTTTGATAAGAGCCATATCATTAAATAATTAGTATAGTATTAAATATTATCTCTAATGGAACGAATTTCTCGTTTATAATAGGGTAATGTTGGTATATTTGTTGATAAAAATATCAAAATTATAATTTACTTTAATTTAAAAAACACTTTATAATATAATTTTGATTTTCACTAGGTAATTAAATAAATTTGAATCCTACTTTCTCACTCCTATTAATTTTGTTAATTTGTCTAATACAATTAAACTCTGTTTACTCAGGAAGTAATTACGATTAATTTTTGAGACACTAATTATTTGTCAAAAAATATAAACCAAAAGTATCTTCAAATTTGACCACTATTAACCCTTCCATTTCTAATGGTAAAATATTCTACAATATAATTATTATAATATCTACAACAAAAACAATAAATTGATTTTCTATCTGTATTTCATTGGCTCTTAATTTAAGACTATTTCACCTCCAATTTGAATAGAATTGTATTTCTGATTTTTGCAATATATAAACAAATAATTTGTTCCAATTGTATACGTGCTGTCGATCACAATTTTGTTTATTATTATTACAAGGATATTAATAATCAAAAGTTTCAATACTGTCTTTGAAATACTATGTCATTCTTTTAATCATTTCTTAATACAATATTTCGAATGTTATTTTTTTATTCAATTATTTATCAAGTTACATTTGTAACTTTGCATTCGTATTTTAATTAGAGTCGTGCTCGATAATCTTTTTTTTGACATTGATCATTATAAATTCGTAAATTAATAAAGAGAAGGATATTACCTTATCAAATCATCTCTTCGTCTTCATTTCGTGAATTTTTATCATTTAGAAAAATTAAAAACTAAATTGGTAATGGATTATTAATTTATGAGCTCAGTTTTGTTACTGCTGCTTGGAATATAAAAATTATCAGTTATCATCTCTTGTAAGAATCAATTCAGCTAGTCCGCCGCCAACTAATTCATTTAATTCCTTACGACTTTTTAACGACTTGTAACACTTTAAACATAAATATTTTGAATTAAAGTGATTTATTACATGATTCTTTGTATATTTAACGCATATGGGACATACTACTTTATTATACATTTTTACTTTTTGAAATCCTCTCGTCATTCCTCCAAAAGAACCAATCTTGAAAAAATTAGGAAATTTCATATTAACAAATTATTAAGATAAAGCTTTTACCGCAACCAGGACAAACAATATATGCACTTGGGATAATATATCAGAGATAAAACAATCTGTACATTTTTTCTTTATCATAGAAGATTGTATATTTCTTTTCTTATATTAGTTATACCAATTTTCTTTCTAACCTACTGACGTTATAATGGTTGAAAATATAAATTGTGATTAAAACAATAGATTAATGCATTTTGTAAAATAGTAATAATCATCAATCGCTTTTAGTACTCTTATCATAATGTTAAGAATAAACATAATATATTTGAAACCTTTTATAATAGTAATGTTTAGAGGCAAAATTAAGTCTAGTTAGTACGATGATACATATTTCATACATCCTTGGGGTGAAATTAAGAATATTTTACATGAAGTTAAAGTTATAGTAACATTATAGTGCGTGTTTTTGTTAATATCTTTCTTTTTAGAGTTCTCTGAGGATAATATTATGAATGCCAGTATAAAAATATCTTTAGGAAATGCAGAAGGAATTCAGGACAGGGCATGTATGAAGTTATTCGAATCAGTGAAAATGTAAGACATGATGTACAGTTCATTAAAAGCTTTGTAGGTATAGCCAGTAATGTTCCAGATGGTGAAGTTTTAGAAATTCTGATAAAGATGTTCAAACAGAAAAAGATAGGTCAACTAATAGATGGTAAAAATTACAAGATATATTTGGATAGTGATTCAGTCACTTTTTTCAGTAACAAGGATGCTCAAAAAACTATTAAAGAATATGAATATTTAATGAATAAGAAACAATTAACTTTGGATGATGATATCAAGTATTTAGATATTGCCTGTGAATTTGCTAAAGTAGATAAGGTTCATGTTATTGAAATAGTAAGAAAAAAAGATAGTTACAAAAAGCATGAATCTATCAATAACATATTGGATTAAAAATTTATTTTTAATTCTTAATTTATTTTAGCGATATAACTTCTGATCTGAAATAATTTATAAAACATTGTTTAGCATCATTTAAAATAATATGATTAGTCAGTGAAAAATTTAAGTATTATTTACTAATATGTTATGTAGAATATATTACTCTACTATTTTCAGACTTCAAATTTTTTCTTTGTTATAATAATATGCAGAAGTCAGAAGTATTACCTTTTGGATTTTTGACAAGTTCACTGGTAATGTTAGTATTAGTGCATTTTCTGAAACAACAGCAGCAGACTAGTTTTTAAATTTAGCAATGGCTCAAGAATTTGATAATTATGAAGATAGTTTTTATATCTAATATCCAAATAGACAAAAAATATGAGTGTAGAACAGCTCCATTTGAAGGCTTTTTTGTTGAATCAGGAGAATTCTGTAAATTTAATAAATTTGACATATAATGATAGAAAAGACAATAATAAAACAATAACACAAGGTCCACTAGGCCAAGCAGGTCCTGCAGATCTTAAAGGTTTACAAGGATTTCAAGATATATAAGGGCCAATCGGTCCTATTGGAACATAAAGTGTTTAAACAAGACGCGCTTCTATCTTGCATCAGTCACACTTGATAGAACGTCTCCCATCGAGTCAAATGCTGTTTGTGATGAAGGTGATTCCGAAACTGGGAAAGCATATACAACAGCATGTGACGTAGACATAATATTTTCTAGCCCTGCCAATGGAGGAAACGGCTAGACCATAATAGTAAACTCAGCAACTACCACTTCATTACAAGGAGTAGCACAGTGCTTTGACAATCCCACATTCCATTGCATAACACACCTTTATTTTTCCTGATAACAAAAGAAAATTAATATAATTATAATCATTAAATATAGATTATTTCAAAATATAGAATGAGAATTTAGAGAATTAATAAATATAGTTTGTATTAATTATATTATAATCCAAATTTGAAATCATTTGGCAAAGCATTAATTCATAAGTCATAATATGTAATAGTCTCAATGGGATCTTCTTCCTGTTCAGACTATGGCAATTTGTAATTATTAGAGTTTAATTAACAATGTTATCCAATTTTTAAATATTCTATAATCTAAATAATATTACACTATAAGAAAGTGTATATACAAAAGAGATTCATTTCCTTGCCATAGCCTAACTACTATAGGATATCTTTCTGTTCGCTCCTTACCTGTCTATTTTTACTGGGCTATGGCAATTAAATTATCTTATTATTATATACTATATTTGACACTACGAATATACTGCAGACAAATATAACACAGTTCCACACTGTCATAAACTCCTCTGTTGTTATGTTCAACCTTAGAGGGCTATGACAATTCGTTCATAATTAATTAATACTGTATCAAATTATTAAAATATTATAATGATAATTAAAAAAATACTCTAAAAATAACCAGGGATTATCATACCAAAGCCGTAGCCTTCTTTGGTTCATTGCAACGTGAGTAGTGGATCATGGTTTTAACTTACAAAACAAATAAGTTAATAATTCTTGCCCGACAAAATCAGAAAGAAATAATGAACCCAATCCTAGTTATCATTACCTATATCTATTTATCCATGTTAATACTGAATGGACATTTTATATCATCCAAAATAATTATAATAAAGTCTATGTTTGTATGTCCTATTTCAAATATGCTTTCAGATAAAATATTCACTAAACACAGGTTCAAAAGTTAAAGATAAAAAGTACAAATTAATTATTTATTTCATCTTGTTTATTAAGTTGGAA
>Ga0210114_1000355_pt1 | contig 12006 bp, 10 predicted proteins | sample MayberryNW_TuleA_FD_185524 | JGI IMG/M metagenome (GOLD analysis project Ga0210114, IMG submission 185524) | Wetland microbial communities from San Francisco Bay, California, USA, that impact long-term carbon sequestration - MayberryNW_TuleA_D2... | ecosystem: Environmental > Aquatic > Marine >...
TTCGTCTCTTTCTATTAGAAAATAGTGGCTATAACATCTCATAATCTAGTATAGAAGTAAAAATTAATCTAGAAGTAGGGAATTGTAGCAAGATCAAATTAAGATCTTTTGTTTGAATTATCTCTCTTAATACTATGATTATATAATGAAATATTCCAAGAAAACTTTGTATTAACCTTAATACAAGATAAAATTACTATTTTTTACCACTTACTAGTTTAAAATTCCCAAACTTTAAAGAAATAATTTTGCAAGGTTAGGCGTAGAAGTATCTTCATTATCTATACTACTATGAAAAAGATTTATTTTAATTCTTTACAATCATAACAATGCCAGAGATATGGCTTGGTTATGGCTCAACAGATGTAGTTTTAGATATAAAACAAGAAAATTTACTGAGCTTCTATCCAGAGTTAAATTTGTTATCTGATGACGATATAAAAGAAATTCTAACTGAGATCAAGTTTTCAAAGAAAACTCTTATTTTTCCATTATCTTCTTCAAGGTCTATATTAAAAATCATATCTTTCTTGATAGAATCTAATAAACATGATATAACAAAGGAAATTGAAATTGGAATTTCTTCTGAGTATTTCCTCCAAATTAAAGATTATTACGACGAAAATTTCAGAATTTTCCGAATTGAGAAAAAAGATTTTTATGAAAAAATCAAAAAATTTGATAGTGTTATTTTTATTTCCAAGATTGGGTATGAACCCCTTTTTGGATTCAGTGGGACTCCTTCAATGTTGTTAAGAAGTTTTGTACCTAATTTGATGGATGAAATTTTTCATTCTAATGAAATTATAAGACCTAATTCTGGTGAACTAGGAGAACCACTCAAAGTAGCGTTAGAGTTTTATGATAAATTAGGTTTCTCTTCTATCGAGGTTTTATCTAATCAGTATGGAATTTCTCGTCTTTATTATGGATTTAATTCAACATTTATTAAATCAGCAATTTTTGAATTTAAATCAAATACTAATTTTAATCTCAATGAACAAAAGGCGTTAATTATTAGCGCAGGTTCGGAGCCTGAAAATCATATCACTTTAACTAACTCATTATATTCATTATGGAATTCGATAGGAATTTTAAAAAATCATGGAACGGCTGTTTTATTAGCAGAAAATAGCCAAGGTATCGGTGAGGGTGCTTTAACTATGTATTTAGAAGGCAGATTGAATCTTTCTGAAATAAAAAAAATCAGGTATGTAAATGGGCTAGAGCATTTGATTTATCTTGAGAATTTAAAGAATGAATATTACCTTGGTCTCGTTTCATCAATGCCGTTTTATTATACCAAAACGAAATTAGGATTTAACACATTTAATAATGTTAAAGAGGTATTGCAAAATATGGTCGCACGTTATGGAAAATCAAGTAAGGTTATGATATGCCCTGATCCAAATATTACATTTTTTATAAAACAATAAGAATTATTTTTTGATTAAGTTATCTATAATCTATTTATTTTGAAACACACTGTGATTTTGTTCTGGTATATAAAGTTAAATACCTTGTCAAGTTAAATATAGAAATTGCAATCTATTCTTAGAAGTGTTGGTGATTATGTTATTCGTAATTGTGAAGAAAGAGATCTTCCATTTGTTATTAATATAAACATGATAACACTTCCAGAACATTATTCTGATTATTTTTTTACTTCTATTCTAGCAGAATTGCCTGAAGCATTTATTGTAGCAGAAATAACAAATCAGGTTGTTGGATATATTATGTGTAAAATAGAATTTGGATTTTCAAATTTCAGAAAGTTAGGATTTGTAAAGAAGGGTCATGTGGTATCCGTCGCAGTTTTAGAAAAGCATCAAGGAAAAGGTATAGGAACCGCATTAATGTTAGAAGGCATTAATGGTGTTATTATAAGAAAAAGTGATGAAATCTATTTGGAAGTTAGGGTTAGCAATGAAAATGCAGTTCAGTTATACAAAAAACTAGGTTTTATTATAAAATCTAGATTAAAATCTTATTATCGTGATGGTGAAGACGCATTTTTAATGGCCAAAGATCTTAGTTAGAGATATATAATATTTAAATTGGTTGTCTTTTGATAATGAAAAGTAACAGACTTACTGGGATTTTTCTTTTAATGGTTCCTCCAATAATTTTTCTTGTATATATATATCTATTATTTGCTTCAAGTTTAGATTTGCTTTTAATAAAACTTACTATTGTAGGAACTGTAGGAATAATTGTTTCAGTCTTTGTATGGATTGGATATACTATGATTTCTACTTCTAATCCTAACGAAATTACAGATGATAAAATTTAAAGTATCTCTAAATCAAAAACAGTTTGGTATATTCTAGGCCCGATCTCTCTTACTACTCTTCCAGAAATTATCTTGTAATTGTAACATTGGAAATTTTCATGGCAATTTATTTTTCCTTCTTCTACTGCATCCAATTTACTTTTAGATTTAATATGTGCAAAATAGTGAATAACACCTTTATTATTTTGAAGGGCCGCAATAGCTGAATCAATAAATTCTGATGCTTGCTCTGGCAGAGGCATAAGAATTCTTGTCGCTTTACCTTTTAACTGATTATCTATAATTGTTCTAGCATTTCCCAAAATAGGAATAACCCTGTCCTGAACTTTGTTTAATTTGGAATTAATAATACATAAATCGTTTGCATCAGGATTTGAATCTATACTATATACAAGGCAATCAGGATTTTTTTTTGCAAGAATGATCGAATAAGTGCCTATTCCTGCGAACATGTTAACGATTATTTCATTATTACTTATCATCTTAGAAACCCTAAGTCTTTCAGTAGAAAGACGAGGAGAAAAATATGTTTTTGATACATCTACTTTAAATATACATCCATGTTCTTTATATTCAGTATTCGATTTATTGTTCCCAGTTAAAAAACACAATTTTCTTGTTCTGTATTCACCTTGTACTGAAGAGATTTGTTGAAAGACAGTATTCACTGTCTTAATATTATTTATCAATGTATTGGCTATAATTTCTTTTTTCCCTTCTAATTCATCTGGAATTTTAATTATTATTATGTCGCCAATTATATCAAATGATGAATAAAGTTTTTCAATTTCTTCTTTTGTAAATACATCTTTTAATGCATTTTTAAGCAATGATCCCATGTCTTTATCTTTTTATGTAGTAATATTCTCCAGAATTTTTTTGCAACTTATCTAATTGACTTTCGTTCTTATTTACTCGTGGTCGACCAGTAGTTTCATCCCTTCGGTAAGTAATTGATAGATCTCTAAGAAATAGGTTCATACCCTCTATCTTAGACATCGGTTTGCTTGCAATACCCTCTAATCCGGGTTTTCCATTAAATATTATTAGAGAATCAGAAACTATATCAATTAACTGCATATCATGATCTATAATTATCGCTGATTTTGCTTGAGCTCTTACAAACCTCTGGATAAATTTAGCCAATGCTATTCTTTCCTCTATATCTAAAAAAGCTGAAGGTTCATCTAAAGCATAGATATCAACATCTCTCATTAGTGATATTGCTATTGCTACTTTTTGTAATTCTCCACCACTAAGATTCTTTATATTTTTTTCATACAGTTTTTTAACTCCCAATGGAATAATAATTTGTTCCTCTACCATGCTCCCTTCTATAATATTCTGATATGCTGTGTATAACAGTGACTTGACATCAGAATCATATTCTTGAGTTATATATTGTGGTTTGTACGAAATTTTAGCATTAGTTTCTATACTTCCCTTATCTGCATGTTCAACACCTGCTATCATCTTCATAAAAGTTGTTTTACCTAATGCATTTGCACCAATAACTCCTAAAACTTCACCTTTTCTTATTTTTCCATGAGAAATTCTAAGATGAAACGCATTAAAATTTTTTTCTAATTCTGAATATTGAGTGATAGTATTGTTTAAGATAAAACCATCAATAGGATTGAATGTGTCAAATCTAAATCTTTTTTCTCTAAATCTGATATTTTCTGAGGGGATGAAACCGTCAAGGAAATTATTTATACCTGCTTTTGTGGACTGTAAACTGGAAACAATTCCGTAAGCTCCAGATTCACCATATAGTATGTGAATATAGTCAGACAAATAATCTAATAAAGTTAAATCATGCTCGATAACCATAACTGTTTTTCCTTTTGCAGCGAGATTTTGTATTACTTTAGCTACGGCTAATCTTTGATAAATATCGTTATACGATGATGGTTCATCAAAGAAATAATATTCTGCATCTTTTATTGCAGCAACAGTGACTGCTAATCTCTGCAATTCACCGCCACTTAATTCATTTAAGTTTTTATTCAGGGAATTTTTCAAACCTAGCTTCTCTGAAATTTCATCTGCAGTTTTATTTTCATCAAATTTTTTTAAAATTTCATCTGCAGTTCCTTTAAATACCTTTGGTATTTTGGAAACAAGCTGTGGTTTTATTGATACCCTAAAATTCCCATTAGCAATTCTTTCAAAATGTGACTTTAATTCAGAACCATGAAATTTTTCTATAACGTAATCCCATTGAATGTTTGAATCATATTCGCCAAAATTAGGTTTAAGATTGCCTGATAAAATATTCACAATAGTAGATTTTCCCATACCATTTCTACCAAGTAGACCAACAACAGAACCTTTCTTCGGAGTCGGTAAATGATATAGTCTAAAAGAATTTATTCCATATTGATGAATTTTGTGTTCACCCAATTCTTTTGGTAAATTTACTATTACAATTGCTTCAAAGGGACATTTTTTAACGCAGATTCCACAACCGGTACATAGATCTTCGGAAATCACTGCTTTAAAGTCTTTTTCTCTTTGGACAATGCATTTACCCCCTGTTTTATTTACTGGGCAATAAATAATGCATTCTAATCCGCATTTTTTTGGTTTACATAATTCCTCATCTAATACTGCTACTCTCGCGGTGGATTCAGGATTTCCCATGATTATATTTTTTACTAATATGTATTATATCTCTTGCTAGGTTGCATTTTTGATTATTATTTAGATATGTATAAGGCTTTAAAAACGAATAAATAAACCTTATTATAATTTTATTTAGCCGGTCATAGTGACAGGGCGCGACCCGGACTCATACCGAACCCGGAAGTCAAACCTGTCGTCGCTGCCTAGTACTGACCTACGTGAGTGGTTGGGAAAGGGCAGTGCTGGCGTCCAACAATAAAAATTATAATAAATAATGTTATATTTTTATACTTTCACTCATAATAAATTTAATTATTGTTCGTATTCCAAAACCTGTTGCTCCAGGAGGGTTATATGATTTTAACAGACTTCCTTCCTGATTCCATGCTGTTCCGGCAATATCCAGATGCACCCAGGGTGTTTTTCCTACAAAATTTGACAAAAAAGCTGCTGCAGTAATCGCCCCAGCCGGTCGTCCTCCAATATTTTTGATATCTGCGTTTTTACTTTTTATCTGATCATGATGGTCATCTAACAATGGTAATTCCCACATTTTTTCATGAGTAACTTTAGATATGTCAAGAATCTTTTTGATTAATTTTTCATCGTTACCTATTATTCCTGCAATATTATTTCCTAACGCTATTATGCAAGCTCCTGTCAAAGTCGCCATATCAATTATTAATTTCGGTGTATATTGCTTAATTCCAAAGGCGAGTGCATCGGCAAGTATTAATCTACCCTCTGCATCGGTGTTAATTACCTCTACACTTTTTCCGTTATACATATTGATAATGTCACTTGGTCTATAAGCAGTATTTGAAGGCATATTTTCAACTGCTGGAATTATGCCAATAACGTTATTTTTTATTTTTAATGAAGATAATGATTTCATAATTGCAAGAACATTAACACCACCACATTTATCAAATTTCATTTCCTCCATTTTTTCACTAGGTTTGATCGATATTCCACCAGAATCAAATGTTACTGCTTTTCCTACAAGTAAAATTGGATCCTCTGCATTTTTAGTTCCTTTATATTTCAATACTATTAGTTTGGGAGTATTGATGCTACCAGAACCTACAGAAACTATTCCATTTAATCCCATATCTTTCAGAGAATTAATTCCGATAATTTGTGCTTCGATTCCTTGATTTTTTATTTCCAAGGCTATTTTTGCAAGATATTCTGGAGAACATTCATTTGGAGGTAAATTACTTATGTCTCTGGCAAAATTAACAGATTGACATATAACAGATATATCGTTGATTATTTTTTGATATTCTTTTGAATTGGATTCTATCAGTATTGAAACACTGTCGACAGTATTATTGTTCTTTGAAGTTTTAAATTTTTCAAATGAATAGGATGAAAGTATAATTCCCTCTACTAACGATTCGATTATTTCTCTTGAGAAGTTAAAAGGGATTATAGAAAGCTCTGTTATTCTGAATTCTTTTGCATATTGAATTATTTTTCCAGAAATATTTCTTGATTTTTCTGTATTAAATTCATTTTTGTTACCTAATCCTGCAAATAATATTTTTCTAGCAGGAAGTTTTGAAAATGTGTGTAATTCATTTAATAGACCAAATTTATGAATACTGGAAATAATTTCTTTTCCTGCAATACTTATTTCCTCGTCGAATTTAAGTAAATTTGAATAATCCTCATTGAGAAAACATCCAATAACTAAAAGGTCTGTTCTCTTTTCACTAATCTTTGTTTCATCTGCTATAATTTTTAACATACACTATGAAATTCAACAATAATATTTTAAATTATTGAATTGAATTTCCAATTGCTCTAAATAAATTAATCCTTCCTCCAGCTAGATTTTTATCTTTCTTTATATTTTGTTTCTATATGCCACATTGTGGTTTGAAGGTTTTGATATATGATATTTCACATGCGTTATCTAGATTTAAAAAGAAAAATTCAAGAGATTAGAATTAATGCAATCGAAGGAATTGCTGAAGCAGGATCAGGTCACCCAGGAGCTTCATTTTCTGCTGCTGAAATAATGGGTGTATTATATTTTAGAGAATTGCGTCATGATCCTTCAAATCCAACTTGGGCAGGAAGAGATTATTTTATTAATTCAAAAGGACACTCTGCTCCAGGATACTATGCAACGTTGGCAGTTGCTGGATATTTTCCAAAATACGAAATGAAAGATTTAAGAAAATTTGGCTCTAGATTGCAAGGTCATCCTGTAAGGTATTCAAAACTTTTAGAACGTCATTCTGTACCTGGAGTAGAATATTCAGGGGGATCAGAAGGAATAGGTCTATCTGTTTCGATTGGAATAGCTTTGGCAAATCATATTGATAACAAGGATAACAATGTCTACGTTTTACTAGGTGATGGTGAGACAAATGAAGGTCAGGTATGGGAAGCTGCTATGACTGCTCCGAAGTTTAAATTGGATAATATTATAGCTATTTTGGATCGAAACAAAATTCAACAAGACGGATTTACTGAAGATATAATGCCTCTAGATCCTGTACGTGATAAATGGGTTGCTTTTAACTGGAATGTAATCGAAATTAACGGACACAAAGTCGAACAAATTATGGATGCATTAAACAAAGCTAGTGAAGTAAAGGATAAACCTACTATTATAATTGCGAACACCGTAAAGGGGAATGGCATTAAACACATGGCTAATAATCCTCAATGGCATGGTAGAGCACCTCATAATCTGCATATTCCATTATTAATTGAAGAATTAGAGGGAGAAATTCTGATAGCACCTTCAATCATTGCAGGAGAAAAAGAAAATTATGAAGAAAAAATAAAAAAAGTTGAAAGAGGTGGAGCAGACATTATACATTTGGATGTGATGGATGGAATATTCGTTCCTAATATTACTTTTTTAGCCGATACGATAAAAAAATTAAGACCGATTACCAATATACCTTTTGATGCCCATCTAATGATCGAAAAACCATATGAACATATTGACGAGTATATAAACGCTGGTTGTGATATTATTACAGTTCATGCTGAAACTTGCGATAATGAAAAATTCTGTTATATTAGAGAGAAGGTAATGTCTGCGGGAATAAGTTTAGGTATAGCTATTAATCCAGAAACAGAACTTCCAGAATGGGCATATTCCTATTTGAACGATATTGATGTCATAATAGTTATGTCTGTAAACCCTGGCTTTTCTGGACAAAAATTCATCCCTGATATAACATCAAAGATTAGCAATTTGAATAGAACTTTAAAAGTGAAGGGATACAAAGGGTATATTGAAGCAGATGGAGGAATAGATGCTTCTACTGTCCAACGAGTATATGATGCTGGAGCACGGATTATGGTAGCAGGGAGCGCAGTTTTTTCCAATTCAGATATAAATACAGCAATTCTACAGTTAAAACATAAAACTAATGTCACGTTAGAAAGAAATCTATTAAAAAAAGCAGATGAAAATAGTATAAGAAAAGATTGGATTGTTGCACGCAAGCATATTTTGATACCGGTTGCTAATGAGCTGGGAATAGAAGATGAAATTAACAGACTGTGAATTAAGAAAAGGGGATATGCGATCGGCGTATGGGAACGCTCTGGTTGAATTAGGTAAACGTAATAATGATATCGTCTGTGTAGGCGCAGATACTACGGATTCAATAAAAACAAAAAAATTTGGCGATCAATTTCCTGAACGCTTTTTTAATATAGGAATAGCCGAAGCAAATCTTGTTTCTATTGCTGCAGGTTTTGCAATTGCTGGAAAAACAGCATTTGCAAGCACATATGCTGCATTTTTACCTGGACGATGTTTGGATCAGATTCGTAATGCAATATGTTATCCTAGTCTTGATGTTAAATTGGTTGTATCCCATGCTGGTTTAACAGTTGGTCCAGATGGTGCTTCACATCAACAAATAGAAGATTTATCTATTATGCGATCAATTCCTAACATGAGAGTCCTAGCGCCTGCTGATTCTGTATCTGTTTTTAGAATAATTAAAAATATTGCAGATATTCCAGGTCCTTTTTATGTAAGACTTGCTCGTCCTTCGTCAGAGATAATTTACGATGACAGTGATAGTGAATTCCAAATAGGGAAAGCAAATATTTTGCAAGATGGTTCAGATATAACAATTATTGGTTGCGGATTGATGGTTTATAAAGCTTTTAAAACAGCTAAAATTTTAAAAGAAAAATTTCATATTTCTGCTCGGATAATTGATTCTTATTCAATAAAACCATTAGATAGTGATTTAGTCATAAAAGCCGGAAAAGAAACTGGTGCGATTATTACTGTTGAAGAACATAATATAATAGGAGGTTTAGGCAGTGCAGTTGCAGAGGTATGCTCTGAATCTCATCCATGTTTTATAAAACGAGTTGGAGTTAGAGATACATTTGGAGAATCTGCAAGAGATTCTGAATTGAATATTTTACTTGAGCATTATGGCCTAACCGAAAAAGAAATAGAACGGGCTGTGCTATCTACAATTGATAAATTAAAAAAATGAAAATATTTCTTGATACTGCTAATATTGCTTCTATTCGTCATTATTCCGAAATGGGTATGGTTGATGGAATAACGACTAATCCTACTCTTCTTTCAAAAGAAGGTGGAAATCCGGAAGAGATTATTAATGAAATTGTAAAGATGGTCCAAGGCCCAGTTAGCCTAGAGGTTATTTCTACTGAAGTTAACCAAATAATGGAAGAAGCTTATATTCTCAAGAAATATGGCTCAAATGTTGTGATTAAGGTTCCAATGGTTCCAGATGGATTAAAAGCAGTTAAAAAATTAAGAGAAGAAGGGATAGACACAAATGTTACTCTTGTCTTTTCTGCTACTCAAGCATTACTATCTGCAAAGGCGGGAGCCTCTTATGTAAGTCCCTTTATTGGAAGGCTTGATGATATAGGTAATGAGGGAATGAGTCTTATCAGCGACATAAAACAAATTTTTAAAAATTATCAATATAATACTAAAATTCTTGTGGCGAGTGTACGTCATCCAATTCATGTGATTGAATCTGCTAAAGTTGGTGCCGATGTAGTAACTTTACCACCCGATATTCTTGGAAAAATGTTTTTACATCCTCTTACAGATAAAGGCTTAAAAACATTCATTTCAGATTGGGAAAATCTTAAGAAAACAAATCCTTCTATTAAGATATTATAACTATGTCTTTTTATGGGCACTTACACTTTGAGTAAGTTAATAACCTTTTTTGGTATATCAACTACTCTACTAGCTATTGTTTTATTGTAATTAAGATATTTTAAATTGTGACCAATATTGATAATATCATTTAAATCTTTTCCGAGCCCTAGGGCTGCCATGTGGATAGAGAAATTTCTGTAGATTAGTACCATTTCTTTAACAGCTTCATAATTTGACGGTTCTCCATCAGTTAGAGTAATCATTATCTCAGGTTTGAATGATTTGATAAAAGGTAAAAGAATAGTGTATATTTCAGCTAATGGTGTCCCGCCACTTGCTCTTATTTGAGCTAATCTTCTTGCATTTATTACCGACCATGGGGTTTTTGGTGGTTTAACTAGCCAACATTTTACTTTTTTTGCTTCAGTACTAAATGCATAAACTGCAAAATCGATTCCTAGGTAACTAAGTGCTTCACATAATGCTATGGTAGCTTGTTTATATTTTAGTTCAATATCTTCTATACTACTAGAATGGTCAAGTAAAATGACTACTTTTGTCCTAATGGATATTTTAAAATCACTGAGGAAAGGTTTATTCTGAGAATCGATGTATGCCTCCGTGTCTAATTCATCACCTTGTTCTTGGTGAAGTTCTACCCAACCAGTTTTCCAATCTCTAAAAGCCGATTTAATTTTTTGAATTAGATCCATGTCATAGATTTCTGATTCATTGATATCCATCCTATTAGGAACACTGATGGAAAAATTTTCTAAGCTGTCGTATCCTTTTGTTTCTGATTTCTTACTTTCTTTTAATAAAGTCTCATATTCTTTTACGACATCTTTTCCTTCAATAATTTCTTTTACTGATTTGTCAAATTCTTTATTTGTTAGTTTTGATTTTATTACGCTTTCTAATTGTTTAAATAAATCTAATTTATTCATTCCCAAGCCTATACTAGATCGAGGAGTAGTCAAAGGAATCGATAATAAAGGATCTATTTGTAATATTTTTATAATCTCTCTTACCTTATCATATATCCAATCTGTTCCTAATCTTTTATCAATAGCTTCTCTAATACACTCATTTGCAAAGTCTGTTGCTTGCCTAACCTTATCAAATTCATTTCCAAATAATTCTCCCTTAATATATCCAGTAAGAAAATATTGTGAAAAAGCTTCGATTATTTTATGTCTCCCATACATTGTATTTAGAAGAGGTTTCGATAACCAAGACATACCCTCATAAAAAATTATTTCATTTGTCATCCCATGCCATCCACGTAAGCCTAATATTTCGATTCTTTTTGTTTCTATAGTGTTCAGAATAAAACCATATGCATGATCCTGACGAGAGACTTTTACTTTAGAAGTATGTCTTATTCTCATTGCTTCATACCATAAAGAAACTCTCCATTGTCTATATCTTTGAAATTCTTCACCATGAAAATAATTTAATGTTGGTAAGATAATCTGTTGTTTTTCAATATCTGTTTGAGGAGATTTATCTTTAGAAAGTGTAACAATGACTTTTGCATTATTAGACCATCTACGTGCAAGAAATGTAGCTATGTCTAGCAGAATATCATTTCTTAAATATTTTTTATTATTATCCAATATCACATTATCAACCGAATATCGAAATAACCATATCCATGACTTTTCTATACTCTACATCTCCCCATTGATTATAGGCATTTGCAAAAACTATTTCAGCTGCAAGCTTAGGGTTGGTACCAATATTGAGTAATTTAGTAAAGGCAATTGTTTCTCTTAAACTAGGCCCATAAAATAGTTCCTCTACTCCCGCTGCTTCTCTTAATGCTCTTGCTAATTTTATAGCACGTTGAATATTAATTAAATTGTCATTATTTACTAAAGTATGTTGTTTAATAATTTCTAGTTCTGTTTCCTCTGGTGGGTAATCTAAACTTAGCCTA
>Ga0210114_1000356_pt1 | contig 11999 bp, 11 predicted proteins | sample MayberryNW_TuleA_FD_185524 | JGI IMG/M metagenome (GOLD analysis project Ga0210114, IMG submission 185524) | Wetland microbial communities from San Francisco Bay, California, USA, that impact long-term carbon sequestration - MayberryNW_TuleA_D2... | ecosystem: Environmental > Aquatic > Marine >...
CTGCGCGGGCTTGCGCCCCGTCTGCTCGGTGAGGCCGACCAGCTCGGCGACGCGCGCCAGGCGCCGCGCGCGCTCTGCGGCCGGCGTGCGGCGCACCTTGAGGCCGAAGACGATGTTCTCCGCCACCGTGAGGTGCGGAAAGAGCGCGTAGGACTGGAACACCATCGAGATGCGGCGCTTTTCCGGGTCGAGGCGCGTGACGTCGCGCCCGCCGATGAGGATCCTGCCGCGCGCCACGTCCTCGAGGCCGGCGATGAGCCGCAGCACGGTGGACTTGCCGCAGCCCGAGGGCCCGAGCAGCACGAGGAACTTTCCCTCCTCGGCGCGCAGGCTCACGTCGTCGACCGCGCGCACCGCGCCGTAGTGCTTGGACACCGCCTCGAGGACGATCTCGGACATGCCGGCGCGGATTATGCGCTACTCGTCCGCGCCTTCCGCCCCGCCCGGCGGAACGGTCTTCTCCGGCGCCCTGGCGATCATGCACTCGGTGGTGAGCACCAGCCCCGCGATCGAGGCGCCGTTCTGCAGCGCAGAGCGCGTCACCTTGCAGGGATCGAGCACGCCCATCGCCACCAGGTCGCCGTACTCGCCGCTCGCGGCATTGAAGCCGAAGTTGCCCTCGCCCTCGACGACGCGCTGCACCACCACCGAGGGCTCCTCGCCCGCGTTGCGCACGATCTGGCGCAGGGGATCTTCGAGCGCGCGGCGCACGATGCGGATGCCCGCGTCCTGGTCGCCGTTGGCGCCGTGCAGCTGCGCGAGGCGCGCGCGCGCGCGCAGCAGCGCTACGCCGCCGCCCGGCAGCACGCCCTCCTCGACCGCCGCGCGCGTCGCGTGCAGCGCGTCCTCGGTGCGGGCCTTCCTTTCCTTCATTTCGGTCTCGGTGGCCGCGCCGACGCGGATCAGGGCCACCCCGCCCGAGAGCTTGGCGGCGCGCTCCTGGAGCTTCTCCTTGTCGTAGTCGCTGGTCGCTTCCTCGACCTGCTGCTTGATCTGCGCCACGCGCGCGTCGATCGCCTTGGGGTCGCCCGCGCCGCCGATGATCGTGGTGTCGTCCTTGTCGATCTCGACGCGCCGCGCCTTGCCGAGCACGGACGGCTCGGCCTTCTCCAGCGTGAGGCCGGCTTCCTCCGCCACCACCTGGCCGCCGGTGAGCACCGCGAGGTCCTCGAGCATGGCCTTCCTGCGGTCGCCGAAGCCCGGCGCCTTCACGGCGCAGGACTTGATCACGCCGCGCAGCGTGTTGACGACGAGCGTCGCGAGCGCCTCGCCCTCCACTTCCTCGGCGATGACGAGCAGCGGCTTGCCCACCTTGGCCGCGTGCTCGAGCAGCGGCAGCAGCTCGCGGATCGTGGAGATCTTCTTGTCGTGCAGCAGGATCAGGACGTCCTCGAGCACCGTGCGCTGCTTCTCCGGGCTGTTGATGAAGTAGGGCGAGAGGAAGCCGCGGTCGAACTGCGTGCCCTCGACCAGCTCGAGCTCGTTGGCGAGGCCCTTGCCGTCCTCCACGGTGATCACGCCTTCGCGCCCGACCTTCTCCATCGCCTCGGCGATCATCTCGCCGATCGAGGGGTCGTTGTTGGCGGAGATCGAGCCCACCTGGGCGATCTCCTTGCGCGTGGCGCAGGGCTTGGCCATGCGCTTCAATTCTCCGACCACGCTCTCCACCGCCTGGTCGATGCCGCGCTTCAGGTCCATGGGGTTCATGCCGGCGGCGACGTACTTCATGCCCTCGGCGACGATGCCGGCGGCGAGCAGCGTCGCGGTGGTCGTGCCGTCCCCGGCGACTTCCGAGGTCTTTGCCGCCACTTCGCGCATCATCTGCGCGCCCATGTTCTCGAACGGGTCGGCGAGCTCGATCTCCTTGGCGACCACCACCCCGGAATTGATCACGCTGGGCGCGCCCCAGGACCTCTCCAGCACCACGGTGCGCGCCTTGGGACCGAGCGTGACGCGCACGGCGTCGGCGAGGATGTTCATGCCCTTCACCAGGCGGGCGTGGGCGGTTTCTCCGAACAGCAGTTCTTTGGCAGGCATCGTGCGCCTTTCGTCAGTTGGCCTTCGGGCCGGACGCGCGCAGGCAGTCCATCACCTGGGCGTTGGTCTGCGCCGCGGCCTCGTAGAGCGAGCGCCAGTACTCCATCGACTTCTTCTGGTTGGCGGCCAGCCACTCGGACTGGATGCGCAGCAGCTCCGCGGGGCTTTGCGCCGCGGCGAGCGACTTCTGCGTCGCCACCGCGTCGGCATGCGCTTCGGTGGCCGCCTCGATCTGCACCTCGTGCATGCGCGTGGAGCCTTCGATGATCGCCTCGGTGACGCGCATCGTGGCGTCGAGCTGGCGCTTCCAGGTATCCAGCATCGCGTTCGCTTGGCTGCTTGGCATGGTTCTCTCCTCGTCGTCTGTCAGCGTTGCAGGACGTACTCGCCCGGGGCATCGGCGAGCGCCGCGCCCATCGCCGGCGGCGCGGCCGGGGCGCCGGAGTGCCGCGCCAGCCAGCCCTGCCACTCGGGCCACCACGAGCCCTCGTGCCGCGGCGCCTGCGCGGCCCAGGCCTCGGGGTCGAGGTGCGGCTCGTCCCGGCTGCGCGACGACACCTGGTAGCTGCGCCCGTCGCGGCCCGGCTCGCTCACGATGCCCGCGTTGTGCCCGCCGCTCGCCAGCAGGAAGGTGATGTCGACGTCGGTGAACAGCCCGGCCTTGTACACCGAGCGCCACGGCGCGACGTGATCGCGCGCCGTGCCGACGGCAAAGAGCGGCGCGCGGATGTCCGAGAGCGCCACGGGGCGGCCGTCGACGTCGTAGCGGCCGGCGGTGAGGTCGTTCCTGAGGAACAGCCGCCGCAGGTACTCGCTGTGCATGGCGTAGGGCATGCGCGTGGCATCCGCGTTCCAGGCCATGAGATCGTTCAGCGGCGCGCGCTCGCCCAGCAGGTACTCCTTGACGCGCCGCGACCAGATGAGGTCGTTCGACCGGAGCAGCTGGAACGCGCCCGCCATCTGGCGCGTGTCGAGGTAGCCCTGCGCCGCCATCATGTCCTCGAGCAGGCTCACCTGGCTGTCGTCGATGAACAGCGTCAGCTCGCCGGCCTCCTCGAAATCGACCTGCGCGGCGAGCAGCGTGATCGAGGCGAGGCGCTCGTCGGCGTCGCGCGCCATCGCCGCGGCGGCGATGGCGAGCAGCGTGCCGCCCAGGCAGTAGCCCGCGGCGTGCACCTTCTGCCCCGGCACGATGCGGCCGATCGCGTCGAGCGCGGCCATGACGCCGAGGCGCCGGTAATGGTCCATCGACAGGTCGCGGTCCTGTGGCGAGGGGTTCTTCCACGACAGGATGAAGACCGTGTGGCCGCGCTCCACCAGGTACTTGACGAGCGAGTTGTGCGGCGCGAGGTCGAGGATGTAGTACTTCATGATCCACGCCGGCACGATGAGGATCGGCTCGGCATGGACCTGCGGCGTCGCCGGCGCGTACTGGATGAGCTCGGCGACGCGGTTGCGCATCACGACCTTGCCGGGCGTCACCGCCACGTCGCGCCCCGGCACGAAGCGCTCGCTGCCGGCCGGCGGCTCGCCGAGCGCCTCGCGGCGCCAGTCGTCGGCGAAGTTCGCCGCGCCGTTGGCGAAGTTGAGCCCGCCCTGCGTCCACGCGGCGCGCAGCACCTCGGGATTGGTCCAGGGGAAGTTGGAGGGCGACCAGACGTCGAGCAGCTGGCGCATCGTGAAGGTCACCACGTCCTCGTGGTGCGGCGAGACGCCGCGCACGCCGGTGGTCGCGTTCCACCACCACTGCTGCCACAGGAGGAAGCCCTGCTGGATGGCGTTGAACGGCCACGTGTGCCACGCCGGCGCGGCGAAGCGCGAGTCCTGCGGCAGCGGCTCGATGCAGCCCGGGCACTCGCCGCCGAGCGCGGCGCGGCCGAGGTAGTTCACGTAGCGCAGCCACTTGCGCGCGGCCTTGCGCGCGAGCTCGGTGTGCTTGCCGGGCGCGGCGGCGAGGTGCATCGCCCAGTCGCCGAAGGCGAGCGCCAGGGCGGCGGGCGACAGCCCCGCCGTGGCGCGCGCGGCGTAGGCGTGCACCATGCGGTCGGCCTCGAGCGCCATCAGCGCCGGGGCGTCGAAGTCTTCGTCGCGCTTCACGTTCCCTCGCTACGCTTCAGTGCTCGTGCACCGCGTGCACGGGCTCCGCGTGATGTCCGTGCGCCGCGCCGGTGGCGTCCTGCCACAGCCGCTCGACGTAGTGGATGTAGGGGACGTACGCCTCGACGTATTCGCGTCCGGCCGCGACGTCGTTCACGTCGAACTTCCTGCGGGCCGTCGCCGCGTGGAAGTGCTTGTGCAGGCCCTGGCGCACCGCCTCGACGAGCAGGCCCACCACCTTGTCCACCGAGCCGTCCTCGAGCGCACGGTCGGCGGCGGGGATCGCGGGACCGAGATCGCGCCCGGCGGGCTTGAGGCCGGTGTACGGCGCGCCCTCGCCGGCGCGGTGCACGCGCACCAGGGTCTCGAAGAAATGATGATCGGCGAGCGTCTTCGCCTGCGGCCCGAGCTTGCGCACCGACGCCGCATGCTCGAAAGCGCGGCGAATCTCGGTTTCGTCGTCCTTGCGCACCCAGGGCAGCACGAGGTTCACGTTCCCCGCGTCGAGCGCCTTGCGCGCGAGCGTCACCACCGGGCCGTCCAGGCCGTCGCAATGGCCGAACGCGAGGACCAGCATGCCGGCGCCGCCCGCGGACCTGGAGATCCATGGCTCGGAACCGAGCAGCCACGCCGCCGCCTGGTCGATGAGGGCGATGCCCAGAAGCAGCGCGCTCGCCACCAGGGGTTTCCGATTGAGAGATGTGCTGTCCATGATCTGCCTCCTTTGGCGCCAGCGTACGCAATTGCCGGGCCGCGGGTTTGACCCGCATCAAGAGGGCTGCGCCGACCGTCTTCTAGGCGGCCTGCACCGCGTCACCGCTGTGCGCGTGCACCGTCTTGCCGGCCTTGTCCACCACCTCGACGCTCACCGGGATGCCGTGGCGGATGCTCTCGGTGACCACGCAGAAGTCCTCGAACTGCTGCATGCAGCGCTCGAGGTGCTGAAGGGCGCCCGCATCCTCGGCGAGCTGGATCTTCACCGCGAGCCCGCCGATGCGCAGCCGCCCGTGCTCGTTGCGCGCGAGCTGCCCGGTGACGCTCGCGCGCAAGGGCCCCGTCTGCTGCTTGAACTTGGTGCGCAGGCAGAAGACGAGGCTCGCCGAGAGGCAGTTGCCGACCGCGGCGGCGACCAGGCGCGCCGCGTTGGGGCCGTGCCGATGCCCGAGCGGCTCGGGCTCGTCGAGCAGCAGGTCGGCGTTGTCCGGCCAGTCGAATTTGACGCGGAAATCGAAGTCCTGCTCCTGCTCGAGGTGGATCGTGAACGAAGTCGGCTCAGTCATGGGTTCAACCTCCTGGAGAAACGATTCGACCGTCGCGCAGCGCGAGGGTTTCGCCCTCGGCGAGCGCGCGCCACGGCTCGGCGGCGGTGAGCGGGACGCTCGCTGCGAGCGCGACTTCCTGCGGGCCCGCCGACGCAATGCGGAGCCCCTGGGTTACCAGCGCGCCCCGCTCGCCCGCGCAGGTGCGGCAGAGCACGTGCAGCCCGGGCGGGCGCATGCCGCCGGGATGCGTGCGCTTGTGGCCGTGCGCGAAGAGCGCGTCGCCGTCGGCGTAAAGGAAGTTGGCGGGGCCGAGGGCGCGCAGGCCGGCGGCGAAATCCGCGACGAGCGCCAAGCGCTCTGCGAGCGGCGGCACGACGCCCTCGCGCCACAGCGGCGCGAGGCGCGCCAGCAGCGCGCAAAATGCGTACTCCGAATCGGTGTCGCCGAGCGGGCGGAACGTGCCGAGCGCGTGCGCCGCGCGCAGCCGCGCGCCGTCCAGATCGCCGTTGTGCGCGAACACGTGCATGCGCCCGCCGAGCTCGCGCGCGAAGGGCTGGGTATTGGCGAGCGTGAGCGCGCCCTGCGTCGCCTTGCGGATGTGGCTCAGCACCAGGGTGCTGCGGAACGGCCGGTCCTGGATGAACTCGAGGCACGCGCTGTCGCTCGCGGCCGTGGGCTCCTTGACCAGGCGCACGTCCGCGCCCTCGTACCACGCGATGCCCCAGCCGTCCTTGTGCGGCCCGGCGAGGCCGCCGTGCCGCGAGAATTCCTCCAGCGACAGGTGCACGTCCGCGGGCTGCGCGGCCGACATCGCAAACAGCTCGCACATTACGCAGCCCCCAGGCGCGCGGCGGCGCGGCGCGCGACCACGTAGTACAGCACCGGGATCACGACCAGCGTGAGCACGGTCGACACCAGGATGCCGAAGATGAGCGCGATCGCGAGGCCGTTGAAGATCGGGTCGTCGAGGATGAACGCCGCGCCCAGCATCGCCGCGAGCCCGGTGAGCACGATCGGCTTGGCGCGCGCCGCCGCCGACTGGATCACGGCTTGCGCGAGCGGCATGCCCTCCTCCACCTCGAGGTTGACGAAGTCGACGAGCAGGATGGAGTTGCGCACGATGATGCCGGCGAGCGCGATCATGCCGATCATCGAGGTGGCGGTGAAGTTCGCGCCGAGCAGCGCGTGGCCCGGCATGACGCCGATGACCGTGAGCGGGATCGGCGCCATGATGACCAGCGGCGTGAGGTACGAGCGGAACTGCGCCACCACCAGCAGGTAGATGAGGACCAGGCCGACGGCGTAGGCCAGCCCCATGTCGCGGAAGGTCTCGTAGGTGACCTGCCACTCGCCGTCCCACTTGAGCGCGGTTTCGCGGTAGGGATCGGACGGCTGGCGGATGAAGTACTCGCCGATCGCCGGCAGCGCGCCGCGCGCGGCGAACATCCCGTAGAGCGGGCTGTCCACGCGCCCCGCCTGGTCGGCGACGACGTACACCACCGGCAGCAGATCCTTGTGGTAGATCGGCCGGTCGCGCTGGTCCGCGATCGGCGTGACGAGCTCGGAGAGCGGCACCAGCGCGCCCGAGGGCGCGCGCACCGCGAGCTTGAGCAGCTCCGCGAGATCGCCCTGGCGCTCGGGCGGCAGGGCGATGCGCACCGGCACCTCGTACTTGGACTGGCCGTCGTGCAGGGGCGTGACGTCGGCGCCGGCGAGGCCCATGCGGATCGCCTCGGCGATGTCGCGCCGCGCCACGCCGGCGAGCGCGGCCTTGCCCTGGTCGACGGCGAGCCGGATGCGCGGCGCCGCGTCCTCGACCGAGTCGTCGATGCCGACGATGCCCGCGGTGGCGGCGAGCGCCTGGCGCACGCCCTTCGCCGCGCGGATGCGCCCGGCCTCGTCCGGGCCGTACACCTCGGCGACGATCGGCGCGAGCACCGGCGGCCCCGGCGGCACTTCCACCACCTTCACCTTCGCGCCCCACTTCTGCCCGGCCTGCTCGAGGCGCAGGCGCACGCTCTGCGCGATCTCGTGGCTCTTGCGCTGGCGCGCCGCCTTCGGCGCGAGGTTCACCTGCAGGTCGCCCTGCTCGGGCTGCGCGCGCAGGTAGTACTGGCGCACCAGGCCGTTGAAGCTGATCGGCGCCGCGAGCCCCGCGTAGGCCTGGTAGTCGGTGACTTCCGGCACCGTGGCGAGCTGCGCGCCGAGGTCGTGCAGCGCGGCCGCCGTCACTTCGAGCGGCGTGCCCGCGGGCATGTCCACCACCACCTGGAACTCCGACTTGTTGTCGAAGGGCAGCATCTTCAGCACCACCAGCTTCACGCCCGCGAGCGACACCGACCCCGCGATGAGGATCAGGATCGCCGCCAGCAGCCCGAGCCGCCAGCGCGCCGAGGCGAGGAACGGGCCGAGCACGCGCCGCGCGAGCGCCTCCAGCCGCCCCGGCCCGGCGGCGTGCGGATGGTGCGTGCGGTGCAGGAACTTGAGCGCCAGCCAGGGCGTCAGCGTAAAGGCGATGGCGAGCGAGATCAGCATGCCCATGCTGGCGTTGATCGGGATCGGGCTCATGTAGGGACCCATCAGGCCGCTGACGAAGGCCATCGGCAGGAGCGCCGCGATCACGGTGAAGGTGGCGAGGATGGTCGGCCCGCCGACCTCGTCCACCGCATCCGGGATGATGCCGTGCAGCGGCCCGGGCTCGAGCGCGCGCCGGCGGTGGATGTTCTCGACCACGACGATGGCGTCGTCCACCAGGATGCCGATCGAGAAGATGAGCGCGAACAGCGATACGCGGTTGAGCGTGAAGCCCCAGGCCCAGGAGGCGAACAGCGTCGTGGCGAGCGTGAGCAGCACGGCGAGGCCGACGATCAGCGCCTCGCGCCAGCCGAGGGTGGCGAGCACCAGCACGATCACCGACAGCGTGGCGAAAACGAGCTTCTTGATGAGCTGCTGCGCCTTGGCGTCGGCGGTGGCGCCGTAGTTGCGCGTCACGCTGACGCGCACGTCGTCGGGGATCACCGTGCCGTGCAGCTCGGCGGCGCGCGCCACGACGCGCTCGGCGACGTCCACCGCGTTCTCGCCCGGCTTCTTGGTCACCTGCAGCGTGACCGCGGGGTGCTCGCCGCGCGCGCTCCCGGTCCACACGTAGCGCGCCGGCGGCGGCGGGCCGTCGCGCACCTCGGCGACGTCGCCCAGGTACACCGGCCGGCCGTCGTGCGTGCCGACGACCAGGCCGGCGACATCGGCCGCCGACTCGAGATAGTTGTTGGTCTCGACCACCGCCTCGCGGTTGTCGCGCACCACGCTGCCCGCGGGCAGCGACACGTTGGCGAGCTGCAGCGCGTTGGCCAGGTCGAGCGGCGCGACGCCGTGCGCGTTCATGCGGTCGGCGTCCATCAGCACGCGCAGCGCGCGCCCGGGGCCGCCGAGCGTCTGCACCTCGCGCGTGCCGGGGACGCGCTTGAGCTCGACTTCCGCCGCGTGCGCCACGCGCTCCAGCTCGAAGGCGCCCGCTGCGGGATCCTCGCGCCACAAGGTCAGCGTCACCACCGGAACGTCGTCGATGCCCTTGGGCTTGATGATCGGCTCGCCGACGCCGAGGCTTGGCGAAAGCCAGTCGCGGTTCGACTGGATGGTGTTGTACAGGCGCACCAGCGCTTCGGTCCTCGGCACGCCCACCTTGAACTGCACCGTGAGCACCGCCATGCCCGGGCGCGAGACCGAGAACACGTGCTCGATGCCGCTCATCTGCGCGAGGACCTGCTCGGCGGGCGTGGCGACCAGCGCCTCGACGTCGCGCGCCGAGGCGCCGGCGAACGGCACCAGCACGTTCGCCATGGTGACGTTGATCTGCGGCTCCTCCTCGCGCGGCGTCACCGCGACGGCGAACACGCCCAGCAGCAGCGCCACCAGCGCGAGCAGCGGCGTGAGCTGCGAGTCCTGGAAGAAGCGCGCGATGCGGCCGGAGAGGCCCATGTCAGGCCTCCGGCGTGCCCCGCGCAACCATCCCGGCCTTGATCGGCTCCAGCGCCACGCGCTCGCCGGGCTGCAGGCCGGCGAGCACTTCGACGCTCGTCTCGTCGCCCGCGTCGCCCAGGCGAATCTGACGCAACTGCGGGCGCAGCTGCGCGCCGCCGCGCTCGTCCACCACGTACACCGCGGTGACTTCGCTGCGCCTGACGACGGCGGCGCGCGGCACGAGCAGCCGCGGCGCCGAGCCGACGACGAAGTGCGCGCGCGCGTACACGCCCGGGTAGACGCCGCGCACGTCGGCCGGCAGCTCGAGGCGCACCTGCGTGGTGTGCGTGCGCGGATCGGCCGCCGGCACGACGGTCATGCTCTTCACGTCCACCCAGCGCCCGAGCGAAGGCACTTCGATGCGCGCCCTGCCGAGCGCGCGGATCGCCGCCACCTGCGCCTGCGGCACCGTCGCCACGACGCGCAGCGTCGAAGGGTCGAAGCCGGTCAGCAGCGGCTTGCCGGGCGTGGCCATCTCGCCCAGCTCCACGTGGCGCGCCGACACCACGCCGCTGTAGGGCGCGACCACGGTGGCGAAGCTCCTCTCGGTGGCCGCGGCGCCGGCGCCGGCGAGCAGCGCCGCGACGCGTGCCTGCGCCGCCTTGTAGGCGGCCTCGGCCTGGTCGAGCGCCGCCTGGCTGATGAACTTCTGCGCCAGGAGCTGCTTCGAGCGCTCGAACTGCGCGCGCGCGTTGCCGAGCGCGGCCTGCGCCTCGCGCACCTGCGCCACGCTCGCGGCCTCGGCCTGCGTCACCGCGCGCTCGTCGATGCGCGCGATCACCTCGCCCTGCTTCACGAAGTCGCCGACGTCGAAGCGCAGGTCGACGATGCGCCCGGCGATCTGCGCCGAGACCGTCGACTGGCGCACGGCCTCGATCACGGCCTCCGCCGAGGTGGTGAGCGCGATGTCGCGGACCTCCGCCGGCGCCGTCTTCAGCTCGAGCGCCGGCTGCGCGGCGGGCTTGGGCGCGGGCGGCTCGCCGCAAGCGGCGAGCAGCCCGGCCAGCAGGAGCGCCGTCAGGCGGCCCATCGCGCGAGCGCTCCGGCGTCCATCGCGCCCGAGGCGCGCTTCACTTCGGCGCCGTTCCTGAACAGCACCAGGGTCGGGATGGCGCGAATGCCGTAGCGCGCCGCCAGCCCCTGGGCCTCCTCGGTGTTGACCTTGACCAGGCGCACGCGATCCTTCAGCTCGCGCGCCGCGCGCTCGAAATGCGGCGCCATGGCGCGGCACGGGCCGCACCAGGGCGCCCAGAAGTCGGCCAGCACGGGCAACTCGGTACGCTTGACGAAGTCCTCGAACTGGTCCTCGCCGAGCTCGGCCGGCGCGCCGTCGAGCAGCCGCGCACCGCACTTGCCGCACTTCGGGTCTTCCGCCAGGCGCGCCGCCGGCACGCGGTTCGCGGCAAGGCACGCCGGGCAGGCGACCTTGACGGGCTCGCTCATGCGCGCGCCTCCGCGGAGCGCATGCCGAGCCGCTTCAGGATCGACTCCAGCGGGCAGAAGCACGAGAAGCCGCTCTGCAGCAGGTTGGCGCCGACGAACGCGGTCAGCCAGAGGAAGTTCTGGTTCACCCACACTCCGAGCGCGAGGGAAGCGAGCACGAAAGCACCTGCGAATATTCTGATCATCCGTTCCACCGGCATGTTGACCTCCGTCAATTGGGAAGGGCGCAGCTTACGCAGGCGGCGCCACGCGCTCTGTGACCGCGGTCCCATTGCCCCGCGCAGCCGGCTTGCGTACGCTTGGACCGTGCCCGAGGTCCGCGACCTGCTGCTGCAACGCTTCCCGCTGTTCGCGCAGCTGCCCGCGGAGCGCCTGCGCAAGCTGCTCGCAGGGTCCGAGACGCGGCGCGTACCGGCGGGCGGCGTGCTGTTCGACGCCGACCAGCCCTGCCGCGGGTTTCCGCTGGTGCTGGAAGGCGCGGTGCGCGTGTCGATGAACTCGCCGCAGGGCCGCGAGATCCTGCTGTACCGCGTCGACCCGGGTCAGGGCTGCATCCTGTCCGGCGGCTGCCTCCTCGGGCACTCGGACTACGCCGCGCGCGGCGTCGCGGACGAGGACGTGACGCTGCTCAACCTGCCGCCGGAGGCGTTCAACGCGCTGCTGCTCGAGCACGAGCCGTTCCGGCGCTTCGTCTTCGCCATGTACGGCGAGCGCCTCGCCGAGGTGATGACGCTGGTGGAAGAAGTGGCGTTCCGGCGCCTCGACGAGCGCCTGGCGCAGCTGCTCGTCCACCGCGGGCCGCTGATCGAGGCGACGCACCAGAAGCTCGCCGACGAGCTCGGCAGCGTGCGCGAGATTGTCAGCAGGCTCCTGAGATCCTTCGAGTCGCGCGGCTGGGTGCGGCTCGAGCGCGAGCGCGTCACGGTGCTCGACCCGAAGGCGCTCGCGGCGCTCGGCGCGCTCTAAGTCAGGTCAGATCGACGGCCTGTCCCTGCCCGGGCACCTCGGCGCGCCAGCCGAAGCGCTCGCGGATGGCGTCGCGCAAGGCGTACGACGCGGTGGGCTCGCCGTGCACCACCCAGGTCTGCGCCGGCGCGCGGCGGAACTTTCCCAGCCAGCCGAGCAGCGCGTCGCGATCGGCGT
>Ga0210114_1000358_pt1 | contig 11987 bp, 12 predicted proteins | sample MayberryNW_TuleA_FD_185524 | JGI IMG/M metagenome (GOLD analysis project Ga0210114, IMG submission 185524) | Wetland microbial communities from San Francisco Bay, California, USA, that impact long-term carbon sequestration - MayberryNW_TuleA_D2... | ecosystem: Environmental > Aquatic > Marine >...
CGCGGATAGGCCGAGGCCTTCTCCACCTGCCGGCGCAGCTTGTCCTCGGCGCGGTCGAGGGCGGTGCGATGATCCTCCGCCTCGCCCTTGGCGACGAGCACCTCACCGCGCGCCAGGTGGAGCCGGAGCTCCGCCGTTTGCTGCATCCCCTCCGCGTCGAAGACCACGGTGGCCTCGATCGGGCGGCTGGCGATGTTGCCCAGACGCTCGAGGACGGTGAGGGCGCGCTCGCGGAGCGCGTCGGAGATCTCGCAATGGCGGGCGGTGATCGTGGTCTGCATGAGTGCCTCTCCTGACCCGGCCTAGGCCGAGCCGGCGATGATGTCCTGTAGGTGTTGCTCCGTCTCGGCGGCCGCGCGCTCCCAGGTCAGCCGTTCGGCGAATCGGCGGGCGGCATCGCCCAGTCGGGCGACGAGTGCGGGATCCCCGGCGAGCTCCAGCATGCGGGCGGCCAGGGCGCCGACGTCCCCGTGGGGAACCAGATAGCCGGTCTCCATGTGGCGCACCGAATCGCGAAGCCCTGGGCTGTCCGAGGCGAGAGAGGGCGTGCCGCATGCGGCCGCCTCCACGACGGTGATGCCCCATCCCTCCTTGGGCGAAGGAAAAAGATTGGCCCAGGCGGTTCGCAGGAGCGAGATCTTCCGCTCCTCGCTGACGAAACCGTGAAAGGTCACGGCCTCGGTCTGCCCCAGCTCGGCGGCCAGGCGCTCGAGCGCCGGACGGTGGTCCCCGGTGCCCGCGATGTCGAGCCGCAGGTCGGAACGCGACCGGCGTGCGAGCTCGAGTGCCTGGATGGCGAGCCCTATACCTTTATAACGCTTGAGGCGTCCAACGTACAGGAACCGCGGCTCGGTGGAGCGCGGCACTGAGGGCGAGGGACAATAGCGGCGACCGTCGACGCCGGGGTGGATCACGCGGATCTTCCCCGGTGGCACGCCCCGCGCAACCAGGTCGTCCCGGGTACTCTCGCTGATCGCATGGAAGCCGGCCCTGCCGTAGGCACGGGGAAGCGGCCGCTCGCCGAGCCAGACGGCGGCGGCCATGGGCCAGGGCGCCTCCTGGAACGCCGTCTCGCCGAAGAGATGGGGCACCAGCACACAGAACGGGAGCTCGGTCATCGAAGCGAGGAAGAGGGGGAGCTTGTTGACGTCCTCGACCACGATGTCGGGCCGCTCCGCGGCGATTGCACGGCGCACCGCGCGTCGACCCACCAGCGCGAAGCTGTTGCGTCGGCCGCTTCGTTGAACCTCGATTCCTTTGACGGTCGCCGTGGGCGGCGCGCCGGTCCACCCCGAGCAGACCAGTCTCACCCGGTGCCCGGCCTCGGCGAGCCTGCCGAAGATCTCGAAAAAGTGAATCTCCGCCCCACCGGCATGGGGGTTCTCCAGATCCTGCCAGTTGACCGCCAAAATGTTCATGGCGCCCTGTCACCCTGAGCGCAGCGAAGGGGGCCACGCTCGTGATGGTCCCCTTCACTCGGTTCAGGGTGACAATGGGGATGACGCCGCATCACAGGCGACCCGTCGCCCGGGCGATGCCGTCGAGCACGCCGTTCACGAATCCCGGGGCCCGCGCGCCGCCGAACCAGTGGGCCAGCCGAACGGCCTCGTCAATCGCCACCTTTGGCGGGACCTCGCCGCGCCGCAGCTCGTGAATGGCGAGCCGCAGGATGTTGCGCTCGACCACGGCGATCCGGCTCATGCGCCAGTTCTCCGCCGCCCGGGCCACCTCGGCGTCGAGCGACTCGACGTCCGCCACGACGCCCTCGGCCAGCGCCTCGGCACGGTCGAGCAGGGACGGCTCGGGCCCGGTGAGCCGCGACAGTCCGGCGGCAAGCACGGGAATCGGCTCCCCGCGGAGCTCCCAGGCGTAGAGCAGCTGAAGCGCGCGGGCACGACTCTTGGTCTCAATCCGGAGCATGGCTCGCCCGCAGCTGGGCGATCGCGTCTGCCGCACCGAGGGCGGCGGCCGCGGCCTCGTGCCCTTTGTTTCCCGCGCTCCCGCCGGCCCGGTCCATGGCCTGCTGCAGGGTGTCCACGGTGAGCACGCCGAAGCCGACCGGAATCGCGTGCAGCCGGGAGACGTCCGTGAGTCCGGTCGCGGCGGCGCCGGCCACGTACTCGAAGTGCGGCGTCTCTCCCCTGATCACCGCTCCGAGCGCCACCAGGCAGGTGTAGCGCCCCGTGGCTGCCGCGGCTGCCGCAGCCGCGGTCAGCTCGAACGCGCCGGGCAGCCACACCACGTCCACCTCGTCGCGAGGGACGCCGGTCTCATCGCAGCAGGCCAGCGCACCGTCGAGGAGCCTGGAGGTGATCACCTCGTTGTATCGGCTCACCAGGATGGCGACGCGCCCGTGGTGGCGGGAGCGGAAGGAGAGCTCCGGCACGTTCAGTGCGAGAGCAGGTGACCCAGCTTGTCGCGCTTCACCTGGAGATAGCCGCGGTTCTCGCGCGTGGGATCGGCGAGCAGCGGCACTCGCTCGACGATCTGGAGCCCGTACCCTTCGAGACCGACCAGCTTGCGGGGGTTGTTGGTCATCACCCGGATGGAGGAGAGGCCGAGGTCGCGCAGGATCTGCGCTCCGATGCCGTAGTTCCGCAGGTCGGGTGCAAAGCCCAGCCGCTCGTTGGCCTGCACCGTGTCGGCGCCGGAATCCTGAAGCGCGTAGGCCCGCAGCTTGTTCAGCAGGCCGATGCCGCGGCCTTCCTGGTCGAGATAGACGATGGCGCCGCGGCCCTCCTGCGCGATCAGCTCCATGGCGCGGTGGAGCTGGAAGCCGCAGTCGCACCGCTGGGAGCCGAACACGTCGCCGGTCAGGCACTTCGAGTGCATCCGGACCAGGATGTTGGGCTGCCCGGCGATCTCGCCGTACACCAGCGCGACGTGCTCCGCGCGATCCACATCGTTCTGATAGCCGATCAGCCGGAACTCACCGTAACCGGTTGGCACTCGCGCTTCCGCGACGCGGTGGACCAGCTGCTCGGTGCGGAGCCGGTAGGCGACCAGCTGCGCGACGGTGATGAAGGTGAGGTTGTGCTGCCGCGCGATCTCCTGCAGCTCGGGACGCCGCGCCATGGAGCCGTCGGCGTTGAGAATCTCGCAGATCACACCGGCGGGAATGAGGCCCGCGAGCCGAGCGAGGTCCACGCTGGCCTCGGTCTGCCCGACGCGCTGCAGCACGCCGCCGGGGCGGGCGCGAAGGGGGAAGATGTGACCTGGACGGCGGAGATCGGAAGGGACGGTGGCCGGGTTGATGGCGACGTGGATCGTGGTCGCGCGGTCTCGGGCCGAGATGCCGGTGGTCACGCCGAATCGGCGCTCGGCGTCGATGCTGACCGTGAACGCGGTGGCAAGTTCCTCGGTGTTCCGCTCGGTCATCTGGGGCAGGCCCAGCTGGTCGCAGCGCTCCCCGGTCAGCGCCAGACAGATGAGGCCCCGGCCATGGAGGGTCATGAAATTGATCGTCTCGGGCGTCGCCAGCTCGGCCGCGCAGACGAAGTCACCCTCGTTCTCGCGGTCCTCGTCGTCGGCCACGATGACGATCTTGCCGTTCCGCAGATCCTCGATCGCCTGCTCGACCGTACCGAACGTCGTCATGACACTCCCTGGTGCGTGAAACGTGAAAAGTTAACAGTGAAAAGGACTTACTTGTTCTCGGTTCACCTTTCACTTTCACGTGGCACGGCTTAGGAGGAGGGCCTGCACGTACTTCCCGATGGTGTCCGCCTCCAGGTGCACCCGCTCGCCGGGCCGGCGGCTTCCCAGGGTCGTGTGCTCTAAGGTAAACGGAATCAGGGAGATCTGGATCGTGCCGGGGTCCGGCATGGCGTTGACCGTGAGACTCACGCCGTCCACGGTGATCGAGCCGAGGGGCATCGAGACCCGCGCCACCTCCGTGGGCACCTGGATATCGAGGAGTCGCGCGTCATCGCGGCTCGCCACCCGTAGCACCGTCCCCAGACCGTCCACGTGACCCTGCACCAGGTGCCCACCGAGCCGGTCGCCGACCCGGAGGGCGCGCTCGAGATTCACCCGGTCACCGGGCCGCAGCTCCGCGAACCGGGTCCGGTCCAGCGAGGTTCGCACCACATGAACCCCGAACCCGCCCTCCTTGAGTCTGGCGACCGTGAGGCACGCCCCGTCCACCGCGATGCTCTCGCCGGCGACCAGGTCGGTCCAGGAGCACGCGATGTCGAGGTCCCGCCCTCCTTCGGAGGGCTGGGCCTCGAGCAGAGTCCCGATCTCGGTGATGATGCCGGTGAACATCAGCGGCGATCCAGGACCAGGAGCGTGTCGTCACCGAGCGCGCGGCGCTCGACCACGGTCCACCGCTCCACGCCGGCGATCGGCTCGCTGGGTACGTCCGCGAAGGCGGGGACGCCCCGTTCCCCGAGCCAAAGCGGACTCTGCACCCAGTAGAACCGGTCCACCAGCCGCCGCGCGAGCAGCGCCCCCGCGAGCCGGCCTCCTCCCTCCACGAGCAGAGAAAAGATGCCCGCACTCCGCAGCCGGCTCAGACCCTCGTCCAGGGTCGCCGCGCGCAGCACGACGACACCAGCCAGCTCCAGGCGGCGCAGATTCGCGGTCGGAGCGTCCGGCGAGGCCACTACGATCGTCTCCACCTCCGCAGCGGTGCGCACCAGGGTCAAATCCGAGCTCAGCTCGGCCGTGGTATCGAAGACGATGCGCCGCGGGGGAGTTCGCGGCTCGACGACTCCACGTGCGGTCAGCTGGGGATCGTCCTGACGAGCAGTCCGCCCGCCAACCCCGATCGCGTCGAAGCCGGCGCGAAGCCAGTGCACGTGCTCACGCGCCTGGTCACCCGAGATCCATCGCGACTGCCCGGCGGCGTCCGCGATGCGTCCGTCGAGGCTGGTGGCGAGTTTGAGCGCGACGAAGGGTCTGGTCGCCTCGCGAAAGCGATGCAGAAACAGCGCGTTCTGGGCCTCGGCGGTCTCCCGCTCGAGGCCGATGCGGACCTCGGTGCCCGCGGCGGCGAGCTTTGCGGCACCACCGCTCGCTTCGGGGTTGGGGTCTGGCATGGCGATGACCACCCTCCGCACACCCGACGCCAGCACCGCGTCGGTGCAGGGCGGCTGCTTTCCGTGATGGGTGCAGGGCTCCAGTGTGACCACCAGCGTCGCGCCACGCGCCCGCTCGCCGGCCGCCTCCAGCGCGATGGGCTCGGCGTGACGCTCGCCGAACTCCGCATGCCACCCTTCGCCGGCCAGACGACCCTCCCTCGAAAGGACGACGGCGCCCACCAGCGGGTTCGGGTGTGCCCTTCCCCAGCCCCGCCAGGCGAGGTCCAGGGCCCGGATCATGGCCTCCCGCTCGTCCACGCCCGCGGCTCTCGCTCAGGATCCGGCGAACCGAACCACCTGCGGGCCCGGCCGGATCTCTCCCATCGTCCAGGTGACGACCCCATCCGCCCGTGCGGCAGTCTGCACGGCAGGGACGGCCTGGGGCGGCAGCACCGCGATGAGGCCGACGCCGAGGTTGAACACGTCGCGCATTTCCTCGGTGGACACCGCTCCCGCGCGCTGGAGGAGGTTGAAGAGCGTCGGCACCTCCCAGCTTCCCGGATCCACGATGGCCTCGCACCCTGCGGGGAGCACCCGCACCAGATTGCCGGCAATGCCGCCGCCGGTGATGTGCGCCATGCCGTGAAGGAGAGAGACGACCGGCGTGACGCTGCGGTAGTAGCTCCGATGCACGTCCAGCAGCACGTCACCCACGGGGCGCTCCAGCTCGCCGAGCGGATCGTCGATGCCGAGGCCCATGTGCTCGAACACGATCCGACGCGCCAACGTGTAACCATTGGTGTGAAGGCCGCTCGATGCGTAGCCAAGCAGCACGTCGCCCGGCCTGATCGCGTCGCCATGGATGGCAGCGTTCTCTTCCACGACTCCGACGATGGTGCCGGCGAGGTCATACGTGCCGGGACGGTAGAGCCCGGGCATCTGGGCCGTCTCGCCGCCGGCGAGCGCCATGTCGTGCGCCCGGCAGCCTCGGGCGATGCCCTCGACCAGTCCGGCGATCTGCTCGACGCCGAGACCCGATCCAGCGATGTAGTCCATGAAGGCGATCGGGGTGGCCCCGTGGACGAGGATGTCGTTGACGCTGTGATTGACCAGGTCCTCGCCGACCGTGTCGAAGCGCCCGGCCTCGAGGGCCACGAGCACCTTGGTGCCGACCCCGTCCGTACTGAGCACCAGCGTCGGCCGGTGCATGCCGTCCGGGATGCGTACCATCCCTCCGAAGGCGCCGACGTGACCCGCGCTGAGCGCCGTCCGGGTCCCCGCCACGGCCCGCGCGATTCTCGCCTTGGCCGTCTCCGCACCCTCGAGGTCGACCCCGGCCTCGGCGTACTGGCGCGTCACGGGAGCGCCTCGGCGAGCCGCACGTGGGTCAGGTCCTGGAAGGCACGCACTCGCGCCTCCACGTCCGACAGGGTGATCCGCTCGAAGGCCCGGATGCCGAACTGCTCCACCGCATAGGAGCCCATGGCCGCCCCGTACACCATCGCACGGCGGATGTTGTCCTCCGAAACCGAGCCGGTGCGCGCCAGGTACGCCATGAACCCGCCGGCAAACGCGTCGCCGGCACCGGTGGGATCGAAAACGTTCTCGAGCGGGAAGGCGGGCACGTAGAAGGTCCGGGTCGGCTCGATGAGCAGGGCCCCGTACTCTCCCTGCTTGATCACCACTCGCCCCGGCCCCTGCCCCAGGATCCAGCGGCCGGCCCGGTGAATGTTCCAGTCGCCGCTCAGCTCGCGGGCCTCGCTGTCGTTCACCATGAGCACGTCCACCCGGCCGAGCAGCTCGAGCAGCGGCTCGCGCTTCCCCTGGATCCAGTAGTTCATGGTATCGCACACGACCAGCCTGGGCCGTTTCACCTGGCCCAGCACGCCGAGCTGGAGCTCGGGATCGATGTTGCCCAGGAAGACGTACTCGGCGGCCCGGAAGGCTTCGGGGATCTTGGGCTGGAAGTGGGCGAACACGCCGAGTCGGGTCTCGAGCGTCTCCCGGCTCTGGAGATCGTAGCTGTACTTGCCCTTCCACCTGAAGCTCTCGCCCGCGGCGCGCTCCACGCCCGACCAGTCGATCCCGCGGGGCGCCAGCGCCTCGAGGTCGTGCACCGGATAGTCGCTTCCCACGACGCCGACCACCTGCACCGGATGGAGCAAGGACCCCGCCACGCTGAAGTACACGGCGGAGCCACCCAGGGCGTCGGCGGTCTCTCCGAACGGGGTGAAGATCGAGTCCAAGGCCACGCTGCCCACGACGAGGGGGCTCATCAGGTCACATCCGATCGGGGGCGGAGATGCCCAGAAGAGTGAGGGCGTTCGCAAGCACGATGCGGGCCGCCCGTGCGAGGAGGAGCCGGGCGCGCTCGGTCTGGGGTCCCTCAGGGGCACCGACCGCGCGGGTGTGATGATACCAGCCGTGGACCACCGTCGCGAGCTCGTGCAGGAAGACAGTGATACGATGCGGCTCCCGCTCCCGCGCGGCGCGAGCCACGGCATCGGGAAACGTCACCAGCTTCTTCAGCAGCTCGGTATCCTGCGGCGCCGGCAGCGCGGTGAGGTCGAGCTCGCCGCTGACCGAATCCGGGTCCTGCTCCGCGGTCCGGAAGATGCCGCTCAGCCGAGCGTGGGCCATCTGCACGTAGAAGACCGGGTTCTCGTCAGTCTGCTTCTTGGCCAGCTCGACATCGAAGTCGAGTGGGCTCGCACCTTTCCGGGCCAGGAAGAAGTAGCGTGCGGCGTCCACGCCGACTTCTTCCACCAGATCCCGCAAAGTGACGAACTCGCCGGAGCGCTTGGACATCTTCACCTCTTCGCCCTCGCGTATCACCTTGACGAGCTGCACCAGCTCCACGCCGAAGAAGTCCGGCGGGTAGCCCAGCGCCAGCAACACCGCCTTCATCCGCGGGATGTACCCGTGGTGATCCGCGCCCCAGACGTCGATCGCGCGGTCGAAACCGCGGTCGTGCTTGTCGATGTGGTAGGCGATGTCGGGCACGAGGTAGGTCAGCGAGCCGTCGCCCTTCCGGAGCACTCGATCCTTGTCGTCACCGAACTGCGTGGTGCGCAGCCAGAGCGCGCCGTCGGCTTCGTAGGTCAGGCCGCGCTCGCCCAGGAGCTCGGTGGCGCGAGTGACACGGCCCGCGTCGTAGATGGCCTGCTCCGAGCTCATCACGTCGAAGCGGACGCCGAAGTCGGCGAGGTCGCGATCCTGTTCCTCGCGCTGCATCCGGACGCCGAGTGCGCGGGCACGGCGAACGCCCTCCTCGGGGCGGAGCGTCGCGAAGTCCGGGTGCGAGGCGAGGATCTGGCGGGCGTTCTCGCGCAGGTAGTCGCCGTGATAGCCGCCTTCCGGGATCTCGGCGGCCAGGCCCGCCTCCTGCCGAATCCGCGCCCAGAGACTCTCCGCCAGGCGGTCGATCTGCACGCCGGCGTCGTTGATGTAGAACTCCCGGGTGACCGTGTGGCCGGTCCACTCGTAGAGCGACGCAATGGCGTCGCCCAGGGCCGCGCCTCGGCCGTGTCCGACGTGCAGCGGTCCCGTGGGGTTGGCGGAGACGAACTCGATGTTGACCTTGAGACCGGCGCCCTCGGCGCTGCGGCCGTAGTCGCGACCCAGCCCGAGGATCGCAACCACGGCGGCCGCCAGCTGGTTCTCGGCGAGCCAGAAGTTGATGAAGCCGGGGCCGGCGATCTCGACCTTGGAGACGAGCGACGACGGGAGCCGCAGCGCCGCAACGACGCGGTCGGCCGTGTCTCGGGGGTTGCTGCGTTCGCGGCGGGCGAGGAGCATGGCGAGGTTGGTCGCGAGATCACCGTGGCCGGCGTCGCGGGGGCGCTCGAGGACGAACTCGAGCCCGTCGGCGCCGAACCCGGCGGCCACCCGCTCGAGCTCGGCGCGGATCGGGTCGCTCACTCCTTCGGGGCCTTCCCCCCGTCCTTGCCCTTCGCCGGCTTGGACGAGGAGGATTCGGGCTTCGCCTTGCTCTCCGACCCGCCGGCCGCACCCGTGCCCTCGCTCGCCTTCGCCGGCTTCTCGCTCTCCGGCTTCCGGGGGCCCTTGCCGTCCTTGCCGTAGTCCGTGATGTAGAACCCGCTGCCCCGGAAGACGAGTCCGGCCCCGCCCGAGATCTTCCGCGTCCCCGGTTTTCCGCAAACCGGGCACTTGGCGCGGGGCTTGTCGCTGATCTTCTGGAACTTCTCGAAGGTGTGGCCTTCGGGGCACTCGTACTCGTAGGTCGGCATCGGCGCTCGGCTGAGGGTAAACGAAATCAGCGGACTAACTTAGCCCTGTTCTTGCTCCGGTTCAAGACGACCTTTCGTCTAGGGTTACCACGGAGACACGGAGGGCGGGAGGTGCCCCTCAGCCGTTCAGGATGCGTCTCACGCCGTCCTTGATGAACTTCACGTTGAAATTGAAGAGGAGGCCGATACGGAGGTTCGTGAGTCTGAGGTAGGTGAGGAGCTGGGCTCGGTGGACCTCGTGAAGATGCTCCACGGACTTTACTTCAACGATAACCCGGTCCTCGACCCGAAGATCGAGCCGGATTCCCGTCTTCAATTTCAGACCTTTGTACGACACCGGAACGAGAACTTGGCGCTGAACTCGAAGCCCTCGACTCAACAGCTCATAGCGGAGCGCCGCCTCGTAGATCGACTCCAGCAACCCCGGGCCAAGTACTCGGTGAACCTCGATTGCCGAGCCTATGATCTCGTGCGTGAGCGCATTGTCTTCAACCTCTGTGTCCTCTGTGCCCTCCGTGGCTCCGTGGTAAATCATCAGGGAACGCTGGGGTAAGGCTGAGTCCGGCACCACTCACCGGAGCGCGCTTGGGAACCCCGTTACGCCGGCCGATACACCCCCCAGACGGTTCGCAGCGTGTCGCTGATCTCTCCCAGCGTCGCCCTCGCCCGCACCGCATCGAGGATTGGCGGCATCAGCGGCGCGCTACCCTCGGCGGCGCTCCGGAGAGAGGCCAGGACTCCGGTGACGGCAGCCGAGTCGCGACGCTGCTTCGCGGCAGCCAGCCTCGCCTGCTGGTCGGCCTCGAGCGCGGAGAAGTCGGGTGTCTCGATTTTCAGTGGGGGGCCGTCGTCGGTAAACCGGTTCACACCGACCACCACCAGATCGCCGGACTCCTGCCGCTGCTGGAGCTCCCAGGCGCTCCGCGCGATCGCCTCCTGGTAGAATCCCAGCTCGATCGCCTTCGCGGCGCCCCCCACGGCGTCCACTTCTTCGATCAGCGCGCGGGCCTCGGCCTCGATCCGATCGGTGACCGACTCGACGTGCCAGCTGCCGGCGAGCGGATCCACGACCTTGTTCATCCCGCTCTCGTAGGCGATCACCTGCTGGGTGCGGAGCGCGAGCGTCGCCGACTCGGCCGTCGGGAGCGCCAGCGCCTCGTCGTACCCGTTGGTATGGAGCGACTGGGTACCACCCAGCACCGCGGCCAGCGCCTGTACCGTCACCCGCACCACGTTGTTGAGCGGCTGCTGGGCCTGGAGCGTGACGCCGCCGGTCTGGGTGTGGAAACGCAGACGCGCGGTCTGGTCGCCGGCCTGGAACCGCTCCCGAACCAGCCTTGCCCAGAGGCGTCGGGCGGCGCGGAACTTGGCCGCCTCCTCGAACAGGTCGTTGTGGCTGGCGAAGAAGAACGAGAGCCTGGGACCGAAGCTGTCCACCGCGAGACCCGCGTCCACCGCCACCCGCACGTACTCGAGGGCGTTGGCCAGGGTGAACCCGATCTCCTGGGCCGCCGTGGCGCCCGCCTCGCGCATGTGGTAGCCGCTGATCGAGATCGGGTTGAAGCTCATCTTCTCGTCGGCCACGAAGCGGAACACGTCGGCGACGAGGCGGAGCGAGGGGAGTGCGGGGTAGATGTACGTTCCCCGCGCGATGTACTCCTTGAGCACGTCGTTCTGTACCGTGCCGGTCAGGGCCGAACGGGCGACGCCCTGCTCTTCGCCCACCACCACATACATGGCCAGCAGGATCGCCGCGGTGGCGTTGATCGTCATGGAGGTGGACACGCGGTCGAGCGGGATGCCGCGGAAGAGATCCGCCAGATCGTCCGCCGTGTCGATGGCCACGCCCACCCGGCCCACTTCGCCCCCGGCCATCTCGTGGTCCGAGTCGTAGCCCATCTGGGTCGGTAGGTCGAACGCGGTGGAGAGTCCGCTCTGCCCGGCGGCGAGGAGCCGGCGGAAGCGCTCGTTGGTCTCTTCCGCGGTGCCGAAGCCGGCATACTGGCGCATCGTCCAGAGCCGGCCGGTATACATGTTGGGGTAGACGCCCCGGGTGAACGGGAACGCGCCCGGGCGGCCGAGGTCCTGTTCGGGATCGCCGGCCCAGTCCCCTGGGCCGAAGAGGGTGGTCACAAGGCGGGCTGGATCACCGGCCCGCTGGCGCGGGCGGCTGCTTGCCGCAGGGTGTCGGCCACGAACCCGACGTCCAGCCGGGAGCCGATCACCAGCGGAGTCCGCTGGTGGAGCCCGGTGGGCATGATGTCGAGGATGCGGTTCGTCCCATCGGTGGCCGACCCTTCCGCCTGTTCGGCGATGAACGCCATCGGGCTCGCCTCGTACAGCAGCCGGAGCTTGCCACGGGGATTGGTGCTGTCGGCCGGGTAGAGGAAGATCCCGCCCGCAATCAGATTGCGGTGGAAATCGGCCACCAGCGACCCGATATAGCGGCTGTTCTTGGGCTTCATCAGGTCGGGCGCCTCACCCTTGAGGCCCCGCACCGCGAGCTGCATCGCCTTGTCCCACCGGCCGAAATTGCTCTCGTTGACGCTGTAGTACTTCCCAACCCGGGGCGTCACGATCCGCGGGTGCGAGAGCAGGAATTCTCCGATCGTCGGATCCAGGGTGAAGCCGTGCGCCCCCTGCCCTGTGGTATAGACCATCATGGTGCTCGACCCGTACATGACGTACCCGGCCGCCACCTGCTTGCATCCCG
>Ga0210114_1000359_pt1 | contig 11980 bp, 9 predicted proteins | sample MayberryNW_TuleA_FD_185524 | JGI IMG/M metagenome (GOLD analysis project Ga0210114, IMG submission 185524) | Wetland microbial communities from San Francisco Bay, California, USA, that impact long-term carbon sequestration - MayberryNW_TuleA_D2... | ecosystem: Environmental > Aquatic > Marine >...
CCCGCCGGCTCGTCGAAGTACATGAGCTTCACCACGCGCAGGTAGTAGAACGCGCCGATCAGCGAAAACAGCACCGCGGCCACCGCGAGCCAGTACTGGCCCGCCTGCACCACCGCGGAGATGACGGCGAATTTCGCGTAGAAGCCCGCCATCGGCGGCACGCCGGCCAGCGAGAACATGACGAGCAGCATGAGGAACGCCATCCACGGGTCGCGGCGGTTCATGCCCTTCACGTCCTCGAGCCGCTCGCACTCGAAGCCCGCGCGCGAGGCGAGCAGCAGCACGCCGAACGCGCCGAGCGTCATGAGCACGTAGACCGCGGTGTAGAACATGGCCGCGCCGTAGGCGTCGACCGCGTTCAGCCGGTTGCCGCCGACCACGCCCGAAAGGAGCCCGAGCAGCATGAAGCCCATGTGCGCGATGGTCGAGTAGGCGAGCATGCGCTTGAGGTTCGATTGCGCGATCGCGGCGAGGTTGCCGAGCGCCATCGACAGCACCGACAGCACGACCAGCATCTGCTGCCAGTCCACCGCCAGGCCGGGCAGCCCGCTCACCAGCAGCCGCACGGCCATGGCGAAGGCGGCGATCTTGGGCGCCGTGCCGATGACCAGCGTCACCGCGGTGCTCGCGCCCTGGTAGACGTCCGGGATCCACATGTGGAACGGCACCACGCCGAGCTTGAAGGCGATGCCCGCCACCATGAACACCGCGCCGAACACGAGCAGGGTGCGCGCGCTCGCCGAGCCCGCCGCGAGCGTGCCGGCGCGCGCGGCGACCTCGGGCAGCAGCAGCGACCCGGTGGCGCCGTAGAGCATCGACATGCCGTAGAGCAGCAGGCCCGAGGCGAGCGCGCCCAGCACGAAGTACTTCATCGCCGCCTCGGTGGACGCCGCCGCGTCCCGGTTCAGCGCCACCATGGCGTACAGGCACAGCGACAGCAGCTCCAGCCCCAGGTAGATGGTGAGGAAGCTGTTGGCGCTCACCATCACCATGACGCCGAGCAGCGCAAACAGCAGCAGCGTGAGGAATTCGCCGCGCAGCAGGCCGCGGTCGAGGAGGTACTGGCGCGAGTACACCAGCGCCGCCGACACCGCGACGTAGCCGAAGAGCTTGAGCACGCTGCCGAGGAAGTCGGCGACGAACAGCCCGTTGAAGAGGGTGAGCCGGCTCGCGCCGGTGCCCCAGATGACGAACATCGTGGCGCCCGCGCACGCCAGCAGGATGAGCTGCGCCAGCGCGAAGCTCGGCCCGCGCCGCGCGTCCTTCACGTACAGGTCGGCGATCATCAGCACGCAGGCGCCCGCCAGCAGGATGACCTCGGGGAGCGCCGGCAGGTGGTTGATGACGGCGATCGTATTGGGCGACATCTAGCGCCTCACAGCTTGGGCTGCGCGACGTGGCGCAGCAGCTCGTTGACCGAGGCGTGCATGACCTCGGTGAAGGGCAGCGGGTAGACGCCCATGAACAGCACCGCCGCCGCCAGCAGGCCGAGGACCAGGAGCTCGCGCGGCTCGAGGTCCTTGAGCGCCGCGACGTGCTCGTTGGCCACCGCGCCGAAGGCCACCCGCTTGACCATCCACAGCGTGTAGGCGGCGCCGAACACGAGCGTCGTCGCGGCGGCGAAGGCGAGCCAGAAATTCGCCTGCATCGCGCCCATGATCACCATGAACTCGCCGACGAAGCCGCTGGTGGCCGGCAGGCCGCAGTTGGCCATCGCGAACAGCATGAGCAGCGAGGCGAAGCGCGGCATGGTGTTCGCCACGCCGCCGTAGTCGGCAATCATGCGCGTGTGCATGCGGTCGTAGAGCACGCCCACGCACAGGAACATCGCGGCCGACACCAGGCCGTGCGAGATCATCTGCACCAGCGCCCCTTCCACGCCCCAGGCGTTGAAGACGAAGAAGCCCAGCGTGACGAAGCCCATGTGCGCGACCGAGGAGTAGGCGATCAGCTTCTTCAGGTCCGCCTGCACCAGCGCCACGAGGCCGATGTACACCACGGCGATCAGCGAGAGCCCGATCATCAGCCAGGCGAGCTCGCGCGAGGCGTCGGGCAGGATGGGCAGCGAGAAGCGGATGAAACCGTAAGCCCCGAGTTTCAGCATGATCGCCGCCAGCACCACCGAGCCGCCGGTGGGCGCCTCGACGTGCGCGTCGGGCAGCCAGGTGTGCACCGGCCACATCGGCACCTTGACGGCGAAGGCGAGCAGGAAGCCGAAGAACAGCCAGGTTTGCGCGGTGAGCGAGAGCGGCAGCCGCTGCCAGTCGAGGATCGCGAAGCTGCCGCCCGACTTGCCGTAGAGGTACAGCACCGCGACCAGCATGAGCAGCGAGCCGGCGAGCGTGTAGAGGAAGAACTTGAGCGCGGCGTACACGCGGTTCGGACCGCCCCAGACGCCGATGATGATGAACATCGGGATCAGCGTCGCCTCGAAGAACACGTAGAACAGGACCCCGTCGAGCGCCGCGAACACGCCGTTCATCACGCCCGAGAGCACGAGGAAGGAGGCGTAGTACTGCCCGACGCGGCTCTGGATCACGCTCCAGCCGGCGATCACCACCAGCACGGTGATGAACGAATTGAGGATCACGAACAGCATCGAGATGCCGTCGACGCCGAGGTGGTAGAAGACGTTGAACTGGGGGATCCACGGCGCGCGCTCCACGAACTGCATCGCCGCCGAGGCCGTGTCGAAGCCGGTATAGAGCGGGATCGTGACGAGGAACCCGATGAGCGCCCCGCCGAGCGCGAGCGCGCGCTGCAGCGGCGCACTGCGGTCGCCGCCCGCGGCGAGCACCAGCAGCGCCGCGGCGATCGGCACCCAGATGGCGAGCGAGAGGAGCGGCGCGTTCATCGTTGCGCTACTGCCAGACCCGCCAGATGACCCAGCTGATGCCGGCGAGGATGCCGAACAGCATCAGGAACGCATAGGTGTTGAGCAGGCCCGTCTGCATCAGGCGCACCACGCCCGAGACCCAGCCCACCACCCGCGCGGAGCCGTTCACGGCGAGGCCGTCGATGACGGTCTGGTCGCCGCCCTTCCACAACCCGGCACCGACGACGCGCGCCCCGGCGCCGAACAGCCACGCATACAGCTCGTCGAAGCCGTACTTGCGCTCCACCACCGCGTACACCGGCCCAAGGCGCATGGCGATGCGCTTGGGCAGGTCGGTGCGCCGCAGGTAAAGCACGTACGCCGTCGCGATGCCCGCCACCGCCAGCCAGAACGGCAGCGCCGTGAAGCCGTGCAGGAAGTACGCCCAGACGCTGTGCACCTCCACGAACGCGCCCGCGATCCAGCCGGCGAGCACCGACGGGATCGCCAGCAGCACCAGCGGCACCGTCACCACCGCCGGCGACTCGTGCGGCGGGTGCGCGGGATCGAAATGCGGCCGGCCGTGGAACGCCATGAACACCATGCGGAAGGTGTAGGCGGCGGTCACGAACACGCACGCCAGCACCGCCAGGTAGGCGAAGCCCGCGCCGGGAATGGTCGCTTCGCGCGCCGCCTCGATGATCGCGTCCTTGGAGAAGTAGCCGGCGAAGCCGGGAATGCCGGCCGAGGAGATGGCGCCGACGAGGAAGGTCCAGTAGGTCACCGGCATGAAGCGCTTCAGCCCGCCCATGCGGCGCATGTCCTGCTCGTGGTGCAGCGCGATGATCACCGAGCCCGCGCCGAGGAACAGCAGCGCCTTGAAGAAGGCGTGCGTCATGAGGTGGAAGATGGCGCCGGAATACGCCGACGCGCCGAGCGCCACCGTCATGTAGCCGAGCTGCGACAGGGTCGAGTAGGCCACCACGCGCTTGATGTCGTACTGCGTGAGCGCGACGAGCGCCATGAAGAGCGCGGTGATGCCGCCGATCACCAGCACCACCGAGCGCGCCGTCGGCGCCAGCTCGAACAGCGGCGCCATGCGCGCCACCATGAAGATGCCGGCGGTGACCATGGTCGCGGCGTGGATCAGCGCCGAAATCGGCGTCGGGCCCTCCATCGAGTCGGGCAGCCAGACGTGCAGCGGAAACTGCGCGCTCTTGCCCATGGCGCCGACGAACAGCAGGATGCAGATCAGCGCCAGCGGCGCGGCCGACGACGGCGCGCCCGCGAACACCTGCGCGTAGTCGAGGCTGCCGAAGGTCGCCAGCACCAGCGCGATGCCGAGCAGGAAGCCGAAGTCGCCGACGCGGTTCACCAGGAACGCCTTGAGATTCGCGTGGATCGCCGTGGGGCGCGTGTACCAGAAGCCGATCAGCAGGTACGACACCAGGCCGACCGCCTCCCAGCCGAAGAACAGCTGCAGGAAGTTGTTCGCCATCACCAGCATGAGCATGGAGAAGGTGAACAGCGAGATGTAGGCGAAGAAGCGCTGGTAGCCGGGATCCTCGGCCATGTAGCCGATGGTGTAGACGTGCACCATCAGCGACACGAAGGTCACCACCACCATCATCAGCGCGCTGAGGCGGTCGATGAGGAAGCCGATCTCGAGCCGCACGCCGCCGCTCGTCAGCCAGGTATAGACGGTGCCGTTGAAGGCATGGCCCTGCAGGACGTCGGCGAAGATCCAGCACGAGGCGAGGAACGAGACCAGCACCCCGAGGATCGTCACCCGGTGCGCGCCGGCACGCCCGATCGCACGGCCGAAGAGCCCGGCCACGATCGCGCCGAAGAGCGGCGCCAGGGGCACCAGGAGATAGAGCGCTTTCATGCGTGCGGCTCTAGCCCTTCAGCGAGTCCAGGTCTTCGACGTTGATGGTGGCGAGGTTGCGGAACAGCACCACCAGGATCGCCAGGCCGATGGCGGACTCGGCCGCCGCGACCGTGAGGATGAAGAACACGAACACCTGCCCCGAAAGATCGCCGAGGAAATGGGAGAAGGCGACGAAATTCAGGTTCACGGCGAGCAGCATCAGCTCGATGGCCATGAGCAGCACGATGACGTTGCGCCGGTTGAGAAAGATGCCCACCACGCTGAGGCTGAAGAGCAGCGCGCCCAGGACGAGGAAATGGTTGAGCGTGAGCGGGCCCATTCAGCGCTCCTTCTCCGCCGGCATCGACACCAGGCGCACGCTGTCCGCGCGCCGCGCCGCGAGCTGGCGCACGGGGTCCAGGCCGCGGGTGTCCTTGCGCCGGCGCAGCGTCAGCGCGATGGCGGCGATGATCGCCACCAGCAGGATCACCGCGGCGATCTCGAACGCGTACACGTACTGCGTGTAGAGGACCTTGCCGAGCTCGCGCGTGTTGCTGGTGCCGGGCGGCGCGACGCGCGTGCGCGCGGCCACGCCGAAGTAGCGCTGCGCCAGCACCGCCACCATCTCCAGCGCCATCACGCCGCCCACCACCACGGCCAGCGGCAGGTTCTTCCAGAAGCCTTCGCGCAGGCGCTCGAGGTTGATGTCGAGCATCATGACCACGAACAGGAACAGCACCATCACCGCGCCCACGTAGACCAGCACCAGCGTGATGGCGAGAAACTCCGCGCGCAGCAGCAGCCAGATCGCCGAGGCGGTGAAGAACGCCAGCACCAGGTAGAGCGCCGCGTGCACCGGGTTGCGGGCGGTGATCACGCGCAAGCCGCTCGCCAGCAGGACGGCGGCGAACACGTAGAACAGCGCGGTCTCGATCATGCGTCAGGGCCGTTTCCGGGTCAGCGGTAGGCCGCGTCGGCCGCGCGGTCCTTCGCGATCTGCTCCTCGTAGCGGTCGCCGACCGCGAGCAGCATGTCCTTGGTGTAGTAGAGGTCGCCGCGCTTCTCGCCGTGGTACTCGAGGATGCGGGTCTCGACGATGGCGTCGACCGGGCAGGCCTCCTCGCAGAAGCCGCAGAAGATGCACTTCACGAGGTCGACGTCGTAGCGCGTGGTGCGGCGCGTGCCGTCGGCGCGCGCTTCGGATTCGATATGGATGGCGAGCGCCGGGCACACCGCCTCGCACAGCTTGCAGGCGATGCAGCGCTCTTCGCCGTTCGGGTAGCGGCGCAGCGCGTGCAGCCCGCGGAAGCGCGGGCTCAACGGCGTCTTTTCCTCCGGGAACTGCACCGTGATCTTGCGCGCGAACAGGTGGCGGCCGGTCAGCGCCAGCCCCTTGAACAGCTCCAGCAGCAGGAAGGCGCGCAACAGGTCGGACAGGCGCGCGATCACGGCCACAGGCTCCACGGCGTCTGCATCCACGCGCCGATCACCACGATCCACACCAGCGTGAGCGGGATGAAGATCTTCCAGCCCAGGCGCATGATCTGGTCGTAGCGGTAGCGCGGAAACGTCGCCCGGATCCACAGGAACAGGGAGACGATGACGAACACCTTCGCCAGCAGCCAGAAGAACGGCGGCACGGCGTCCGCGACCGCGCTCGAGATCGGCGCCTGCCAGCCGCCGAAGAACATGACCGCGGTCAGCGTGCTGATCAGGATCATGTTCATGTACTCGGCGAGGAAGAACAGCGCGAAGGTCATGCCCGAGTACTCGACCATGTGCCCCGCGACGATCTCCGACTCGCCCTCCACCACGTCGAACGGCGCGCGGTTGGTCTCCGCGATCCCGGCGACGAAGTACACCACCAGCATCGGCGCGAGCGGCAGCCAGTTCCAGGACAGGAACGTCAGCCCCATGTCGGCGAAGCGCCCGCGCCCCTGCTGGGCGACGATGTCCGAGAGGTTGAGGCTCCCCGAGACCATCAGCACCACCACCAGCGCGAAGCCCATCGCCAGCTCGTAGGACACCATCTGCGCCGCCGAGCGCATGGCGCCGAGGAAGGCGTACTTGGAGTTGGAGGCCCAGCCCGCGATGATCACGCCGTACACCCCCATCGAGGTGAGCGCGATCACGTAGAGCAGCCCGGCGTTGACGTCCGCGAGCACCACTTCGGGCGCGAACGGGATCACGGCCCAGGCGGCGAGCGCCGGCATCAGCATCAGCACCGGCGCGAGGATGAACAGTCCCTTGCTCGCGTTCGCCGGCAGGATGATCTCCTTCAGCAGCAGCTTCACGCCGTCGGCGATGGGCTGCAGCAGGCCGAGCGGCCCGACGCGGTTGGGTCCGATGCGGATCTGCATCCAGCCGATGAGCTTCCTCTCCCACAGCGTCAGGTAGGCGACCGCGACCAGCAGCGGCACGACGATGGCGACGATGTACGCCAGGTTCCATGCGGTGTCGATGAGCGCGGAGCGCCAGTCCATCTAGGCCACCTTCTCCAGCGGCGCCTTTTCCAGCTCGACGCTGCCGAACATCGGCCCGAGGCCGGCGGTCGATGCGTGCGCGGCGGCGATGCGCACGCAATCGTCGGGCAGCCGGTCGTCGAGCGCCGCGGCGAGCCGGGCGCTGCCCCCGCCCTGGCGCACGATCAGCGGCTGGCCGGCCGCGGCGCCCAGCTTCTGCAGCAGCCGCGCGTTCATCCACGCGCGCGGCGGCTGCGCATCGCGCGTCTTCTGCAGTGCCGGCGCGCGGCGCACGAGCGGGTCGGCGAAATGGATCGGCACGTCGGCGATGCGCTGGATGCCGGAGGCGCTCCACTCGGACCGCACGCCGGGGTCGATAGCGTTACCCAGCAGCGCCGCCACGTCGCGGCCGCCGAGGCAGGCCTGGCGCACCTCTTCGATGCTGTCGAGCTCGAACCCGGGCTTGCCGAGCAGCGTGCCGAGGACGCGCAGCACCTTCCATGCCGGACGCGCCTCGCCCGGCGGCGCCACCGCCGCCTGGAAGCTCTGCGCGCAGCCTTCCGTGTTGACGAAGGTGCCGGCCGTCTCGGCAAACGACGCGATCGGCAGCAGCACGTCGCCGACCTCGGAGCGCCACGCGCTCAGGTTGACGACGAACGACGCGCTGCGCAGCGCCTGCGGGTCGGCGCAATCGAGCTGCGGCTCGACGTTCAGGAGCAGCACCGCCTTCTTGTCCCGGACCGCGGGCAATCCGCCGCCCGCCGGCAGCCCGGCGACGTAGCCGCCCACCGAGTTGGCCGCCTCGCCGAGGAAGCCCAGCTTCACGCCCAGCGCCTGCGCGGCGGCGTGGATCTGCGCCGCCTGCGGATGCTGCTGCGCGAAATTGCCGAGCAGCACCGCGGCGTTCTGCGCGCCGGCCAGCCGGTCCTTGAACGCCGCGATGGCGGCCGGAATCGCGGCGGGCGCGACGATGGTCTTGCTGGCGATCGGCATCAGCCAGTCGTCGTCGACCGAGTGCAGCACGTGGACCTGCGCGCCTTTCTTCGCCGCCTGGCGCAGGCGGTGCGCGATGAGCGGATGGTCCTTGCGCAGGAACGAGCCGACCACCAGCACGCGATCCAGCGTGCCGAGCTCGGCGATCGGCATGCCGAGCCAGGGGATTCCCCGGCGCCGGCCGTCGCCGGAGAAATCGCTGTGCCGCAGCCTGAAGTCCGCGGCGCCGAGCCGGCCCGCGAGGAACAGCTCCTCGAGGGTGGCATGCGGCGAGGCGAGCACGCCCGCGTCCTGCAGCCCGGCCGCGGCGTGCTGCAGCGCCACTTCCCACGCCACCTCCTCGAGCCGGCCGTCGCGCCTCAGCATCGGCCGCGTCAGGCGGTCCGGCGCGTTCAGGCCCTCGTAGGAAAAGCGCTCCTTGTCCGAGAGCCAGCACTCGTTGATCGCCTCGTTCTCGCGCGGCAGCACGCGCATCACCCTGCCCTGCTTCACCTGCACGAGCAGGTTCGCGCCCAGGCCGTCGTGCGGCGACACCGAGCGCTGGCGCGACAGCTCCCAGGTGCGCGCGCTGTAGCGGAACGGCTTCGAGGTGAGCGCCCCGACCGGGCACAGGTCGATCATGTTGCCCGAGAGCTCGGAGTCCACCGTGCGGCCGACGAAGGCGACGATCTCCGCCAGCTCGCCGCGGTTCACCATGCCGAGCTCCATCACGCCGCCGATCTCCTGCCCGAAGCGCACGCAGCGCGTGCACTGGATGCAGCGCGTCATCTCCTCGGCGGCGACCAGCGGGCCGATGTCCTTGTGCAGCACGACGCGCTTTTCCTCCTGGTAGCGCGAGGCCGAGTGGCCGTAGCCCACCGCGAGGTCCTGCAGCTGGCACTCGCCGCCCTGGTCGCAGATCGGGCAGTCGAGCGGATGGTTGATGAGCAGGAACTCCATGACGCCGTTCTGCGCCTTCTTCGCGCCCGGCGACTGCGTCCAGACCTTCATGCCGTCGGCCACCGGCGTGGCGCACGCGGGCAGCGGCTTGGGCGCCTTCTCCACCTCCACCAGGCACATGCGGCAGTTGGCCGCGATCGAGAGCTTCGAGTGGTAGCAGAAGTGCGGCACGTAGATGCCGAGGCGCTTCGCCGCCTCGATCACCGGCGTGCCCGCGGCCACCTCGATCGACCTGCCGTCGATCTCGAGCTTCGGCATCAGGCGGCTTCCTTCACGGCCGGCAGCGCGTGCGCGCCCGCGCGGCCCCATTTCGGCTCGACCTCCGGGCCCTGCACGAGGCAGCGCCGGTGCTCGATGTGGTGCACGAATTCGTCGCGGAAGTGCTTGATGAAGCTCTTCACCGGGAGCGCCGCGGCGTCGCCCAGCGCGCAGATGGTGCGCCCGGCGATGTTGTCCGCGACGTCGTCGAGCAAGGCGAGGTCCTCGAGGCGCCCGCGGCCGTTCTCGATGCGGTGCACGACCCGGTACAGCCAGCCCGTGCCTTCGCGGCAGGGCGTGCACTGGCCGCACGACTCCTCGAAGTAGAAGTAGGACAGGCGCTCCAGCGCGCGCACCATGCACGTGGTCTCGTCCATGACGATGACCGCGCCCGAGCCGAGCATCGAGCCGCTCTTCGCGATCGAGTCGTAGTCCATGTCGGTCGCCATCATGACGTCGGCGGGCAGCACCGGCATGCTCGAGCCGCCCGGGATCACGGCCTTCAGCTTCCTGCCGGCGCGCATGCCGCCCGCGAGCTCCAGCAGCCGGGCGAACGGCGTGCCGAGCTTCACCTCGTAGTTGCCGGGCCGGGCGACGTGCCCGGTGACCGAGAAGATCTTCGTGCCGCCGTTGTTGGGGCGGCCGAGCGCGAGGAAGGCGTCGGCGCCCATGCGCATGACCCAGGGCACCGCGGCCAGGGTTTCCGTGTTGTTGATGGTGGTCGGCTTGCCGTACAGGCCGTAGCTCGCCGGGAACGGCGGCTTGAAGCGCGGCAGCCCTTTCTTGCCTTCGAGGGATTCCAGCATCGCGGTCTCCTCGCCGCAGATGTAGGCGCCGTAGCCCGCGTGCGCGTAGAGCTCGAAGCCGAACGCCGAGCCGAGGATGCTCCTGCCCAGATAGCCCGCGGCGTAGGCTTCGCGCAGGGCCTGCTCGAACTGCTCGTACTCCGCCCAGATCTCGCCGTGGATGTAGTTGTAGCCCGCGGTCGCGCCCATGGCGTAGCCGGCGATGATCATGCCCTCGATCACCGCGTGCGGGTTGTAGCGCAGCAGGTCGCGGTCCTTGCAGGTCCCGGGCTCGCCCTCGTCCGAGTTGCACACCAGGTACTTGGCGCCGGCGTACTGCCGGGGCATGAAGGACCATTTCAGGCCGGTCGGGAATCCCGCCCCGCCGCGTCCGCGCAGCGCGGACTTCTTCACCTCGGCGACCACCGCGTCGGGCGCGATGCCCTCCTTGAGGATGCGGCGCAGCGCGGCGTAGCCCTGCCGTGACTCGTAGTCCTTGAGGCGCCAGTTGCGGCCGTCGAGTCCGGCCATCAGCACTGCGTCGGGCCCGTAGTCGAGCATCTCAATCCCTCCGCGACAGCTCGTCGATGAGCGCGTCGAGCCTTTCCCGGGTCATGTAATCGCACATGCGCTTGTTGTCGACCAGCACCACCGGCGCCATGGCGCAGGCACCCATGCACTCGCCTTCCTTCAGCGTGAACCAGCCGTCGGGCGTGGTCTCGTTGAAGTCGATCCCCAGGCGCCGCTTCAGGTGGTCGGCGGCCTCCAGCGACCCCTGCAGCCCGCACGGCAGGCAGGTGCAGATCGTGAGCTTGTGCGTGCCGACCGGCTCGCGGTTGTACATCGTGTAGAAGCTCGCGGCCTCGTACACGGCGACCGGCGGCATGCCCAGGTACTGCGCGACGAAGTCCATGGTCTGCGTGGACAGCCAGCCCTTCTCGTCCTGCGCCACGATCAGCGCGGCCATCACCGCCGAGGCCTTGCGCTCGGGCGGGTACTTGGCGATCTCGCGGTCGATCTTCTGCAGGGATTCGGACTTGAGCATGCGCGCTAGCGGTCGATTTCGCCGAACACGATGTCCAGCGTGCTGATGATGGCGACGGCGTCGGCCAGCATGTGGCCGCGCGCCATCTCGTCCATCGCCGAGAGGTGGGTGAAGGCCGGCGAGCGCAGCTTCATGCGGTAGGGCTTGTTGGCGCCGTCGGAAATGAAGTACACGCCGAACTCGCCCTTGGGGCCTTCCACGCCCGCGTAGGCCTCGCCCTCGGGCACGTGCATGCCCTCGGTGAAGAGCTTGAAGTGGTGGATCAGCTCCTCCATGCTCTCCTTCATCTCGGCGCGCGAGGGCGGCGCCACCTTGTGGTTCGAGGTGATCACGGGTCCGGGGTTCTCGCGCAGCCAGTCGACGCACTGCTTGATGATGCGGTTCGATTGACGCATCTCCTCGATGCGCACGAGGTAGCGGTCGTAGGTGTCGCCGTTGCGGCCGACCGCGATGTCGAAGTCGACCCGGTCGTAGACCTCGTAGGGCTGCTTCTTGCGCAGGTCCCATTCCACGCCCGAGCCGCGCAGCATCGGCCCGGTGAAGCCGCGCGCCAGCGCCTGCTCCGGCGACACCACGCCGATGCCGACGGTGCGCTGCTTCCAGATGCGGTTGTCGGTGAGCAGCGTCTCGTAGTCGTCCACGCACTTCGGGAAGCGGCGCGTGAAATCCTCGATGAAGTCGAGCAGCGACCCCTGGCGGTTGGCGTTCATCTCGGCCAGCGCGCGCGCGCTGCGCGTGTGCTGCGCCTCGTACTTCGGCATCGACCCGGGCAGGTCGCGGTACACGCCGCCCGGCCGGTAGTACGCGGCGTGC
>Ga0210114_1000361_pt1 | contig 11946 bp, 7 predicted proteins | sample MayberryNW_TuleA_FD_185524 | JGI IMG/M metagenome (GOLD analysis project Ga0210114, IMG submission 185524) | Wetland microbial communities from San Francisco Bay, California, USA, that impact long-term carbon sequestration - MayberryNW_TuleA_D2... | ecosystem: Environmental > Aquatic > Marine >...
AGCGAGCCCGCGAGGGCGTCGGCTTCCGCGGCCTGGCGCCTCTCGGTCTCGGCGCGCTCGGCCGCCTCGGCCGCCTCGCGCTCGGCGCGCTCCCGGTCCTCCTGCTCCGCGCGCTGGCGATAGGTGTCGTCGGCCTTGCGCCGCGCCTCCTCGACTTCCCAGCGCTTCGCCTCCTCCTCCTTCTTCTTGCGCGCCTCGGCGTCGCGGCGCTTCTTGTCCTCGGCTTCGCGCGCCAGGCGGATCTGGCGCTGGTGCTCCTCGGCCTCCTTGCGCTCCTCGGCCTCGTGTACCGCGCGCTCGGCGTCCTCCGCGGCGCGCCGCTCGGCCTCCTGGCGCTCGTACTCCTCGCGCGCCTTGCGCTCCTCCTCGAGGCGGTGCTGGTCGCGCCGCTGCCGCTCTTCATCGGCGCGGCGCTCGGCCTCCTCGCGCGCCTTTTTCTCCTCCTCATATTTCCTGCGCAGCTCCTCGGCCTCCGCCAGCGCCTTCTTCTCCTCGGCCTCGCGGCGCGCGCGCTCCTCGGCCTGGCGTCGCGTGCGCTCGGCCTCTTCCCGCGCCCGGCGCTCGGCCTCTTCCCGCGCCCGGCGCTCCTCCTCGATCTTGAAGCGCAGCTCCTCGGCTTCGCGCCGCGCGCGCTCGGCGGCTTCGTAGCGCCCGCGCTCGGCGGCCTGTGCCTTGTCGCGCGCCTCGCGCCCGGCGCGCTCCTGCGCCTCGCGCGCCGCGCGCGCCGCGGCTTCCTGCGCCTTGCGTTCGGCCTCGGCCCGGGCGCGCGTCGCGGCTTCGACGCGCGCCTTGGCTTCGGCTTCAGCGCGCGTCTTGGCTTCGCGCTCGGCGCGCTCGCGCGCCTCGATCTCGGCGCGCGTCTTGCCCTCGGCCGCGGCCGCCATCACCTTCTCGCGCTCCACCTTGGCGCGCAGCTCGGCGTCCAGCCGGAACTGCTGCGTGCTCATCAGGGCGGCCTTCTCCGCGGCATCCGCCTTCGCCTTCGCCTCGCGCTCGACGCGCGTGCGCTGCTCGGCGGCCTCGCGCGCAGCGGCCATCGGGTCCTTGGACGGCGGCGCGCTCGGCGCCGGCCGGGAAGCCGGCACCGAGGGCCGGTCCATCTTGGGCGGCGCGCTGAAGATCTGCGTAAAGTCGAGGTCCTCGCCGCCCCTCGAGGCGGCTTTGGGCGGCGGCTTCGACGGCGTCGCGCGCGGCGCGTTGGCGGCGCCGCGCTGCACCGTGCCCGGCGACACCTCGCGGATGAAGCCGTCGGCGTCCATCTTGCTGATCACGGCGAAGAATTTCTCGTCGGCCGCGCGGTCGAACTTGGCCGAGAGCTGCTGCACGCTGATCTTGCCGTCGATGGCGGCGAGGATCGCGCGGTCGCCGCGCGACAGGAAGTTGGTCTTGCCGGAGGCCTCCTGCACGCCCTTGCCAGTTTTCGAATAGATCGCGGTGGGATTCATGGCGGGGAGCGGTCCGGACAGCGCTCTATTATAAGCAGTCGCTCATGCGCCGTAGCCGCCCCCGCCGGGGGTCTCCACCACGAACACGTCGCCCGGCGCCATTTCCGTGCGGTCCGTCGGCCCGAGCTCGACCCGGCTGCCGTCGACGCGTAAGACATAGTTATGCCCGGGGGCGCCCGGCTCGCCGCCGGCCATGCCGTGCGGCGGGACGCGCCGGTGGTTGGAGAGGATCGCCGCGGTCATCGGCTCGAGGAAGCGCACCCGGCGCACCGCGCCATGCCCGCCGCGGTGGCGCCCCGCGCCGCCCGAGCCGTCGCGGATCTCGAAGCTCTCCAGCAGCACCGGGAAGCGCCACTCCAGCACCTCCGGGTCGGTGAGCCGCGAATTGGTCATGTGCGTCTGCACCACGTCCGTGCCGTCGAAGTCCGGCCCCGCCCCGGAGCCCCCGGCGATGGTCTCGTAGTACTGGTAGCGCTCGTTGCCGAAGGTGAAGTTGTTCATCGTGCCCTGCGAGGCGGCGATCACGCCGAGCGCGCCGTACAGCGCGTCGGTGACGCACTGCGAGGTCTCGACGTTGCCGGCGACCACCGCCGCCGGGTAGCGCGGGTTGAGCATCGAGCCCGCGGGGATGCGCACGTCGAGCGGCTTCAGGCAGCCGGCGTTGAGCGGGATCTCGTCGTTCACCAGCGTGCGGAACACGTACAGCACCGCCGCCATGCTCACCGCGGCAGGCGCGTTGAAGTTGTTCGGCAGCTGCGCCGAGGTGCCGGCGAAATCGATCACCGCGCTCCTGCGGTCGGCGCCGATGGCGATGCGCACGCGGATCTTCGCGCCGTTGTCGAGCGCCAGCTCGAACGATCCGTCCTTCAGCACCCCGATCACGCGGCGCACCGACTCCTCGGCGTTCGCCTGCACGTGGCGCATGTAGGCGCGCACCACCTCGAGGCCGAAGTGCGCCACCATTTCCCTGAGCGCCTGCACGCCCTTCTCGTTCGCCGCGATCTGCGCCTGCAGGTCGGCGAGGTTCTGCTGCACGTTGCGCGCCGGGTAGCTCCCGGAGGACAGCAGCGCGATCGTCTCCCGCTCGCGGAAACGGCCCTGCTCGACGAGCAGGAAGTTGTCGATCAGCACCCCTTCCTCCTCGACCGTCTTCGAGTCGGGCGGCATCGAGCCCGGCGTGATGCCGCCGATGTCGGCGTGGTGCCCGCGCGAGCCGACGTAGAACAGGATCTCCGCGCCTTTCTCGTCGAACACCGGCGTGATCACGGTGACGTCGGGCAGGTGCGTGCCGCCGTTGTAGGGCGCGTTCAGCACGTACACGTTGCCGGGCTGCATCTTCCCGGCGTTCTCGCGGATCACCGTCTTGATCGACTCGCCCATCGAGCCGAGGTGCACCGGCATGTGCGGCGCGTTGGCGATCAGGTTGCCTTCGGCGTCGAACAGCGCGCAGGAAAAATCGAGCCGCTCCTTGATGTTCACCGAGTAGGCCGTGTTCTGCAGCCGCAGCCCCATCTGCTCGGCGATCGACATGTACAGGTTGTTGAAGATCTCCAGCATCACCGGGTCGGCCTCGGTGCCGATGGCGACGCGCTTGTCGCGCGGCACGATCCTTTCGAGCACCAGGTGATCGAGCGCCGTCACCTCGGCCTGCCAGCCGGGCTCGACCACCGTGGTAGCGTTGGCCTCGGCGATGATGGCCGGGCCGGCGATGCGGGCGCCGGGACCGAGCTTCTCCCGGCGATGAAGGGGTGTGTCGTGCCACTTCCCGCCCGTGAACATCTTCACCCGGGCCTCGGGTTTCCTATCCATCGCCCCCTTTCCGTGCTTTTCGGAAAGGGGGCGAAAGCTTTCCCCCGCCGAGAGCGCTTCGACCGATACCGCCTCGACGATCAGCTGCTTCCCCCTCATGAGGAAGGAGAACTGTTTACGGTAGGCCGCCTCGAAGGCGGCCGTCACGTCTTGCACGGACCCGTAAGGCACGATCAGCGCCGTGTCCGTGCCTTCGTACTTCAGGTGCACCCGCCGGATGACGCGGATGCGCGAAGCCTCGACGCCTTGCAGCACCAGCTCCTCCGACGCCGCCTTCGCCAGCGCATCGAGGTCCTTTTCCAGCGACGCCGACTCGAGCTTCGCCTCCACCGCCTTCTCCTTCATCTCCACCTGGTCCGCGAGCCCCATGCCGTACGCCGAGAGCACGCCCGCGAGCGGGTGGATGAAGACGCGCGTCATCGCCAGCGCGTCCGCCACCAGGCAGGCGTGCTGGCCCGCGGCGCCGCCGAAGCAGCACAGCGTGTACTCGGTGACGTCGTGGCCGCGCTGCACCGAGATGTGCTTGATGGCGTTCGCCATGTTGCCGACCGCGATGCTGACGAAGCCTTCGGCCACCTGCTCGGGCGAGCGCCCGTCGCCGATGGCGCGCGCCAGCCCGGCGAACTGCTTCCTCACGACGTCGGCGTCCAGGGCCTGCCTGCCGTCGGCCCCGAAGACGCGCGGAAAATAATCCGGCTGGATCTTGCCGAGCATCACGTTGGCGTCGGTCACCGCGAGCGGCCCGCCGCGCCGGTAGCTCGCCGGCCCGGGATTCGCGCCCGCCGAGTCCGGCCCGACGCGATAGCGGCTGCCGTCGAAGTGAAGAATCGAGCCGCCGCCCGCGGCCACCGTGTGGATGCTCATCATCGGCGCGCGCATGCGCACGCCCGCCACCTGCGTCTCGAACTCGCGCTCGAGCTCGCCGGCGTAGTGCGAGACATCGGTCGAGGTGCCGCCCATGTCGAAGCCGATGATCCGGTCGAAGCCCGCGGCGAGCGAGGTGCGCACCGCGCCGACGATGCCGCCCGCGGGGCCCGAGAGGATCGAGTCCTTGCCGTAGAAGCGCCGCGCGTCGGTCAGGCCGCCGTTCGACTGCATGAACAGGAGCCGCACGCCTTCCAGCTCGGCCGCGACCCGCTCCACGTAGCGGCGCAGGATGGGCGACAGGTAGGCGTCGACCACGGTGGTGTCGCCGCGGCCGATCAGCTTCATCAGCGGGCTGGTGAGGTGCGAAACCGAGATCTGGGTAAAGCCGACCTGCCGCGCAAGCTCGGCGACACGGACCTCGTGCTGCGAGTACCGGTACCCATGCATGAACACGATCGCGACACAACGGAAGCCCTCGCGATAGGCCTTCTCCAGATCGGCGCGTGCGAGCGCCTCGTCCAGCGGAAGAATGACTTCGCCGCGCGCGCCGATCCGCTCTTGGACCTCGACCACGCTCGCGTACAGCAACTCCGGCAGGACAATATGTCGCTCGAAGATCCTGGGTCGATTCTGGTACGCAATCCGCAACGCATCCCTGAACCCCTGGGTAATGAACAGGACCGTCCGCTCCCCCTTGCGCTCCAGCAGCGCATTCGTCGCCACCGTCGTCCCCATCTTCACCGCTTCGATCTGCTGCGCCGGAATCGCGGCATCGGCGGATACGCCGAGGAGGTGGCGGATGCCCGCGAGCGCCGCGTCGGCGTAGCGCTCCGGGTCTTCCGAGAGCAGCTTGTGCGCGACCAGGCCGCCGTCCGGGCGCCGGCCGACGACGTCGGTGAACGTGCCGCCGCGGTCGATCCAGAACTGCCACTTCATCGGCCGAACCTCGCCGCCGCGTACGGTGCGGGATCGACGAACGGCGTCTCCCCAGTCACCATCTCCGCCACCAGCCGCCCGGTGACCGCCGCGAGGGTCAGCCCGTGGTGCGCGTGGCCGAAGGCGAACCACAGCTTGGCGTGCTTCGGCGCCGGCCCGATCACCGGCAGCATGTCCGGCGTGCAGGGGCGCGCGCCCATCCACGGCTCGTTGTCCAGTCGCTCGCCGAGCGGGAACAGGTCGCGCGCGATCGGCTCGGCGCGCCCGAGCTGCACCGGCGTGCGCATCGCATCGCGGCGCGCGAACTCCGCTCCGGTGGTGAGGCGGATGCCGCGGCGCACCGGCGCCAGGAAATAGCCCCGCTCGACGTCGAGAAGCGGCAGGTTCAAGCGCGCCTCGCCGGCGGCGCGGTAATGCATGTGGTAGCCGCGCTTCACCGCGAGCGGCAGGTCGTAGCCGAGCGCGCGCGTCAGCCCGTCGGCCCAGGGCCCGAGCGCGATCACCGCGCCCGCGGCCTCGAGCGGGCCGCGCGCCGTGCGCAGCTTCCAGCCCTCGCCGTCCGCCTCCAGCGTCGCCGCGTTGCCCTGCACGAATTCGCCGCCCAGCGCCGCGAAGCGCTCGAGGTAGGTCAGCCCGAGCGCTTGCGGATCCAGCACGCGGATCGGGTCGATCCAGTGCAGCGCCCCCGCGAGCACCGGCGCGAGGAACGGCTCGGCGTCCTGCAGCGCGCGCGCGTCGAGCTTGCGGTGCCGGATGCCGAAGTCCATGCTCCAGCCTTCGGCCTCGGCGAAGCGCAGGTCGCGCTCGCGCTCGCTGCGGTACACCTTCATCCAGCCGCCGCGCACCACGAGGTCCTGCGCGCCGCTTTCGGCGATGAGCGCGTCGTGCTCGCTCACGCAGTGCTCGATCAGCTTCGCGTAGACGCGCGCCACCGCGGCGTGCCGCGCCGGGCGCGAGTGGTGCCAGTACTTCCACAGGAACGGCGCCAGCCCGGGCAGCGCGGAGGGGTGGTAATGCGCGTCGATGGTGCGGTTCAGCGCGTAGCGCGCGAGCGCGCCGAAATCGTGCGGAAAGCCGTACGGGAAGACGCCTTCGCGCTGGATCAGGCCGGCGTTGCCGGAGGAGGTCTCCTCGACCGCGCCGCGCCGGTCGACCAGCGCCACGGCGCGGCCGCGCTTCTGCAGGTGCAGGGCGACGCAGATGCCGACGATGCCCGCGCCGAGGACAACGATGTCTTTGCGTGCCATTAGAATCGCATCCTAACTTGGATCGCGTCGACACAGCAGTCATCGGTGCCGGCCTCGTCGGCCTCGCGGTCGCGCGTGCGCTCTCTCTGCAGGGACGCGAAGTGGTGATCCTCGAGGCCGAGGACGCGATCGGCACGCATACCAGCTCGCGCAACTCCGAGGTGATGCACGCCGGCATCTACTATGCGCACGGCTCGCTCAAGGCGCGCGCCTGCATCGAAGGACGCGAGCGGCTGTACGCCTACTGCGCGGAGCGCGGCGTGCCGCACCGGCGCTGCGGCAAGCTCATCGTGGCGGCCGACGCGGCGCAGATCCCGGAGCTGGACGCGATCCTCGCCAGGGCGCACGCCAACGGCGTCAGCGACGTGGCGCGCATCGGCGTCGCCGCAGCGAAGGCGATGGAACCCGAGCTGTCGTGCGTCGCGGCGCTGCATTCGCCGTCGACCGGCATCGTCGACAGCCACGCGCTGATGCTCGCCTATCTCGGCGACGCGCAAAGCGCGGGCGCGATGCTCGCCCTGAAGAGCCCGCTCGAGCGCGCGCGCGTGCGCGCGGACGGCATCGAGCTGCAGGTCGCGGGCGCCGAGCCGCTGCTGGCGGGGGCACTGGTGAATTGCGCCGGCCTGCGCGCGCCGAGCGTGGCGCGGCGCATCGAGGGCTATCCGCCCGGGCACGCGCCGCGCGAGCTCTACGCCAAGGGCAACTACTACGCGCTGGCGCGCCGCTCGCCCTTCACGCGCCTCGTGTACCCGGTGCCGGAGCCGGGCGGCCTCGGCGTGCACGTGACGCTCGACCTCGGCGGGCGCGCGCGCTTCGGGCCGGACGTGGAATGGGTGGAGGCGATCGACTACCGCGTCGATGCGCGCCGCGCGCAGGCGTTCTACGCCGCCATCCGGCGCTACTGGCCCGGGCTGCCCGACGGCGCGCTCGAGCCCGGCTACGCCGGCATCCGCCCGAAGATCTCGGGGCGCGGCGAGCCGGCGGCGGATTTCGTCGTCCAGGGCCCGCGCGCGCACGGCGTGCCGGGGCTCGTCAACCTGTTCGGCATCGAGTCGCCCGGATTGACAGCGTCGCTCGCGTTGGCCGATCATGCGGCAGCGCAACTTTCTGAATGATACTTCCCGGAGGTCACATGAAGCTCAAGCTCGCGGCAGCGCTCGCGGCGTCCGTGCTGTGCGGCGCGGCCTACGCGCAGACGAAGTGGGACATGCCCACGCCTTATTCGGACGGCGAGTTCCATACGCGCAACGTGTTGCTGTTCACCGAGGACGTCGCCAAGCGCACCGGCGGCAAGCTCGAGATCAAGGTGCACTCGAGCGGCTCGCTCATCAAGCACCCCGACATCCTGCGCGCGGTGTCCACCGGCCAGGTGAACATCGCCGAGTTCCTGCTCGGCCAGTTCGGCAACGAGGATCCGGTGTTCGCGGCCGACAACCTGCCGTTCGTCGCCGCGGGCTACGACAACGCCTGGAAGTTCTACCAGGCGCAGAAGCCGCTGCTGACGAAGAAGCTCGCCGCGCGCGGCCTGACCCTGCTCTACTCGGTGCCGTGGCCCGGCCAGGGGATCTACACCAAGGAGCCGCTGAAGTCGGTCGACGACCTGAAGGGCACCAAGTTCCGCACCTACTCGCCGCTCACCGCGCGCCTCGCGGAGCTGCTCGGCGCGAGCCCGACCGTGATCCAGGTGCCCGAGATCCCGCAGATGTTCGCCACCGGCGCGGTGCAGGCGATGATCACCTCCTCGGCCACCGGCACCTCGACCAAGGCCTGGGAGTTCGTCAAGAACTACTACAAGACGAGCGCCTTCCATCCGAAGAACGTCGTGGTCGTGAACACGCGCGCCTTCCGGCGCCTGCCGAAGGCCGAGCAGCAGGCCGTGCGCGGCGCGGCGCAGGACGCCGAGCCGCGCGGCTGGGCGATGTCCAAGCAGCGCGAGCGCGACGGCGACGAGACGCTGGCGAAGAACGGCATGACGCTGCACGAGCCGAGCGCCGGGATGAAGGCCGCGTTCGAGAAGGTCGGCGCGCAGATGGCCAGGGAATGGGAAGAAAAGGCCGGCGCCGACGGCAAGGCGATCCTCAAGGCGTACCACAAGAAATAGCTTGAGGCGGTTCCTCGACCGCCTCTATGCCGCGAGCGGCGTGCTCGCGGCGGCCTGCCTGGCGGGCATCGCCGTGGTGATGCTCGCGCAGGCGGGCATGCGCGAGGTCGGGCTGCTGCTGCGCGGCGCCGACGACATCGTCGGCTGGCTGTGCGCGGCGAGCGCGTTCCTCGCGCTGGGCTACACCTTCCGCCACGGCGAGCTGGTGCGCGTCGGCCTGTTCATCGACCGGCTGCCGCGCGCCGCGCGGCGCCGCGCCGAGCACGTCGCGCTCGGCCTCGCGGTGCTCGTCGCCGGCTACATCTTCTGGGCGGCGGCGAACTTCGTCTACGCAAGCTGGCAGTTCGAGGAAGTGGCGCAGGGCCTGATCCAGATCCCGATCTGGATCCCGCAGACGAGCTTCGTCGCCGGCGCGCTGGTCTTCTTCATCGCCGTGCTGGACGAGTTCGTCGTGCTCGCGCGCGGCGGCATCCCCGCCTACCGGCGCGCCGAGGAGGCGCATCGCGCCCATCCCGAGCCGGCGGAGGCGCCCTGATGGGCACCCTGACGGTCGCCGCCATCCTGCTCGCCGTGCTGCTCGTGCTGCTCGCGGGCGGCCTGTGGATCGCGCTGGCGATGAGCGTGGTGGCCTGGGTGGGGCTGCAGTTCTTCACCACCAGCCCGCCGGACGTGAACCTGTTCCAGGCCTACTGGGGCTCGAGCGCCTCGTGGACGCTCGCCGCGCTGCCGATGTTCGTGTGGATGGGCGAGATCCTGTTCCGCACGCGGCTCTCGGAGGAGATGTTCAAGGGCCTCTCGCCCTGGCTCGGCTGGCTGCCCGGGCGCCTGATGCACGTCAACATCTTCGGCTGCGCGATCTTCGCCGCGGTGTGCGGCTCTTCGGCGGCCACGGTGGCGACCATCGGCAAGGTGGCGCTGCCCGAGCTCGCCAAGCGCGGCTACGACGAGAAGACGAGCGTCGGCTCGCTGTGCGGCGCGGGCACGCTCGGGCTGCTGATCCCGCCCTCGATCATCATGATCGTGTACGCGGTGGCGGCCGAGGTGTCGATCCTGAAGATGTTCCTCGCCGGCGTGCTGCCGGGCGCGCTGCTGGTGACCCTGTTCTCGGGCTACATCGTCGCCTGGGCGCTGCTCAATCCCGGCAAGACCCCGAGCGCGGTGGAGAAGATGAGCCTCGGCGAGCGCGTGCGCCGCGCGAAGAACCTGATTCCCTGCCTCGCGCTCATCTTCTTCATCATGGGCGTGATGTTCACCGGCCTCGCCACGGCCACCGAGGCGGCGGCCTTCGGCGTGCTCGGCGCGCTGGCGATCGCGTGGTGGAGCGGCACGCTCACGCGCGCGAGCTTCGTCACCAGCCTGATGGGGGCGACGCGGCTGTCGTGCATGATCCTGTTCATCCTCGCCGGCGCCTCGATGCTCTCTTCGTGCATGGCCTTCACCGGCATTCCGCGCGCGCTCGCCGAGTGGGTGGCGGCGTCGCACTTCAGCCCGCACGCCCTGATCCTGGTGCTCGCCATCATCTACCTGCTGCTCGGCATGGCGATCGACGGCATCTCCATGATCGTGCTCACCACGTCGATCGTGCTGCCGATGGTGGAGGCCGCGGGATTCGACCTCATCTGGTTCGGCATCTTCATCGTCATCCTGGTGGAGATCGCGCAGATCACCCCGCCGGTGGGCTTCAACCTGTTCGTGCTGCAGACCATGGCGAAGCGCGAAGCGAACTACGTGGCGCGCGCCGCGGTGCCGTTCTTCTTCATGATGCTGGCCGCCATCGCCGTCGTCACCGCTTTCCCGGCGATCGCCACCTGGCTGCCGGATGCGATACTCGGGGTGACGAAGAAATAGCCGGCGAGGCGAACCCGGCGGTGCCTGCGTTGATTTTCCATGGTCTCGCCTTTTCCGGCCGGGTGAATCGTCCGGCCGGAAAAGGCGAGATGTATTTGAAAGGCAAAACCTGCCCGCAGGCCAGCGCTATGGCGCCATAATCGGGTCTCCATGCCCGAGCCCATCTACCTCACCCAGGACATCCGCCGCATCGAGGCGGCGGCGAAGGACGTGCCCCTCATGGAGCGCGCCGGCACGGCCGCGGCGGAGCTGGCGGCACGCCTGTGCGCCGATACGGCGAAGGACGTCCTGGTGCTCGCCGGACCCGGCAACAACGGCGGCGACGCGAGGATCGTCGCCGAGCGGCTGCGGCAGCAGTTCTTCCGCGTGACGCTCGCCGGTGCGGCCGAGGCGGCCGCGCTGCCGATGGAGAAGAACTGGGGGCTGGTCGTCGACGGCCTGTTCGGCATCGGCCTCGCGCGCCCCGTGGAGGGCGAATACGCGCGCCTCGTCGACTACGCGAACGCACAGAGCTGCCCGGTCCTCGCGCTCGACATTCCGAGCGGCATCGCCTCCGACACGGGCCGCATCCTCGGCCGCGCGCTGCGCGCCACGCACACCCTCACCTTCATCGCGCTGAAACCGGGGCTGCTCACGCTCGACGGGCCCGACCACTGCGGCGAGATTTCCGTCGCCGACCTGGCGCTCGACCTGAAGAAGCTCGCGCGGCCGATGGCGTGGAAGGTGTCGCCGGCGCTGTTCGCCGACGTGCTCAGGCCGCGCCCGCGCAACTTCCACAAGGGCACGGCGGGCTCGCTCGGCATCCTCGGCGGCGCGGCCGGCATGACCGGCGCGGCGCTGCTCGCCGGGCGCGCGGCGCTCAAGCTCGGCGCCGGCCGCGTCTACGTCGGCATGCTCGAGGAGACCTCGATCGATCCGGGCGCGCCCGAGCTCATGCTGCGGCATCCCGACGACGCACTCGGCCAGGACCTCGACGCCGCCGTCATCGGGCCCGGCCTCGGCCAGAGCGGGCGCGCGGAGGCACTGCTCGGCGCGGTGCTGGCGAGCGACATGCCCTGCGTGCTCGACGCCGACGCGCTGAACCTGATGGCGGACAACAAGGACCTGCGCGCGGCCTGCGCCAAGCGCCGCGCGGACACCCTGCTCACGCCGCACCCGGGCGAGGCGGCGCGGCTGCTGGCGGCCAAGGTTCCCGACGTCCAGAACGACCGCGTCGCCGCCGCGCAGCGCATTGCGCGCGAGTTGAATGCGCACGTCGTGCTCAAGGGCAACGGCAGCGTGCTCGTCGCGCGCGACGGGCACTGGTTCGTCAATACGAGCGGCAATCCCGGCATGGCCTCGGCGGGCATGGGCGACGTGCTCTCGGGGATCCTCGGCTCGCTGCTCGCGCAGCGGCTCTCGGGCGAGGCGGCGCTCGTTCTCGGCGTGCACCTGCACGGCTGCGCCGCGGACGCGGCGCGCGTCGGCGTCGGGCTCACCGCCTCGGAGCTGATCGAGCCGGCGCGCCGCATCTGGAACGGCTGGCTCGTCAAATAGGGACAGTCACCATTTTTCTCATTTGCAAATGAGAAAAATGGTGACTGTCCCTATTTAGTCGCATTGGTAGAACGCCCTGCGCTGCTGGAAGCTGATGGCCTCGAGGTCCTCGGGGTTGCGCGGGCGGCCCTGGCGGTCGAGCAGGCGCGCCTCCAGC
>Ga0210114_1000363_pt1 | contig 11929 bp, 12 predicted proteins | sample MayberryNW_TuleA_FD_185524 | JGI IMG/M metagenome (GOLD analysis project Ga0210114, IMG submission 185524) | Wetland microbial communities from San Francisco Bay, California, USA, that impact long-term carbon sequestration - MayberryNW_TuleA_D2... | ecosystem: Environmental > Aquatic > Marine >...
TGCGTCGGTCGGGGCCGCTCGACGGCGCAGCCGCCCAGAGCCGCAGCCAAAGCGAGCGGCAGGAGCCATGCGGCCCGGCGGTGGAATCGTTGCGTCATGGCTTCATCTTACAAAATCGCCGGCCGCGGGCAAAAAAAAGCCGCCCCGAAGGGCGGCTTTGGATGTTGCCGTAGCTGCCGGCGCTAGACCGGCTGCGACTTAGAACGAGTGCGCGAGGCCGACTGCGAACGCGGTTGCGCCGTCCGCGAGCGAACCCGCGGTGGGCGCATCCTGGTTGCCGTCGAGCGTACGCCGATCGATTTCGACGTAGGTCGTCGTGCGCTTGGACAGGTAATAGTCCAGCGCGAGGATGAACAGCTTGCTCTTGCCCAGCTCGGCGCCCGAGGCGTTCGACTCGAACTTCGTGTCGTAGTAGCCGATGCGGCCGTTCAGCGTGGGCGAGAAGCCGTACTGCACGCCCAGCACGAGCATCGGGGTGTCCGTGCCGCCTTCGGCTTCGGTCTTCGACCAGCCGGCGCGGAACGTGAACGCTCCCATGCCGTACACGCCGCCGATGTTGGTGGTCTTGGTCGTGTTGACGCCGGCCGTTGCATCCTTCATCGACGAGTACGCGGCCGTTACGGTCGCGGGCCCGAACGCGAAGTCGCCCATGAAGCCGGTACGCGTGCCCCAGCTGTTCTGGCCGACCACTTCGCCGAGCGCGTAGTCCACACGCACGCCGCCGGTGCCGAAGCGGAAGCCCGCCGTCACCATGTTGCTCGAGCGCACGCCCGCGGTGTTCGTGCCAGCCGTCGGCGTAATGCCCGTGTAGGTGTAGCTCATCGGGTCATAGATGCCCTGCGACTTGAAGTTCACCGTGTAGTCGCGGCCGAGGTCGACGCTGTTGCCGCCCTTGGAGAGGCCGACGATCGACTTCCGCGCAAAGAGACCGCCGGAGGTGCTGGCCGTAATCGGCGTGTTCGTCGTTCCAGCCGTCGTATCGACCGTACCCGTGGTGGCCAGTCCACCCGGTCCACCGCCCGTATCGGAGTTGTATTGGCCTTCCAGGGTGAAGTTGGCCATCAGGCCGCCGCCCAGATCCTCGGAGCCCTTCAGGCCCCAGCGGTTCGTGGTGCGAAGGCCGTCGGTCACCGTCATCTGGCTGTCCGTCGTCGCGCCACCGGCAGCGGTAGCGATCTTGCCCTGCTGGCGAAGGCCGGTGTCGATCGTGCCGTACACCGTCACATCCGCGAACGCGACTACCGGCACCGCCAGCGCGCTGGCGACTGCCATCGTCAAAAGTTTCTTTTGCATTTGGATAAGTCTCCCGACTAGTTGGAAAAATCCGGGTTGCTTGCGCTCCCCGCGTTCAACCCCTCACGTGAGAAGTTGGATGAATTGTCGCCCCTGTCATTGTTTGCAAGCAACGCTGCCGTGCAGTTTTTCCTGCACTTGGGAGGAGATTGTTGCGGGAATACAACATGATGCTTGCTTCTATAAATACGTTATTAATCAATAATTTGTTCCATTAATGAACAATCTGGAGAGAACTTTGCCTGGATCGATCGCGCGCATGCAGGCTTCGCCCACCAGATACGCCTGCACCCCGCTGCGCCACAGCGTCTGCACGTCCTCCGGCGTCGCGATGCCGCTTTCCGAGACCACGATGCGCGGCGCCGCCACGCGCGCCTGCAGCTGCAGCGTCGTTTCGAGCCGCGTGTCGAAGGTGCGCAAGTCGCGATTGTTGATGCCGACGAGGGGCGTGCGCAGCCCCAGCGCGCGCTCGAGCTCCGCGCCGTCGTGCACCTCGACCAGCACCGCCATGCCGAGCTCGAACGCGACGTCTTCCAGTTCCCGCATCACGGGAAGATCGATCGCCGCGGCGATGAGCAGGATGCAGTCCGCGCCGAGCGCGCGCGCTTCGTACACCTGGTAGGCGTCGAGGACGAAGTCCTTGCGCAGCACCGGCAGCGCGCACGCAGCGCGCGCGGCCGCGAGATGTTCCGGCGCCCCCTGGAAGTACTCGCGGTCGGTGAGCACCGAAAGGCACGCGGCGCCGCCCTGCTCGTAGCTGCGCGCGATCGCCGCCGGGTCGTAGGGCTCGCGCAGCAATCCCTTCGAGGGGCTGGCGCGCTTCGCTTCGGCGATCACGGCCGGCCGGCCGGCAGCGATCTTCGCGCGCAGTGCGCCGACGAAGTCGCGCGCCGGCGGCGCGCCGCGCGCGCGCCGCTGCATTTCCGCGAGCGGCGCGGCGGACTTTGCGGCGCGGATTTCCGCGCGCTTGGTCTCGAGGATGCGCTGCAGGACGTCGGCCACGCGCTCAGCCTTTCGCCGCCGCCTGCTTCGTGAATGCCACGAACGCGTCGAGCTTCTGCCGCGCCTCGCCCTTGGCGATGGCGCGGCGCGCGCGGTCGATGCCCGCCTGCAGCGTGTCGGCGACGCCCGCGACGTAGATCGCGGCGCCCGCGTTGAGCAGCACGATGTTGAGCGCCGGCCCGGGCTGCCCTTCGAGCACCGCGAGGATCATCTGCTTCGACTCGTCGACCGTGTTCACCTGGATGGCGCGCCGGTCGTAGAGCTCGATGCCGAACTGCTGCGGGTGGATCGTGTACTCCTGGATCTCGCCGTTCACCAGCTCGCCCACCAGCGTCTCGCCGCTGATCGAAATCTCGTCGAGCCCCTCGAGGCCGTACACGGTCATCACGTGCCGGGAGCCCAGTCGCTGCAGCACGCGCACCTGGATGCCGACGAGGTCGGGGTGGAAGACGCCCATCACCTGGTTGGCGGCGCCGGCGGGATTGGTGAGCGGCCCGAGGATGTTGAAGATCGTACGCACCCCCAGGTCCTTTCTCACCGGCGCCGCGTACTTCATCGCCGCGTGGTGCGAGGGGGCGAACATGAATCCCAGGCCGAGCGTGTCGATGGCCTGGCCCGTCTGCTCGGGGGTCAGCGCGATGCGGGCGCCCAGCGCCTCCAGCACCTCGGCGCTGCCGGAGGCCGAGGACACCGAGCGCCCCATGTGCTTGGCGACGCGCGCGCCCGCGGCCGCGGCGACGAACGCCGACGCGGTGGAGACGTTGAAGGTATGCGCGGCGTCGCCGCCCGTGCCGCAGGTGTCCACCAGGTGGCGCGCGTCGGCCACCTTCACCATGGTGGCGAACTCGCGCATCACCTGCGCGGCCGCCGCGATCTCGCCGATGGTCTCCTTCTTCACGCGCAGGCCGACGACGAAGCCCGCGATCTGCGCCGGCGTCAGCTCGCCGCGCATGATCTGGCGCATGACGTGCAGCATCTCGTCGTGGAACACCTCGCGGTGCTCCACCGTTCTCTGGATCGCCTCCGCGACCGTGATCTGCTTCATTGGCTTAGCCTCCCTTGAGGAAATTCTCCAGCATGCGGTGCCCGTGCTCGGTGAGCAGGGCCTCGGGATGAAACTGAACGCCTTCGACGGCGAGCGACCGGTGCCGCAGCCCCATGATTTCGCCGTCTTCTGAGCGGGCACTCACTTCGAGTACGTCGGGCAGGCTGCCTTGGTCCACCACCAGCGAGTGATATCTCGTCGCGGTGAAGTCGTTGGGGACGCCGGCGAACAGGCCGCGAGCGTCATGGCGGATGGTGGACACCTTGCCGTGCATCACCCGCCCCGCGCGCACCACCTTGCCGCCGAAAGCCTGGCCGATCGCCTGGTGTCCCAGGCACACGCCCAGTATGGGAACGCGCGCGCCGAGCCGCTCGATCAGCGCGAGCGAAATCCCGGCGCCGTCCGGCGTTCCGGGCCCGGGGGAGATGACGATGCGCTGCGGCGCGAGCGCGGCCACCGCCTCGACGCCCAGCTCGTCGTTGCGCACCACGCGCACTTCGGCGCCGAGCTCGCCCAGGTATTGCACGAGGTTGTAGGTGAAAGAATCGTAGTTGTCGAGGACGAGGATCATGGCGTCTCCGCCGCGGCTACCTCCGCGGCGCGCAGCAGCGCGCGCGCCTTGTGCTGCGTTTCCTGCCACTCGGACTGCGGGTCGGAGTCGGCGACCACGCCCGCCGCCGCCTGCACGTGGAGCCTGCCGTCCTTCACCACCGCGGTGCGGATGGCGATCGCCACGTCCATGTCGCCGTTGAACCCGAGGTAGCCGACCGCGCCGCTGTACACGCCCCGCTTCACGGGCTCCAGCTCGTCGATGATCTGCATCGCGCGCACTTTCGGCGCGCCGGTGACGGTGCCTGCCGGGAAGCTGGCCTTGAACACGTCGATCGCGTCCACCCCCGGCGCGCAGCGCCCTTCCACGTTGGACACGATGTGCATCACGTGCGAATAGCGCTCGACCACCATCTTCTCCGTGACGTGCACGCTGCCGACGGCGGCGACGCGGCCGACGTCGTTGCGGCCCAGGTCGATCAGCATCACGTGCTCGGCGCGCTCCTTCGGGTCGGCGAGCAGCTCGGCGGCGATGCGCGCGTCGTCCTCGGGCGTCGCGCCGCGCGGCCGCGTGCCGGCGATCGGCCGCAGGGTGATCCGGTCGCCCGCGACGCGCACCATGATCTCGGGCGAGGCGCCGATGACGTGGTGGTCGCCGAAATCGAAGTAGAACATGTAGGGCGAGGGATTGAGGCTGCGCAGCGCGCGGTACAGGCTGATCGGCGGCGCGCCGAACTCGCGCGAGGTGCGCTGCGAGACCTGCACCTGCATGCAGTCGCCGGCGAAGATGTAGTCCTTCGTGCGCCGCACTGCGGCGAGGAAGTCGGCTTCGCTCACCGAGCGGCTGAGCGGCGCGGCGGCGCCCTCGGCGCGCGGCTGCCAGAGGATCACGCTCTCCGGCAGCGGCTTGGCGAGGCGCGCGCGCAGGCGCTCCAGGCGCTCGCCGGCGGCGCGCCACGCGCCGGGCTGGCGCGGATCGGCGTAGACCACGAGATGCAGCTTGCCCATCACGTTGTCGACCACCGCCAGCTCGTCGGATACGAGCAGCAGCATGTCGGGCGTGCCCAAGGCGTCGGGCTTTGGCGCCCCGAGCGCGCGCGGCTCGATGTGGCGCACGCACTCGTAGCCGAAATAGCCGGCGAGGCCGCCGGGAAACTTGAGCGCGCCCGGCGCCGGCGCGACGCGGTGGCGCCCGAGATAGGCGCGCACGAACGCCAGCGGATCGCCCTCGGCCTGCTCCAGGCACACGTCCGCGCCGCGCGCATCCCGGAGCAACCGCCGCACGCTCGTGCCGCGCGCCTCGATGCGCTCGGCGCAAGCCAGGCCGATGAACGAGTAGCGGCCGAAGCGCTCGCCGCCGACCACGGATTCGAGCAGGTAGCTGTACGGGCCGCCGGCGAGCTTGAGGTACACCGCGAGCGGCGTGTAGAGGTCGGCACGCGCCTCGGCGAGCACCGGAATGCGGGTGTAGCCCTGTTGCGCGAGCCGCTGGAACTCGGACTCGGTCATGAATCTCTCCGCTGCAACCTGCTTCAGGGGAACTGCCGTGCGGCCTCGGGGATGACGCGTCGCCGAGCCGCGCGGGACGCGTGAGGGGCTAGCGGCGCCAGGGGCGCCAGCTCTGCCAGCGGAGGAATCGAGCTCGGGTCACGGCGTGTGGACTATACCAGCGTCGACGCGCCGGCGCATCTCCCGGATGGTCGCCGCGTAATCCTTGGAGCCGAAGATCGCGGATCCGGCGACGAAGGTGTCGGCGCCCGCGGCCGCGATCTCCGCGATGTTGTCCGTCTTCACGCCGCCGTCCACCTCCAGCCAGATCTCGCGTCCGCTGCGGTCGATGCGCCGGCGCACCTCGGCGATCTTCGGCAGCACGCTGCGGATGAATTGCTGGCCGCCGAAGCCCGGATTGACCGACATGAGCAGCACGAGGTCGAGCTTTTCCAGCGCGTGATCGAGCCAGGAAAGCGGCGTCGCCGGGTTGAGCACGAGGCCGGCCTTGCAGCCCTGCTCCCGGATCAGGCCGATGGTGCGGTCGACGTGCTCCGAGGCCTCGGGATGGAAGCTGATGAGGTGCGCGCCCGCCTTGGCGAATTCCGGAACGATGCGGTCGACCGGCTTCACCATCAGGTGCACGTCGATCGGCACGCGCACGTGCGGCTTGAGCGCGGCGCAGACGAGCGGCCCCACCGTGAGGTTGGGCACGTAGTGGTTGTCCATGACGTCGAAATGCAGCAGGTCGGCGCCGGCGGCTTCCACCGCGCGCACCTCCTCGCCCAGCCTGGCGAAATCCGCCGACAGGATGCTGGGCGCGATGCGGATGGTCATGGCGGCGCGAGTTTACAATGCGCGCATGGGTCAGGAGAAGCGCTACGACGTCGCCGTGGGCGCGGCCACGCAGTACCTCGCGGATCAGTCCGACGAGGGTGCCGGCCGCTACGTCTTCGCCTACACCATCACCATCCGCAACGCCGGCAGCGTCGCCGCGCAGCTCGTCAGCCGCCACTGGATCATCACCGACGCGCAGGGGCTGGTGCAGGAGGTGCGCGGCCTGGGCGTGGTCGGCGCGCAGCCGATGCTCAAGCCCGGCGAGAGCTTCGAGTACACGAGCGGCACGGCGATCGCCACGCCGGTGGGCACCATGCGCGGCGCCTACCAGATGGTGGCCGAGGACGGCACGCGCTTCGAGGCGCCGATTCCGGAGTTCACGCTGTCGGTGCCGCGGGTGCTGCACTGAGGCTCAGGCGTCGTCTTTCGGCTTCTTCGGCCAGCTCCACCACACGATGAGCACGAGGATCGCGAGCGCCGCCAGCATTTCGAGGATCACGACCCACATCGTGGGGGTGATTCTACTGGCCGCCTGCGCGCCGCTGCCGCCGCCCTGCGAGTGTCCGCCGCCGCCCGCGCCCGCCGCGCAGGCGCGCTACGAGCCGGCGGCGTTCTCCGCGCTCCCCGGCTGGGACTCGGCGCCGCACGCGGCGAGCCTGCGCGCGTTCGTCGCCGGTTGCGCGCGCCCGGTGAACGCGCAGGCGATGCAGGCCGCCTGCGAAGCCGCTGCGGCGCTCCCCGCGGGCGACGACGCCACCGCGCGCGCGTTCTTCGAAAATGAATTCGGCGCCTATGCCGTGGTCGGGCCGGACGGGACGGCCGAAGGCACCGTCACCGGCTATTACGAGCCGGTGCTCGAGGGCAGCCGCGCGCCGAGCGCGCGCTTCGCGCAGCCGGTCTACGGTCTGCCCGACGACCTGGTGGTGGTCGACCTCGCCGAGCAGTATCCCGAGCTGCGCGGCATGCGCCTGCGCGGCCGGCTGAACGGCCGGCGGCTGCAGCCCTACTATTCGCGCGGCGAGATCGCGAGCCGCAACGGCACGTTCGGCGCGCCGGTCATCGCCTGGGTCGCGGACCCGGTGGAGCTCTTTTTCCTGCAGGTGCAGGGCTCCGGCCAGATCCGGCTCGACACCGGCGAGCGCATCCGCGTCGGCTTCGCCGACCAGAACGGCTACCCCTACCGCTCGCTCGGCCGCTACCTCGTCGACAACGGCGAGCTCGCGCTCGAGCAGGCGTCGATGCAGGGCATCAAGGCCTGGGCGGCCGCCAACCCGCAGCGCCTGCGGGAGGCGCTCAACCATAACGCGAGCTACGTCTTCTTCCGCGAGCTGCCGGTGCAGGCGGGGCCGATCGGCGCGCTCGGCGTGCCGCTCGAAGCCGGCTACAGCATCGCGGTGGACCCGAAATTCGTTCCGCTCGGCGCGCCGGTCTACCTGGCGACGACGTATCCGCTCCTGCCGCAGCCGCTCGAGCGCCTGGTCATGGCGCAGGACACGGGCGGCGCCATCCGCGGCGCCGTGCGCGCGGACTTCTTCTGGGGTTCGGGCGCGGAGGCCGGCACGCTCGCCGGCCGCATGCGCCAGCCGGGGCGCCTGTGGGTGCTGTGGCCGCGCGGCGCGCCGCTGCCGCGGCCGCTGCCCTAGCGCGCTGAGTGCGAAATCCGTCGCCTTTCGGCCTTTATCCGATCTCGTGATTTCCCGCGTCTTTGCTTCTTGCGGGAAATCACGAGACCTTGGAGCCGTCGCATCGCGCACGCGTTCGCAAGAGCGGCCCAGTCCCGAGATCGAAGAAGAGCGATCACCCCTCTCTGGCTCGGGGCCCTAGCGCGCCCGCTTCGCCGGCGCCACGCGCGCGGCTTCGTCGAGCCGGGCGCGCAGCTGCTCGGCGTGCAGGCCGCCGCGCACGCGCTCGCCCGTGGTGAAGAACAGCGTCGGCGTCGAGTTCACGCCGAGCGACCGCCCGAGTTCGAGCACGCGCTCGATCGGCGCGCCGCAATCGGTCCCGGCCTCGGGCACCTGCGGCCGGGCGCGCGCGGCGAGCGCCAGCCACGCCCTGGCGCGATCCGGCGAGCACCACACGGCGCGCGAGTGATCCGCGAGCTCCGGGCGGATCACCGGGTACATGAAGTAGTAGATGGTGATGTCGTCGATCTGCGCCAGCACCTGCTCGAACTGGCGGCACGCCGGGCAGTGCGGATCGGAGAACATGGCGAGCACGCGCCGGCCGTCGCCGCGGCGCACCTTCACCGCCGCCTCCAGGGGCAGCACGTCGAAGCGAATCGCCGAGAGCTTGTTCAGCCGCTCCTCGGTCAGGTTCTCGCGGCTGCGCGTGTCGTACAGGTCGCCCTGCAGGATGTAGTTGGCCTCGGCGTCCGTGTAGACGATGTGCGGGCTGCCGCGCGAGTTGAAATGCACCTCGAAGAGCCCCGGCAGCGGCGCGGGCCGCACGCTTTCCACGCGCGCGCCGCCGAGCGCGCCTTCCACCGCGCGGCGGATCTTCGCTTCGTCCGCGGACGCGCCCGTCGCGGCGGCGGCGAGCGCCAGCGCGGCTGCCATGAGGAATTCTTTCACGCCATCGCCTGCCGGATGAGGAGATTCTTTATGACCGGCAAGCGGTCGGTGAGGTTCAATCCGGCGTTGCGCAGGAACGCGCAGGAGCGCGCCTGCGCGCCGAAGAGCCGATACAGCCCGTGCACCGTCGCGTCCATCGCGGCGACCTCGCCCGCGCGGGCGCGCGCGTAGCGGCGCAGCAGGCGCGCATCGCCCGGGTCGCGGCCCGGCTCGCGCGCCGCGAGCACCGCCGCGAGCACGCGCGCGTCCTGCAGGCCGAGGTTCGCCCCCTGCCCGGCGAGCGGGTGCACGACGTGCGCCGCGTCGCCGACGAGGGCGACGCGCGGGGCGACCGTGCGTCGCGCCGCGAGCCGCCGCAGTGCAAAGGCGCGCGCCGGCGTCACCAGCCCGAGCTCGCCCAGCACGTGGCCGCTCGCGTCGGCCACCGTGCGGCAAAGCGCTTCTGCGTCGAGCGCCAGCAGCCGCGCGCATTCGTCGGCGGCCGTCGACCAGACCATGGAGACGTGGTTGCCGGGCAGCGGCAGCAGCGCCAGCACCGGCCCGCCCTGGAACCATTGATACGCCGTCCCGCGATGCGCGCGCTCGCAGGCGAAATTCGCCACCACCGCGCGCTGCGGGTAGGCGGCGTCGTCGCAGCCGATTCCGGCCTGCGCGCGCACGAGGGATTGCGCGCCGTCCGCGCCGACGACGAGGCGCGCTTCGAGCGTGCGGCCGCCGCGCAGCAGCAGCCGCGCCCTGTCCGTGTCGATCGCCAGGCCTTCCAGTCGCCCGGCGAATTCGAGCGGCCCGCGCAACGCTGTCTGCAGCGCACCATCCTCGACGATCCACGCCAGCTCGCCGACCCCGGCGCGGTACGCGTCGAGCTCGAGCGCCGAGCCCGCGTCGCCGGACACGCGCATGGCGCGCACCGGCGTCGCGCGCGCGGCCGGCCAGGCGCCGAGCGACTCGAGGAACGCCGCATTGCCAGGGGTGATCGCGTACACACGGGAATCGAAGCCCTGCGCCGCCGGCGCCGGCGCCACGGCCTCCTCGGCCACCAGGGCGAGCCTCAGGCCGCGCGCGGCGCGCGCGAGCGCCGCGCCCGCGAGCCCCGCGCCGACGATGGCGAGATCGGCCTCCATGCGCGCATTCTGGATTAAAATCCGCCATGCGTGGCGAATTAGCTCAGCTGGTTAGAGCAGCGGAATCATAATCCGTGTGTCCGGGGTTCGAGTCCCTGATTCGCCACCACTTCCTTTTTCCCGCCGCGCACCGATGACGCGTTCGCTGGCCGCCGCCCTGATCCTGTGCCTCGCCGGGCTGGCGCAGGCGCAGCTGCGCACGCTGCCCGCGGACGCGAAGCTCGGCAAGATCCGCCACGTGCAGGAGATGGTGGTGCGCATCGACGGCAAGCTGGCGGTGCTCGCGCGCGGCGCGCAGGTGCGCGATACCCACAACCGCATCCTCGTGCCGATGGCGATCCCGGCGGACAGCGTCGTGAAGTACACGCTGAACGCGCGGGGCGAGATTTCCGCGGTCTGGATCCTGACGCCCCACGAGGCCGGTCGATGAGCGGCAAGCTCTACCTGCGCACCTACGGCTGCCAGATGAACGAGTACGATTCTGCGGCCATCGCCGGCGTGCTCGCCGAGGCCGAGGGGCTCGCCCCCGCGGCGCGCGCGGACGAGGCCGACGTCATCGTCTTCAACACCTGCTCGGTGCGCGAGAAGGCGCAGGAAAAGGTGTTCGCCGACCTCGGCCGCGTCAAGCACCTGAAGCGCGACAACCCGCGCCTGATGATCGCGGTGGGCGGCTGCGTCGCCAGCCAGGAAGGCGCCGGCATCGTCGCGCGCGCGCCCTACGTCGACGTGGTGTTCGGGCCGCAGACGCTGCATCGCCTGCCGGCCCTGCTCGCGCGGCGCCGCGCGACCGGCGCGCCGCAGGTCGACGTGAGCTTTCCCGAGATCGAGAAGTTCGACCGCCTGCCCGAGCCGCGCCTCGCCGCCGGCAGCGCGTTCGTGTCGATCATGGAAGGCTGCAGCAAGTACTGCAGCTTCTGCGTCGTGCCCTACACGCGCGGCGAGGAGGTGTCGCGGCCGTTCGCGGACGTGGTGCGCGAGCTCGCCGCGCTCGCGGCGCGCGGCGTGAAGGAAGTGACGCTGCTCGGGCAGAACGTCAACGCCTGGCGCGGCGGCATCGACGGCGCGGACGCCGATTTCGCCGAGCTGCTGCGCTATGCCGCCGAGATCGACGGCCTGGAGCGCATCCGCTACACGACCTCGCACCCGCGCGAGTTCACGCAGCGCCTGATCGACGTGCACGCCGAGCTGCCCGGGCTCGCGCCGCACGTGCACCTGCCGGTGCAATCGGGCGCCGACCGCGTGCTCGCCGCCATGAAGCGCGGCTACACGGCGCTCGAGTACCGCTCGATCGCGCGGCGCCTGGCGAAGGCGCGGCCCGGCCTGAGCCTCACGTCGGACTTCATCGTCGGCTTTCCGGGCGAGACCGCGGCCGATTTCGAGGCGACGCGGGCGCTCGCGCGCGAGCTCGCGTTCGACGGCGCGTTCTCCTTCCTGTACAGCCCGCGCCCCGGCACGCCGGCGGCCGAGCTCGCCGACGACACGCCGCGCGCAGCCAAGCTCGAGCGCCTGCAGCGCCTGCAGGCGCAGCTCGAGGCGCAGGCGAGCGCGGTGAGCGCGGCCATGGTGGGCGGCGTGGAGCGCGTGCTGGTGGAAGGTCCCGCGCGCAAGGGCGGCGGCGAGCTCGCCGGGCGCACCGGCAACAACCGCGTGGTGAACTTCCGCGGCGACGCGCGGCTCCTCGGGCGCTTCGTCGACGTGCGCGTGACGGCGGCACTCGCGCACACGCTGCGCGGCGAGCTCCCGGATGCCTAGCAAGGGCGTCGAGGTCCGCCTCGACCCGGTGGACAACCTGCGCCTGGCGCGCCTGTGCGGCGCGCTCGACGCCAACCTGCGGCAGATCGAGTCGGCGCTCGACGTGTCGATCGCGCGCCGCGGCGCGCGCTTCACCGTGCGCGGCGAGCCGCGGCAGGCGGAGCGCGCCGCGCGCGCGCTCGAGCACTTCTACGACAAGGCGCAGGCCGAGCTGAGCCTCGACGACGTGCAGCTCGGCCTCACCGAGCTCGCGCAGGGCAAGCCGCCCGAGC
>Ga0210114_1000364_pt1 | contig 11904 bp, 17 predicted proteins | sample MayberryNW_TuleA_FD_185524 | JGI IMG/M metagenome (GOLD analysis project Ga0210114, IMG submission 185524) | Wetland microbial communities from San Francisco Bay, California, USA, that impact long-term carbon sequestration - MayberryNW_TuleA_D2... | ecosystem: Environmental > Aquatic > Marine >...
ACACCGCCATTGCTGCGTGCGCAATGCATTCTCTAACAGGCTGTTGAATTTCGCTCGAACATGATGATCGCGACCATGCTCGAAGGGGAACGGAATGCGGTCGAGGCGTGATATTCCAGAGATCGGACGGTTCTGCGATTGCCGATCTGGTGGATTGCCTCGTCGTTTTGGCTCATCGCGCTGCTCCCAGCGGCACCGCGCATGGCATTCGGGCAATTCTCAAGATGTTGCTCGCGGTCATCGTGAGGTTGAAGTGCTGATCGACTCGTCGCAGTCCTCGGAACACGGTTTGACGGATGCGCCCGATGGTCTTGCCCCAACCGAAGTGCTCCTCGATGCGCTTGCGGACCACTTGACTCAGTGCGTAGCCCTCGTGCCTGGTCGTGCGCCCGTCAATCGTGCTGCCCCCGCGACGAGCGTCGTTGCACGCCACATGCGGGACGATGTTGCGGTTGCGGCACGCGTCAATGAAGTCCCGGGTGTCGTAAGCCTTGTCCGCCCCCACCGTCTTGGGCTGCGTGCCGGGAACGGTATCGAGCATCGCCAATGCCGCCGTTCGTTCATTCGTGCCGTTCGCGGACGTCACCACCGCACCGACGACCAACCCCGATCGGTTCTCCATCAGTACGTGCCCCTGGTAGCAAAGAATCGACGCCGTGTTGAAGCTCTTCCTGAACAGCCGCGCATCCGGGTCGGTGCTGCTCTCGTGCGTGTCGTTGCTGCGCGGCTTGCCCTTCCAGTCGGCCTGCGCGTTGCGCCCCGGTCCCGAAGGCGTCTGATCGTCGCTCCCGTCCTTGGGCCGGAAGCTCTTGTGGCTCGCCCAGGCCTGGATCAGCGTGCCATCGACCGAGAAGTGCTCCTTGGAGAGCAACCCCCTGGCGTCGGCAAGCTTCATGACCTCGCCGAAGAACGCCTCCACCACCGCGTGCTCCAGCAACCGGTCCCGGTTCTTCGAGAACACCGAGTGATCCCACACCTCATCGTCGATCGCCAGCCCCACGAACCACCGGAACAGCAGGTTGTAGCGCAGCTGCTCGACCAGCTGCCGCTCGCTCCTCACCGAGTAGAACACCTGCAGCAAGAGCGCCCGCATCAGCTTCTCCGGCGCAATGCTCGCGCGCCCGGTGTCGGCATAGATCTCGTTGAACAGACCGTTCAGCCGCGACAGCGCCTCGTTCACCAGCACCTGGATCGCCCGCAGCGGGTGATCCGACGGCACAAAGTCTTCCAGCTTCGTCACCGTGAACAGCGCTTCTTGCATCCCGTCGCTTCCGCGCATTCTTGTTCTCCCTCGCAAAGCGCCTTCTCTATGACCATCCATCATGAGAGACGTTCGGGGAGTTTTTCAACAACCTGTTAGATTCCAGCAATACAGTTGTCGAACTGGCACCGTACCTGGTCGCCGCCAATCACGACAAGGCGCCGGCGGATTTTCCCGGGCCGGTCGGCTACCCACTGGGCTCGCCAGCGCTGCCGGGTTGGGTCGTCAGCATCCAGGTTGAGGGCTGGGAGAAGGTCACGGTGCCGGCGGGGACGTTTCGCGCGCTGCGCATTGAGTGCACGGGTCGGCGAAGCGCGCCGTTGTCGTCCAAAGGAGGCCTGCTTGCGGGTCGGTTCAAGATGAACGTCTGGTTCGCACCAGAGGTGAAGCGACTGGTAAGGATGGAGCACAAGGTCTGGTCCGCGGACTCTTTCGCCCCGACACTGATCAACGACAATTTGCTCGAGCTGACTTCCTACCGCCCGCCCTCCTAGGCCAGCCCCGGAAACAGCGCCTTCAACCCCACCGCCATGGTCTGCACCGCCATGGCGGCGAGCAGCAAGCCGAGAATCCGCGTCGCCACGTTCATGCCGGTGGTGCCCATGCGCGACGCCACCTTGTGCGCCGCGCGCAGCGCGAGCCACACCACGCCGCACACGACGGCGATGCACAGCACGATGACGAGCTGGTGCGCCACGCCGCCGCCCTCCGCCGCGATGATCGCCGTGCTGATGGCGCCCGGCCCCGCCAGCAGCGGTATCGCCAGCGGCACCACGCCCTGAAGCTCGCCTTCCTCCAGCTCCGCGGCCTCGGCTTTCGACTGGCGCACGCCCCCGGCCTGCGCGTTCAGCATGGCGAGCGCCATCAGCAGCAGCACGAGGCCGCCGCCCACGCGAAAGGCCGACAAGCTCGCACCGATCAGCTCGAGCAGCACCTCGCCCACGAAGGCCGCGGCGGCGAGCACGATGAACACCGTCAGCGCGACGGTGCGCGCGAGTGCGCGTTGCACGGCCGCGCCGCGCGACGCCGTCAGCGTCAGGAACAGGGGAACGGCGAGGAACGGATCGACGACCGCGGTGAGCGTGACGGCGAAGCGCAGGTACTCGCTCAGGCTGCTCACTTCTTCGCGGCCGCCGTCGCCGCCTTGCGGTCGTCGCTTACGCGGGCAAAGGCCGGCCGTTCGCCGAGCATCTTGAGGTAGGGCTTGACCTGGGGGATGTCCTCGAGGAAATCGCGCCCGAAGGCGTTCTTCGTCACCAGGCTCACCAGCGGCAAGTGCACGAAGGCGGCGCAATCGGCGATGCTGAGCGCGTTACCCGCGATGAAGGGTTCGAACTTTGCCACCGCTTTCAGCGCGCGCGTCCCCTTGGCGACGCCCTTCTCCACCTGCTGCTTCGTTTCGTCGGAGAAGCTGCCGCCGAAGAACAGTCCGCCGTAGAGCCGCCGCACCACGAGCTCGAGGTGCAGCTCGAGAAAGATCACCAGCTCCCTGACGCGAGCGCGCTCGAGCGGATCCTTGGGCAGGAGCGGCTTCTGCGGGTAGGCGTCCTCCAGATACTCCATGATCACGCCTGACTCCCGGATGCGGGTGCCATCCACTTCCAGATAGGGCACCTTGCCCATCGGGCTCTTCAGCAGGTACTCGTCCTTCTGCGACGGGTGAATCTCGCTGTCTTCCTCGAAGGGGATGCCCTTCTCGAGCAGCGCGATGCGCACCTTGTTGTGGTAGTTGCTGATGCGGAACCCGCACAGCCTGATCATCGCGCCTCCCCCCGGTGCTTGGCATAGAGTTTCTGCATGCCGCCGATCCAGCGATCGTAATCGGCGGTCTTGTTGCGCATGTAGTTGAGCACGGTCGGGTGAGGCAGGACGAGGAAGCGCTCCTCGCCCATCACCTTGACGACCTCACCCGCGACCTGCTCCGCGCTGAGCGCGCCGTCCACGCCGGCCGAGCCGCCGTCGCCCTTGTACATGCCGGTGATCACCGCCTGCGGGCACAGGCATGAGACGCGCAGCCCGCGCCGCCCATAGGCGATCGCCAGCCACTCGGCGAAGGCCACCGCGCCGTGCTTGGTGACACCGTAGGTCGCTGACTCGACGATGTTGAGCAGTCCCGCGGCCGACGCCGTGATCAGGAAATAGCCGCCGCCGCGCGCCACCATCTTCTCGACGACGGCGCGTGCCGCCCAGACGTGCGCCATGACGTGGATGCGCCAGTTGCGGTCCCATTCCGCGTCGCTGGCCTCGAGGCCGCCGCGTTGCACGATGCCGGCGTTGGAGAAGTACACGTCGATGCGGCCATGGCGCTCCTCCGCCTGCAACACCAGGCGCTTGATGTCGGCCTCGCGGCTCACGTCGCAGGCCACCGCGAGGCCTTTGACCTCGTCAGCCACCGGCTTCAGGCCGTGCATGTTCAGGTCGGCGAGCACCAGGCCCGCCGCCCCTTCCCGCGCAAAGCGCAGCGCCGCGGCACGGCCGATGCCGCTCGCCGCGCCGGTGACGACGGCCACCTTGCCCTTGAGGTCCATGTCAGCCGCGCTTACGGCTGGCGAGCGCCTCGGCCACCGTGGTCTGCTCCGCGATCTCGAGCTTGGCGATGGCGTTGCGGTGCACCTCGTCCGGGCCGTCGGCGAAGCGCAGCGTGCGCGCGTGCGCGTACATGTTGGCGAGGCCGAAACGGTCGGTGACGCCGCCGCCGCCGTGCACCTGCATTGCCCAGTCGATCACCTGGCAGGCCATGTTGGGCGCCAGCACCTTGATCATGGCGATCTCCTTCTGCGCGACCTTGTTGCCGACCCTGTCCATCTTCCAGGCCGCGTGCAGCACCATGAAGCGCGCGCTGTCGATCATGATGCGCGCCTCGGCGATGCGCTCGCGCGTCACGCCTTGCTCGGCCACCGTGCGCCCGAAGGCGACGCGCTCGGTCGCGCGCTTGCACATCTTCTCCAGCGCGCGCTCGGCCTGGCCGATGAGGCGCATGCAGTGGTGGATGCGCCCCGGCCCGAGGCGACCCTGCGCGATTTCGAAGCCACGACCTTCGCCGAGCAGGATGTTCGAGGCCGGCACGCGCACGTCCTTGAACTCGATCTCCATGTGGCCGTGCGGTGCATCGTCGTAGCCGAAGACGTTCAGGTGGTGCAGGATCGTGATGCCGGGGGTGCCCGCGGGCACCAGGATCATCGACTGCTGGCTGTGGCGCGAGGCGTGGTCCGGGTTGGTCTTGCCCATGACGATGTAGATCTTGCAGCGCGGATCCCCGGCGCCGCTCGACCACCACTTGCGCCCGTTGATGACGTAGCTGTCGCCGTCGCGCTTGATGTGCATCTGGATATTGGTGGCGTCCGAGCTCGCCACCGCCGGCTCGGTCATCAGGAACGCCGAGCGGATCTCGCCCGCGAGCAGCGGCTCCAGCCACTGCCTCTTCTGCTCCTCGGTGCCATAGCGCTCGATGGTCTCCATGTTGCCCGTGTCCGGCGCGGAGCAGTTGAATACCTCGGGCGCCCAGCTGGTGCGCCCCATGATCTCGCACAGCGGGGCGTACTCCAGGTTCGACAACCCTTCCGGCGCGCGCTTGGAGTGCGGCAGGAACAGGTTCCACAGGCCCGCCTTGCGCGCCCTGGGCTTGAGCTCCTCGATGATCGGCACCGGCGTCCAGCGCTTGTCGCTGCGCGTGTGCGCGTAGTACGCGGGCTCGTTCGGGTAGATATGCTCGCCCATGAACGCGATCAGGCGCTTGCGCATTTCCTGGACCTTCGGCGTGTACTCGAAATCCATGACGTTCTCCTAGGCAGCTCTCTTGAGTATCTTTTCGACCTGCGCCCACCCCAGCTCCGCCAGCGGCCGCGTGCGCGAGCCCGCCTCGCGCGCGTATTCGCTTGCCGCCGTGCCGTCCACGACGCGCTTGGCGATGCCCTGCGTGATGGCGGCGATGCGAAACAGGTTGTAAGCCATGTAGTAGTCCCAGGTCGAAGGGTCGATGCCCCTGCGCCCGGTGCGCTTGCAGTACAGATCCACATACTGGCGCTCGGTGGGGATGCCGAGCCCCGCCAGGTCGAGGCCGGCGATGCCGCGGAACTTGCCCGGTGCGATATGCCAGCTCATGCAGTGATAGGCGAAATCGGCGAGCGGGTGGCCGAGCGTCGAAAGCTCCCAGTCGAGCACCGCGAGAATCTTCGCCTCGGTCGGATGGAAGATCGTGTTGTCCAGGCGGTAGTCGCCGTGCACCACGGACGTCTCGTCGCCCGCCGGGATGTTGAGCGGCAGCCACTCGATCAGCCGGTCCATCTCCTCGATGCGCTCGAGCTCGGAGGCCCGGTACTGCTTGCTCCAGCGCGACGCCTGGCGCGCGATGTAGTCGCCGGGCTTGCCGAAGTCCTCGAGCCCCACCGCCTTGTAGTCGATGCCGTGCAGCTGCGAAATCACGCGGTTCAGCTCATCCCAGATGGCGCCGCGCTCCGCGGGCGCCATACCGGGCAGGGCCTGGTCCCACAGCACGCGCCCCTCGACGCAGTCCATGACGTAGAACGCAGTGCCGATGACGGACTCGTCCTCGCACAACGCGTAGGGCTTCGCGACCGGGAAGCCGACCCCGTAAAGCGCCTTGATGACCTTGTATTCGCGCTCCACCGCGTGCGCCGAGGGCAGGAGCTTGCCGGGGGGCTTGCGGCGCAGCGCGTAGCGCTTCGCGCCGGCGGTGACGCGATAGGTCGGATTGGACTGGCCGCCCTTGAACTGCTCGACCTTGAGTTCACCCTGCCAATCGTCTATCTTGCCCCGCAGGAAATGCGCCAGACGGCCGGCGTCGAAACGATGTCGTTCCTCGACCGTTTTGACGCCGATGAATTGCTCGAACATGGATGGTGCAAGGATAAACTGAATTGCTACGTTCCGGGGAGGAGTCATGGCCAACCGATTTGCCGTCAGCCACCAGACGCGCTCCAAATTCGTGCAGCGCGGCCTGCGCAACTACTTCGAGTACCGCGACCTCGGCATCGCGCGCGCCACGCGCGGCAAGGTGGTGGCGCACGTGATCCGCGCGCGCCCGGGCCGGGCGCCCCACGGCCAGTGGCATCGGCACGACACCGACGTGCAGTTCGTCTACGTGCTGAAAGGCTCGGCGGTTTTCGAGTACGAGGGCGTGGGCAAGGTGAAGATGAGGGCGGGCAGCTGCTTCTACCAGCCCCCGGGCATCCGCCACCGCGAGATCAGCCACTCGCGGGACCTGCAGATGCTCGAAGTCGTGGCGCCGGCCCGCTTCAGGACCGTGGCGATGGAGCAACCTGCAGCCAGAACGTCACGGGGCCGTCGTTCACGAGGCTGACCCGCATGTCGACACCGAAGCGGCCGGCGGCGACGTCGGCGTGCCGCTCGCGGCACGCGCGCACGAAGTGCTCGAATAGCCGCCTGCCGTCCTCGGGCGCCGCCGCCGTCGAAAATCCGGGCCGCATGCCCGTCGCCGTGTCTGCGGCGAGCGTGAACTGCGGCACCGCCAGCAAACCGCCGCCGATTTCGGCGAGCGAGCGGTTCATCCTGCCCGCGGCATCGGGGAACATGCGGTAGCCGAGCACGCGCTCGGCGAGGCGCAGGGCTTCGCGCCCGCCGTCGCCGCGCTCCACGCCGACGAGCGCCAGTACGCCGCGGCCGATGGCGCCGAGGCATTCCGCGCCGGCAGCGACGCGGGCCTCGGCGACGCGCTGCACCAGGGCGATCAAGCGATGATGTCGGGGATCAGCTGGTCGCGCAAGCGCGCAATCAGATCCTTCAGCAGGAGCTTCTTCTTCTTCAGGCGCCTCAGCTGCAGCTGGTCCTGCGCCGGATCGAGAGCGAGGCGGGCAATCACGTCGTCCAGATCCTGGTGCTCGGTCTCCAGGGCGAGGATGCGCGCCTCGATCTGCGCGCGCTCCTCGGCCGTGAGCGGCTTGTTGCTCAAGACGCGCGCCCCGCCTCCCGCCGGCGCCGGACAATCACAATTGCTTGCGGATGCCCTCGGCAGATCGTGAAAAAGTTCACCGCATCCATGGGCCTGTGTTGCGCATCCTAGCGCCTCCGCGCACCAGCGCATAGGGGGTCCGTACACGATGCGCCGCAACGATCACGACGTCACCAACCGCGTCCGCACCACGGACGCCGACGCCGTGAGCGCCGAGGTACTGCGCCTCTTCCACCACCTGTACCCCGACGCCGCGGACGGCGCGATCCGCGGCGCCTTCGAGCATACCCTGCACCTTTACCGGGGCCGCGATCCGGCCTTCCACGGCTGCGACACGCAGTTCCACGACACGCAGCACATGCTCGATGCCACGCTGGCGATGGCGCGCCTGATGGATGGCTATGAGCGCGGCCGCAGTGGGCGCGCGCGCCTGTCGTCGGCCCAATACAGCGTCGGCGTGATCAGCGCCCTGCTGCACGACGTCGGCTACTTGCGCCGGCGCACCGACCGGCGCCACCGGCACGGCGCCGAGTACACGCTGTCGCACGTGAGCCGCAGCGCCCGCTTCGTGCGCCAGTACCTGCAAGGCACGGGCCTCGCGTGCCATGCACCGGCCGCCGCGGCCATGGTGCACTTCACCGGCCACGAGCGCCGCCCGGAGGCCATCCGCATCGACGGCGAGCTGCCGCGGCGCATGGGCCAGATGCTGGGCACGGCGGATCTGATCGCGCAGATGTCGGACCGCTGCTATCTGGAGAAGCGCCGCGACCGGCTGTATCCCGAGCTTGTTGCCGGCGGCATTGCCGGGCGCCTGTTCCGCTCGGCCGCGGACGTCGTGCGCCGCACTTACGCCTTCCATGCCGGCGCGGTGCGCCGTCTCGACCTGCAGCTCGCCCGCGCGTACGAATACGCGGAACGCCACTTCGGCGGCCAGAACCTGTATCTGGAATATATGCAGAGGAACGCGCGCCACGCCCTGGCGCTGGCGCGCGTGGGTGACGACGGTCGCCTGCGCCGCAGGCCGCCTAGCCCCTGAGCCGCGCGCGCAGCGCCTCGACGCGCTCGCGATTCACGCCGAAATCGCGCCGCCCCAGGCGCGAAGCCGAGCGCACGTGCAGCACGCCCGCCGCCGGGTCGAACGTGAGCTCCACGTCGTCCACGAAGCCCATCGACTGCGAGCGGAACTCGGCGTGAAGGTAGTTGCCCTCGGCCCGCGCCACGCGTGCGCGCGCCATCGACTCGACGGCGCGGCGCGCTGCGGCCATGGCCTCGGGCGCGCCGCCCTTGAACGGGATCGGCGCGACGTAGCGCTGCGCGTCTGCCGGGTCGGCCTGGCTGGAGACGCAATTGAGCCGCCTGCCGCAGGAGGCGAGCCTGCCGTCCTTCACGCCGAGATTGTCCGGCCGCTTGCCCGCGAACATGGCGTCCCCCCGCGTGGTGACAAGGTGTAGCGCGATGGCGCCGCCCACGGCCACGGCCAAGAGCGCAAACCCGGCGAGCGCGCGGCGCAGCATGCCGGAGCCGATGCTAACATCGGCGCGACGTTCGCCACGGGGAGAGACGCATGGAGATTTCCGCGCAACAGCTCGCCGAGCTGCTGATCGGCATTGCCCGCGCCCAGCACACGATCATCCAGGGCGTGGAGAGCGCGATGGCCGGCACGAAGACGCAGCACATCCTGCCGATGCTGCAGAACGCAGCGCACTTGCGCGACCACCCCGAGCCCACGCTCATCGACCTGCCGGTGCGCGTCCTGCTGACCACGCAGGGCCGGGTGCCGCCCGATCCGGCCACGGTGGCGCGCGACCTCGAGCGGCTGTGCGCGCAGCCGGCTGGCTAGAAGTCCTTGGGCGGGGGCGGGAACACGGGCTTGCGCTTTTCCCGATGCGAGGCCGCGCCCTCGCGCACCTCGGGGCCGGTGAAGCCCAGCATTTCCAGCGCGGTCGACGTATCGAACATCGGTCCCGCCATGCGCAGCCAGTTGTTCAGGCTGTACTTGGTCCAGCGCAGGGCCGTTTGCGCGCCGGCGGCGAGCTTGCGCGCCACTTCCATCGCCTTCGCCTGCAATTCGGCTTCCTCGCACGCGAGCGACACGAGGCCGATGCGTTCGGCTTCCTCGCCCGATACCTGCTCGCAGGTCAGCAGGTAGTACTTCGCCTTCGCCATGCCGCAGAGCAGCGGCCAGACGATCGCGGCGTGGTCGCCCGCGGCGACGCCGAGTCGCGTGTGGCCGTCGATGATGCGCGCATTCTTCGCGGCGATGGAGATGTCGGCGAGCAGCCCGGCCACCAGTCCCGCGCCCACCGCGGGGCCGTGCATCGCCGAGACGATGATCTTCGAGCAGTTGATGACGTTGTAGACGAGATCGCGCGCCTCGCGCCAGACGCGCGCGCGCGTATCGAAGTCCCGGATGATGTCCTCGATGAGGCCGAAGTCGCCGCCGGCGGAGAAGCCCTTGCCGGCGCCGCGCAGGATGGCGACACGCGCCTCCGGATCGCGGTCGACGTCGCGCCAGATCTCGGCCAGCTCGGCGTGCATGCGCGGCCCCGCGGTGGACAGCCTGCCGCTCGCCTCGTCGCCCATGACGATCTCGAGGATGCCGGGCTCGAGCAGGCGGACCTTCAGATCCTTGTAGTTAGAGTAGTCCATGGGGACATTCTACAATTCGTTTGATGCGCACTTCCGACGAGCGTTTCCAGGACCTGCCCGGCTTTCCCTGGAGCCCGCGCTACCTCGAGTGGCGCGGCCTGCGCGCGCACTACCTCGACGAAGGCGTGGGCGCGCGCACCTTCCTCTGCCTGCACGGTGAGCCGACCTGGGCCTACCTCTACCGGCGCATGATTCCACCCTTCCTCGGTTCGGGCGCGCGCGTCGTGGCGCCCGACTTCATCGGCTTCGGCCGCTCCGACAAGCCCGCGGACGATGCCTTCTATACGTTCGACATGCATCGCGCCTTCCTTCTCGATCTCGTCGAGCGGCTCGGGCTCGCGCGCATCACGCTCGTCGTGCAGGACTGGGGCGGCCTGCTCGGGCTCACGCTGCCCATGGAAATGCCGGAGCGCTTCGAGCGGCTGCTCGTCATGAACACCGCGCTCGGCACCGGCGATGCGGCCTTGACTGAAGGATTCCTCGCCTGGCGCGCGTACGTCGCGAACACCCCGTCGCTCGACTGCGCGAAGCTCCTGCAGCGCACCTGCCCGCATCTCACCCCGCAGGAGGCCGCGGCGTACGAAGCGCCGTTTCCCGATGCGGCCTCGAAAGCGGGCGTGCGCCGCTTTCCGCAGCTCGTGCCCGACCGGCCCGATGCGCCGGGCGCGGACATTTCGCGCCGCGCGCGCGACTGGTGGAGGACGTCCTGGAAAGGCGAGGCCTTCATGGCGATCGGCGCGCAGGATCCCGTGCTCGGGCTGCCGGTCATGCAGGCGTTGCGCAAGATCATTCGCGGCTGCCCCGCGCCCTACGTGCATGCCGAAGGCGGCCACTTCCTGCAGGAGTGGGGCGAGGACATCGCCGCGCAGGCGCTGCAGGCATGGCGCTGACCTTCGCCGACGTCGCCGCCGCGCACGAGCGCATCCGCGCGGCGGCCAGGCGCACGCCCGTGCTGACGTCGGCGACCATCGACGCGCTTACCGGGGCGCAGGTGCACTTCAAGTGCGAAAACTTCCAGAGGATGGGCGCCTTCAAGTTTCGCGGCGCGTACAACGCGCTGGCGCAGCTGTCAGCCGGGCAAAAGAAGAAAGGCGTGGTCGCTTTCTCTTCCGGCAACCACGCGCAGGCCATCGCCCTTTCAGGCAAACTGCTCGGGGTTCCGGCTACCATCGTCATGCCGATCGACGCGCCGCCCGTAAAGCTCCGGGCCACACGCGGCTACGGGGCCGAGGTGGTCCTCTACGACGCGCACAACGAGGATCGCCAGAAGATTGCCGAGCGCCTCGCCGCCGAGCGCGGCCTGACGCTGATCCCGCCGTTCGACCACCCGCACATCGCCGCCGGCCAGGGCACTGCGGCAAAGGAGCTGATCGAGGACGCGGGGCCGATGGACCTGCTCCTGGTGCCCTGCGGCGGCGGCGGCCTGCTCTCGGGCTGCGCGATCGCCGCCAAGCACCTCGCGCCGGCCTGTCGCGTGTTCGGCGTGGAGCCCGCGGCCGGCGACGACGGCGCGCGTTCCTTCCGCTCGAAGAAGCTGGAAACGATCCGCACGCCCGACACCATCGCCGACGGCGCGCGCACCGCGTCGCTGGGTCCGCAGGTGACGTTCCCCCTGATCCTCCGCCACGTCGACGGCTTCCTCACCGTGACCGACGAAGAGCTCCTGCAGTCGATGTTCTTCCTCTGGGAGCGCATGAAGATCGTGGTCGAGCCCACCGGCGCGCTGGCGGCGTGCGCGCTGCTGACAGACAAGCTCGATGCGAAGGGCATGAAGGTCGGCGTGCTGATTTCGGGGGGCAACGTGGATCTGGCCTGGGCGGCGGCGCGGCTCAAGGCGCGCTAGCCGCGGCAGCACTTGATCGTCCCTTCATCGACGCGCGCCCGGAGGCTCCTGTGCGCGCTGCTCGCCTGCCTCGCCGCGCCCGCGCTCGCGCAGCGCGCGCATGGTCTCGCTCTTGCCCACCGGAACCAGCATGGGCGGCACCAGCGTGCGGCGCGGCTCGTGCGTGCGCTTGCTGCCGAGCGCGCGCTCCACGGTCTTCAACAGCGTGGCGAGGGACACGGG
>Ga0210114_1000365_pt1 | contig 11904 bp, 8 predicted proteins | sample MayberryNW_TuleA_FD_185524 | JGI IMG/M metagenome (GOLD analysis project Ga0210114, IMG submission 185524) | Wetland microbial communities from San Francisco Bay, California, USA, that impact long-term carbon sequestration - MayberryNW_TuleA_D2... | ecosystem: Environmental > Aquatic > Marine >...
AGGAATCTTGTTACATTTTGGTGCCGTTGACACTGAAAAATCACTTTCTGAGGGTCTACATTTTGTTGTTCCGTTTCAGGATAATGTATTACAATTAGAGGTAAGAACCCAGAAAGTCGTTGTTGGTGCAACTTCAGCATCAAAAGATTTGCAAGATGTTACCACAGAAGTTGCGGTAAACTATCATGTTGAACCAGATAAAGCTCAGTTGGTTTACCAAAGGCTAGGTTATGAATATGCCAATAGAGTTATTCAACCTACAATTCAAGAGTCGGTGAAACAAGTAACTGCTAGATTTAATGCTGAGGAGTTGATAACCAAAAGAGAGATCGTTAAGGACCAGATCGAAGAGCAGATACATACTAGGTTGGGAAGCTACAATATTGCTGTTGACGCAGTATCCATTACCGAGTTTAGATTTTCTGATCAGTTTACAAAAGCTGTTGAAGCCAAGGTAGAGGCACAACAAAGAGCACTTCAGGCACAAAATGAACTTAGAAGGATTCAAATTGAAGCCAACCAGACAGAAGCAAAAGCGATAGGAGAACAAAGGGCCGCTATTGCACAAGCAACTGGAGCTAGACAAGCAAATATCTTAAAAGCACAAGGGGAATCCGGAGCTATAAAGATAATAGATGAACAACTTAGGCAAAGTCCGTCGTATCTTGAATGGTTGAAAACCCAGAGATGGGATGGAAAATTACCGTTAGTGACTGGCGGAGGTGGAGGTATGGAAGGTGGAATTACTCCATTCATAGAAATACCCACTGAAAGATACGGTCCCTTTGAAAACACCACGCATCAATGATAGGACATTCAACCAGATCTTTTCTTATTTTTTAAGAATTTTTTTATTTCTAATTCAAGGACAAATTGATCTTTCATTTTTAATATTTTTAACTATTGCAAAAAACAAAAAGTAGAAAAAACAAATGATAAATCCAGACAAACATGGGATCGAGTGTTAAAAAAATATCTTGTACTTTTAGTTATAGTTCTCTTTTCTTTTTGATGTTTTCCGTAATATGGTCAATAATGATTTGTAAAGGTGTCCCTGGGCCAAAATTACCAGAAATGCCTTCATTTTCCAATTCCTTCTTATCACCCTCAGGTATAACTCCTCCTCCAACTAAAAGAATATCATCTATTCCTTGATTTTTCAGTATTTTTGCTACCTTAGGAAAGAGTGTCAAATGAGCGCCGTTGAGAAGACTCATGGCAACAGCATCTACGTCCTCATCAATAGCAGTCTTAGCAACTTGTTCTGGCGTACAGAATAATCCAGAATAAATAACCTCCATTCCGGCATCCCTTAATGCTCTACAAATGACGAGTGCACCCCTATCATGCCCATCCAAGCCTAATTTCGCAACAAGAACTCTAATTCTCTTTAACTGTCGTTGACTTTGACTTTTAACAGTAGAAGCGATAGTCATCATTTAACTGAAACACTTTTTATTTTAAGAACTTTTCTCATTATAATATAATATTTTATTTATGAAATATATTTATTATAAGAATTAATCATAGAGATTTTTTAAAAAGGATCATCTAAATGGAATAGGGCCGTTCATTAAAAGTTGCTTGGGTCCAATTATATATAATACTGACGTTTAAAGACATAATGAATATTAATTGATGAATAATTGTTGTATAACAGAAAAATTTCATAAAGTTAGTAACATACAAAAGCCGTAAATGCAGAAAATATTATAACTATTAATATCAAATAAATCACAAATTCGTCATAATTGCTCAAAATAGTTGAAGGTATCCTTAAAGGGGACAGACGTTCCTTATCCAGAGCTATATCGATAATTGATAATGAAGAAGGAGAATATCAGCAGATAATTCGTCAGATTTTTAAAAAAACCGGCAAGTCTACCACTCTAGGATTCACAGGTCCGGGTGGAGCTGGAAAGAGTTCCTTGATAGGAAAACTCGTTCCAGAATTTAAAAACCTTGGATACAAAGTTGCCATAATTGCTGTAGATCCTACTAGTCCTATCACCGGTGGGGCTATATTGGGAGATAGAGTAAGGATGCAAAGTAACATAATAGAAAATTCAGATGTATTTATGAGAAGCATCGCATCAAGGGGTGCAGTTGGAGGGATATCAAATTCTTTGAGAAATATAATTAGAATTCTTGACGCTGCCGGGTACACATTGATAATAGTAGAAAGTGTAGGTGCAGGACAGCTCGAAATCGAAGTATCCAAAGTTGTAAATCTTACTCTAGTCATATTTACACCAAACAGTGGAGACAAGGTGCAAGCTGTTAAGGCAGGCCTAACTGAGATCGGCGATGTCTATGTAGTAAATAAAGGAGATTTGGAAGGCGCAAATTCTCTGTATCTTACTTTGAAGGACCTGATAGGCGAAACAGAAAGGAAACCTTTGGTTTTAAAAGTATCTTCAAAAACAGGCAAAGGTGTCCAAGATCTTGCCGAGAAAGTTGACGGATTACTCAAAGAACGAATAAACCTCTTTCAAGAAAAAGAACATTTAATGTTAGAAAATGAATTAAAAGACATGATTTTAAATATAATGCATAACAAGATAATAAGAATGTTAGATGACAACAAGTCATTTGATAATTTTATTGAAAAGATACAAAATAAGAGAATTGATCCGTTTAAAGCTGCAGAGGAACTCTCACTAAAGATTCTGGAGAGCAAGAGATAGACAATTGGAGGAGTGGAAGAAAAACAATGGTATCCAAAAAGATTGCAAGCAAAATTAAAACTAGTAAAATCAGTAAAGGATCTAAAAATGAAAAAGTCGAATCTAAGATAAAAAAATTAGAAACATCTGTAAAAAGACGACAAAAAACAGAAGTCAAGAGAACAAAATCACAGCAAATTACAAAACAGGTAAGAATGCAGGAACTTGTCACCGATTCTGGATTTCCTGTAAAGGTGTCATATTACAGAAATGATATTTACAAAAGGAATAGTCGAGATGAAAAACCTGGAAAGTATCCATACACCAGAGGAATTCATGATACGATGTATCGTCAAAGAGCCTGGACAATGAGGCAGTACAGTGGATTTGGAAGTGCTGAGGAGACAAATAACAGATTTAAATTTCTCTTAGAACATGGCCAAACTGGTCTTTCTCTTGCTTTTGATTTGCCAACTCAAACAGGTCGTGATTCCGACGATATACAGTCAGAGGGAGAAGTGGGAAGAACTGGAGTAGCCATAAGTTCTATTGATGACATGTTGACGTGCTTTAATGGAATTCCTTTGGACAAGGTCAGCACTTCTATGACAATCAATTCCACAGCATCTACTCTTCTGGCATTGTATGTTACTGTTGCTGAATCACAAGGTGTTTCTCCTACGGTACTGAGAGGTACTACGCAAAACGATATTTTGAAAGAATACATTGCAAGAAATACATATATCTATCCACCAAAACCCTCAATAAGACTCATAGGGGATATGATCGAGTATTGTTCAAAATATGTTCCTCAATGGTATCCTATCAGTATTTCTGGATACCATATCAGAGAAGCTGGGTCAAATGCTACTCAAGAATTAGCATTTACTTTTGCAAATGCAATTGAATATATAGAGACTTGTGTTGATAGAGGACTGAAGATTGATAATTTCGCACCACGTCTTTCATTTTTCTTTTGTTGTACTATGGAATTTTTCGAAGAGATCGCTAAATTTAGAGCAGCAAGAAGAATATATGCGAAAATAATGAAAGAAAGATTTCACGCTAAAGATAGTAAATCAATAACCTTACGTTTTCATGTTCAAACTAGCGGAGAGTCATTAACTGCTCAACAAGTTGACAATAATATTGTAAGAGTTACAAGTGAAGCTCTTGCTGCTGTTCTAGGAGGTTGTCAATCTTTACATACGAATTCCAGGGATGAGGCACTAGCATTACCAACAGAAGAATCAGTAAAAATTGCTTTGAGAACACAACAAATGATAGCTACCGAAACAGGAGTAACAAAAACGGTAGATCCATTAGGTGGATCTTATTATGTAGAATTTTTAACTAATAAAATAGAGGATGAAGTTGAAAAATACTTGAAGAGAATAGATAGAATGGGTGGCGCTCTTTCTGCTGTAGAAAAAGGATTTTTCCAAGATGAAATAAGGCAGAATGCATACTCATTAAAAAAAGAAATAGACGAACAAAAAAAGATTATAGTTGGAGTAAATAAATACCAAGATCAACATGATGTAGAACCTTTATTAAATGCCGTCGATCCAGAAATAGAAAAAAAACAAGTCGTTAGATTAAAGGAGCTTAAGATGAATAGAGACAAGAATAAAGTTGAGCATTCAATTGAACTTTTATTTAAGAATGCAGAAAAAGACAATCAAAATTTAATGCCCCATATAATAAATGCAATAAAAAATAGGGTTACACTTGGTGAGATTAGCGATGCTTTTCAATCAGTATTTGGTAGATATGAACCACGGATCTCGTTCTGATTTTTATTTTTATGTGGGATCGTATTTAGTTATCTATCAAATTTTAAAAAATCACTATAAAAGAACAAAAGAAAGATGTTCTCAGTACAATGTCAAACAGAAACGTTATCCCTATATAACTAATATTTAATTTCATTGTTTTCGATTTGGTTAAAACAAGTTTTATAATTCTTCATTAAAGTTATAAAATTAACTTCATATTATTTAATCAAGTTGAGGAATATTGTGAAAGAATAATGTGGGAAAACGAATCAACAATTGCGCAAAGAAGGATAGTACATGCTTTTGAATGTTCTGTGTTAATATTTTTATAAGATGACCATTTAAATATCCATAAGGAAACAATTTTTAAAAACAGATTTTTAATTTACATTAGATGACGAGATATAATATTTCATTAATTCCTGGAGATGGAATAGGACCTGAATTAATGAATAGTGCTTTGATGCTTCTTGAATCTATAAATGATAATTCATCAATCAAGTTCACTCTAAATAAAGTAGATGCGGGGGATTACGCCTTATCCCAGTTTGGTCAAGCTTTACCTGATTTTACTCTTGATACAATAAAAAAAAGTGATGCATGCTTAAAGGCACCTGTAGGTGAAAGTGCTGCAGACGTAATTATAGTATTAAGACGACTTTTTGATTTATATGCTAACGTAAGACCTACTAAATCATTTCCCAATATTAAATCTATTTCCGAAAATGTTGATTTAGTTACAGTTCGAGAAAATACAGAAGATCTGTACCTAGGTTGGGAATTCTATGCTGATTCAGATACTGTTGTTGCACTGAGAGTTATATCAGAAAAGGCTTCTAGAAGGATTGCAGAATACGCTTTTAATACAGCAGTAATGCGAAACGACAAAAAAAAGGTAGTTTCAGTTCATAAAGCCAATGTCCTAAGAAAAAGTGATGGATTATTTAAGAATGTTTGTAGAGAGGTAGCTGAACAATTTCCTCAAATAGAATATAGTGAGCTATATGTAGATGCGTGTGCTATGAACTTAATAAGAAACCCTGAAAATTTTGATGTTATTGTTACCACCAATCTTTTTGGTGATATCCTTTCTGACGAAGCAGCACAAGTCGTTGGAGGATTAGGAATGGGACCTTCAGGTAATATTGGTAAAAATTTTTCTTTATTCGAACCTGTACATGGAGCAGCTTTTGATATTGCAGGAAAAAACATTGCTAACCCTTCATCTATATTTCTTACTATAAAAATGATGTTAGAGTGGATAGGAGAAAAATTCAAAGATCCGTTATTATTTATTGAGGCAGTCAAGATAGAGAATGCAATCGTTACCCTATTGAAGCAAAATAATAAGACGATAGACATTGGAGGTAAACTCTCTACTACTGAATTTACCAGAATGGTTATAGACAATTTGTATTGAAAGGGTGTTTATAGTATGAGCTATGCATTTATCATTTTAGATTGTTCCCTGTATTTTCAACAAAGGACGAGATTTAATATAATGGATCAAATAAGGAAAAAAATTTTATCTGTTTGGAGGTGATTGACAAAATTCCGTTAATACACCATTTAATGATTTAGGATGAATAAAAGTTATTTTACGACCGTACGATCCAGTTCTTATACCCCCGAGAAATCTCATACCATTTTTTTCCCCTCTAGCTACATCTTGTTCAATATTATCGGCAGTTATGGCAATATGATGAATCCCTTCTCCTTTCTCATTTAGAAATTTAGAAATAGGACTATCATCTTTCATTGGCTCCAGGAGTTCTATACGCGTATCTTCTAAATTGAGCATTACTACACGGACTTTTTCGTTAGGTACCTCTTCAAATTCTATTTTATCTATATTAAGAATATTCTGATAATTTTTTAGAGCTACTTCAACATTTTTAACTGCTATAGCTATATGATCTACCCTCATCTCTTATCAAACTAGAATAATATATAACTATATTAATTTTTTAATTGGATATTAGCGAAAATAAGAAATTTGAGTTAAATCGTTTTCTTTTCAATGCTACAAACAGATGAACAAAAAAGTCAATATACCCCCGGCCTATATTAATGAGTATAGAATAATATACCAATCGCTATACCAATGGCAAATTGAAAGTGCCAATCACAAACACAAGATAGTAAGTTTTTGAATATATTAGACTTAAATAATAAGAATAAATTTCAAGTAAAAACTGATCCGGAATATTACCTCTACAACTAAATGAACATATATTCCCTCAAGACTAATAGAGGTTGATTTTATGGGGTTACATGAAAATTTAATAAATTTTGAAATTTTTGTAGATATATTAAATACAGTCAATATTTATTGTAAATTGTTTTAGTGTCTCGATGGAGCATCAAAATAAAATATCTGTAAATACAATAATAAATATCCCTTAAAATTTAAACAATGATAATGGTATCGAAATCTCGTAGTAACCATATAAGAAGAATTTAATGGTACTAACACTATGCAAATATATATCCAAAATAATAATTAATACCAATTCACTTATCACTAAACAAATTTTAAGAGATGAATATTTTGTGTTTATTATTCAAACAAGTTATACTAATTATATTTTATCCTTCATCATCCATCTCTTTGTTTATTGCAACTTGAAACAAGTTAAGAAACAAGAGAGATATACTACAAAAATAGATTGATATTTTGAAATATTCCATCACAATCAAATATTTAAAAATTGTATGATGTAAAATTAATTTCCTTTAACTGATATCATTAATAATTTGATTTGATTTGTTAAAATATTTTTTTATTGAGAAATATATTGAAAATATAGCACTAAAATTAAAGAGTAGACAAAATAATAAATTTATAATGCAAATTAGACTAATTTAAAACCTGAAAATCAAGATTATAAAGATGATCTCAAATAAATAAAAATTAAGATTCTAAAACTTTTCTTAGCATTACCTTGTTGATAGCATCCATCATTGCCTGAACAGAAGCAACGACTACATCTGCCCCCGATTTTCTAGCTGAAACTACATTTCCAAAATTGTCTTCCACTTTGACTGATACCTCCGCTAAGGCATCTGAGCCACCCGTAATGGATTCAAGTCTATATTCTCTTACTTTTATTCTGGCTACTTCAACAGCTATTTTCTGGATCGCTTTGAGAGCAGAGTCTACTGGTCCAACTCCTATTTCTGATGCAATATATTCTTTGCCTTGAGTACTAAGTTGAATTACTGCTGTTGGTATAATGTTCAAACCTGTAACGATATGAAAATCATGTAAAGTAAATTTTTCTTCAAATTTTGTATTTCCCATTACTTGTCCTGATATAGATAACAACTCTGCAGTAGTAATTGATTTTCCTTTGTCGGCAACAATTTTTTGTTGTTCAACAATTTTTTGCAATTCTTCATCAGTAGGATTTACTCCGAATTCGTTTAGCATTGCTTTGATACCATGAGCTCCAGCGTGTTTACCAGCTTGTAACCATCTTTTCCTTCCAACGAGTTCGGGACTAATGGGCTCGTACGTTAAAGGATTATTAATAATTCCATGTGTATGAATTCCTGATTCATGGCCAAATGCATTTTCACCAATAATTGCTTTATTAGGTTGAACAATTATTCCCATTGTATTGGAAACAAATTTAGATATTTCATATAGTAATTGTGTTTTTATGTTTGTCTTTCTATTATACAAACATTGCAATGACATTACGAATTCTTCTAGCGATGCATTTCCGGCTCTTTCCCCTATTCCATTTATAGTTACATGGGCACATTTTGCTCCTGAATTTATCCCAGCAAGTGAATTAGCAACAGCATGACCAAAATCATCATGACAATGCATACTTATAGGTATTGATATATTCTCTGAAACTTCTTTTACTAAACTACTTATATATTCAGGAGTAGCGTAACCAACAGTATCAGGGATGTCTATCCGATTAGCGCCAACTTCTTGAACAGACTTGAAAATTTTGATCAAAAAATCTTTATCAGAACGAGTTGCATCCTCTGCTGAGAACTCAACATCTAGTCCATGTTTTTTAGCATACTCAACTGCCCAAATCGCACGTTCTAGAACTTGTTCTTTTGTCATATTTAATTTGTATTTCATATGAATTTCCGACGTAGCAATAAAAGTGTGGATATATTTTAAATCGCATGCCAACGCTGCATCTATATCTGTTTTCACTGTTCTTGCAAGTCCATAAATATTAGCCTTGAATCCTTGTTTAACAATTGTCTTTATAGACTCTCTTTCTCCATTTGAAACAATAGGAAAACCAGCCTCAATTGCATCTACACCCAGTTCATCTAATCTATATGCGATTTTAATTTTTTTTTCAGGGCTTACTGAGACTCCAGGTGTCTGTTCTCCATCTCTTAATGTAGTATCAAAAATTCTCACTTTTTCTTCCGAAGGATAATTACCTTTAATATTTTTATCAATATTATTATCCATCATTAAACTCCCCGCGGTAAGGCAGAAATTCCAGTTCTTGCAATTTGTATAATTCCATATGTATCGACAATACTCTTAAAAGCATCGATCTTGTCAGGAGTTCCTGTTATCTCTACCATCATAGAGTCTTTACCGACGTCTAATATTTTTGCTCTGAATATATTGGCAAAATGAGTAATCTCCATTCGGGATGTTGGATCACGAGCCTTCATCTTTATGAGTGCAAGTTCTCTAAATACTGTATTTTCTATATTAAGTATCCTAACTTCGATAATATCGATTAATTTTCTGAGTTGTTTTACCAATTGATCTGTTGTTCGTGAATCACTCTGAATTGCAATAGTCATTCTTGATATATCATGTTGTTCTGTTGTGCCAACTGTAATACTTTCAATATTAAAATTTCTTGCCCTAAACAAATTAGTGACTCTAAAGAGAACACCAGGTTTATTGTCTACAATAACTGATAATATTCTATAAGGTAATGTTTTCTGTTCAATAATCTCAGTTTCAGAATTGTATGACGACATCTTCTTTTTTAGCCTCCCACAATCATATCTTTTAACCCTGAACCAGGCGCTACAAAAGGATAAACGTCTTCTTCAGGATCTATTGGAATATCTATTACTGTAGCTACATCTGAACTTAATCCAGTTTTAATTGCTTTATCCAAATCATTCATAGATTGAACTCGTATGCCTTGGGCACCATATGACTCAGCCAGTTTAACATAATCAGGACACCGACTTTGCTCTACGCCCATATATCTTCGGTTGTAAAAAGTTCTTTGCCACTGAGCAACCATTCCTAACATATAGTTATTAAGTAAAAATACGATAACTGGAAGTTTCTCTAATACTGAAACTGCTAGAGAATTTTCAGTCATATTAAAAGATCCATCTCCTGCTATATCGATCACAGGTACATCAGGCTTCGCTGCCTTTGCTCCTATAGAAGCAGGGAATCCAAAACCCATTGTCCCTAGACCTGTTGAGCTAAAAAAAGTGCCTGGAGTTATAACATCAAAATGCAAAGAAGCCCACATTTGGCATTGGCCTACTTCAGTAGTTACTATTGATTTAGAAGGTAATAATTCTCGTAATTTTTTAAGTGTCTTTTTTGCAGTAATTTCCCTAGAATAATCTTTTATTGTACTTGTATAATATTCAATAAGTTCTTTTCTTCTCTTCAGCCACGAATTGTCAGGATCTTTTCTAATTCCTTTTGTGGTGAGCATCTTTACTATTGTTCTTAAGGAGGATTTAACATCACCGACGACCGCCACATCCACGGATTTATTCTTTCCAATTTCTGCTGGATCTACATCTAAATGGATAATACTCATTCCTTTACCAAATTCATCGAATCTTCCTACTGACCTATCTGAAAATCTAGCACCAATTGCAATGATACAATCTGCCTCAATTATTATTTTATTTGCTTCAGCATGTCCATGCATCCCAATTGGTCCCATAGCAAGAGGATGATTTTCGGGGAATCCGCCCTTTCCTTTAAAAGTAGTCACGACTGGACACATTAATATTTCGGCCAATGCTTGTAATTCATTAAAAGCTCCTGAAAGAATTACACCTCCTCCGGCCATTATTATTGGTTTTTCTGCCTTCATAATTAGATCAATAGCTTTTTCGATTTGAGACAAATCAGGATCAAAAGCAGGTTTATATCCTCTAACTTTTATCAGCTCTGGAAATTCTATTTCTGCCTTCTCTTGCTGTACGTCCTTTGGAATATCTACTAATACAGGCCCGGGACGTCCACTTTCAGTAATATAAAAAGCCTTCTTTATTACTTCTGGAATCTCAACTGCTTTTCTTGGTTGAAATGCGTATTTCGTACATGGATTAGATATACCAATTATATCAGTTTCTTGAAAAGCATCCTTTCCAATCATTGCCACTGGGACCTGACCCGTAATTGCCACCATTGGTATTGAATCAGCGTGCGCTGTAGCTATGCCAGTTATTAGGTTAGTAGCCCCCGGACCAGAAGTAGCGATGCATACACCTGCTTTTCGTTTAATTCGTGCGTAACCATCTGCCATATGTGCTGCTGCTTGTTCATGTCTTACCAAGACATGTCTAAAATTTGCGTCTACCAATTCGTCATAAATAGGCAAATTAGCACCACCTGGCAAGCCAAAAACAATATCTACTCCCTCTTTCTCTAGGGAAGCAATCAATGCCTTTGCCCCAATCATTTCAACCATAATTTTTTCTCCATTTTCTTATAATACAAGTTGGATAAAACTTAATCTAAAGTACTACTAAAATATTTTAGACCTCAAGTGTAGTCCTAAATCGAACCTTAGATCCCAACCATAGAGATATTATAAAAATATTCTATTTATATAGCTATTTACAAATTTATTTAAATATCAACAGACTGCATTTTTACTTTATCAAGATTTTCTCTATCTATCTTTTGAACCAATAGATGAAGTTAAAAAATCGCACCTTTACTTATTGATACAGTCTTTCTCATCTATCGATGCATCTAAATCATTATCCATCTTATCACTACAAATTTCTGTAGTCGTAAGTATTTCAACACCACTAGGTTGCATTTCAGGATCTAAAGATTCTAAAGATGTTCGATCTTCCTCTATTAAATTATTATTATTATTCTTACTCTTTTTGGTTTCATCAGTTACTTGTTCATCAGAATTTTTTTCAGTTTGTATGCGGGATTCTTCTTTTACTTCATTCTTCTCATCATCATCTAAAGTTGCTAATTCGGGTATTATTTTTTCACTAGTTGATGTGCTATCGGAGGTTCGAGAAAGACAATCATGTTCCTCATCGATAATTCCATCGTGATCATTATCTAGTTCATCATTACAGATTTCGGAAACTTTTATTTTCTTTTCATCTTTTGGGAGTTGTTTTGTTGCTTCTTCTTCTAATGGTTGTTGCTGTTGTTGATCTTGATCTTGTGTTCCTGTTGCTTCTTCTTCTAATGGTTGTTGCTGTTGTTGATCTTGATC
>Ga0210114_1000366_pt1 | contig 11904 bp, 14 predicted proteins | sample MayberryNW_TuleA_FD_185524 | JGI IMG/M metagenome (GOLD analysis project Ga0210114, IMG submission 185524) | Wetland microbial communities from San Francisco Bay, California, USA, that impact long-term carbon sequestration - MayberryNW_TuleA_D2... | ecosystem: Environmental > Aquatic > Marine >...
ACCGGCGTGTTCGCCTCCAAGGTGTGGAACTCCGCCGGCAACGACGGGCTGCTGGCGGGCAATCCGTCCCAGCTCGCGACCCAGGCGCTCGGCGTCGCCGCCGCGATAGTCTACTCGGCGGTCGCCACGTTCGCTCTGCTCAAGCTGCTCGGCTTCGTCACCGCCCTCCGGGCGGTGCCGAAAACGGAAGGCATGGGCATGGACGTGACCCAGCACGGCGAGGAAGCGTACACCAGCGGCGAGGGCTCGATCCTCGTCATCTCGGAGCCGACCCCCGGCATGGCGCCGGCGCCCGTCCTGAACCCGCAGACCGCGGCGCGCTGACGCCGGGAGGACTCACCATGAAGCTCATCGTGGCCATCATCAGGCCGGATCGCCTCAACGAGGTGCTCGAGGCGCTCTACCGCGCCGAGGTCACCGGGCTCACCGTGTCCCGCGTCCTCGGGCACGGGGGAGAGACCGACCGGGTGGAGACCTACCGGGGCACCACCGTCAAGATGGAGTTGCAGGAGAAGGTGCGGCTCGAGATCGGGGTGTCCGACTCGTTCGTGGACGTGACCGTCCAAGCCATCGTCGGCGCCGCGCACACCGGCGAGGTCGGCGACGGGAAGGTGTTCGTGCTCGACGTGGAGCAAGTGCACCGGATCCGGACCGGCGAGCGGGACGAGCGGGCGGTTACGCCGACGACGATGGCGGTGTAGCCGGCGGACGGGCGGACCCCCGCCGCGGCCCCCCACCCCGCGGGCGGACAGTTGAACGAGGCTAATGGCGGGGAGCGAGGGATTGCTCCCGCAGGTCAGAGTCGACCTGTGGGAGGGTCCCTCGTTCTGTTTCGTTGCTGGCAATCCCACTCAATCGGACCGCCTGGGCGGTTAGGGCCTGGGCGGTGGGGGACCGCCTGTCCGCCGGCGGGGCGAGGGGCCGCGGCAGGGGCCCGCCGGGCGGGGGTCCGCCGGTCCGCCCCCGATCAAGCACCGTCTCCAGGATCGGCAGCATGGCACCGACGCGCTTCGCGCGGATCACGAGGTCCCAGAGCGGCTCCATCTTCTTCCAGCCTCCGGCGTACGCGAGGTGCCGCAGCCGGCCGAGCCAGGAAGGCTTGGCGGCCGCGCCGCGCAGGATGGCGCTCCAGCGGTAGAACGACTCGTAGGCGCGCCAGTAGCCTTCCTCCAGCTCCTCGGGCGACAGCCGGGCGGGCCGGAAAACCGTATGCCGGGTGTCGTACAGGTCCCAATCCCGGTGGAGCAAGCGATCCGCGCCGAGCATACGGTCGTAGAGTGCGGTCCCGGGATACGGCGTGAGGATGTGAAAGGTCGCGGTCTCGATCCCCTGCTCCACCGCCCATTCCACCGTTCGGTCGAACACGGACCTGTCGTCCCCATCCATGCCGAAGACGAAGCTGCCGTTCACCATGACGCCCTGCTCCTGGAGGCGGCGGATCGCGGCGCCGTAGTCACGGTGAAGATTCTGCAGCTTCCCCTGCTCCCGCAGGTTCGCGGCGCTGAGGGTCTCGAAGCCCACGAAGAGACTGCGGAGGCCCGCCTCGACGGCGCGCTCGAGCAGACCAGGCCGCAGCACCGAGGCGACCGTGCCGGCCGCCTGCCAGACCCGGTTCATGCCCCGCATGCCGTCGAACAGCGCTCCCGCGAACCGCGCGTTGCCGAAGAGGTGGTCGTCGAGGAAGTACAGATGACGGCCCGGCAGCCGCGCGATCTCCGCGAGGGCGTCGTCCACCGCCTGGGTGTAGAACCCTCGCCCTCCCTCGAAGAACGCCTCCTTGTAGCAGAAGTCGCACGCGTGGGGACATCCGCGAGAAACCACGATGGAGTTGGGCACCAGGTAGAGGTGCCGCTTGATGAGGTCGCGGCGTATCGGCGGCAGCCCAGCGAGGGTTCTGATCGTCGAACGGTACCGTGGAGCGGGGCGTCCGGCGCGGAAGTCGGCGAGGAAGGCGGGCCAGGTGTCCTCGCCCGGGCCCAGGAACACGGTGTCCGCGTGGGCGGCTGCCTCGTCGGGCAAGGCGGTCACGTGCAGCCCACCCAGGACGACGTGAGCGCCGCGACTGCGGTAGTGGTCGGCGAGCCGGTAGGAGCGGGACGCGGAAGTGATGTAGACCTGGATCACGACGAGGTCCGGGTCGTCGTCGAGAACGAGGGTTTCGACGTGCTCATCCTGCAGCGTGACCTCGTCGTCCTCTTCGAGATAGCCGGCCAGGGTGGCGAGGCCGAGCGGGGGAAACAGGGAATACTTGATGGGCCGGAAGAGCGGACTCTTCGCTTCGGTGAGAGCGGGGAGAATGAGCTTGACGCGCACGGTAGTGCTCCGAGGGAGCCGGCAGTGGAATGAACAGGAACCCAGCCCGAAACTGATTACGCTTGCATTATGATGTCAAGTTCTTTGTAACACAAAGTTGATTCACCTCCTGTTCTCGGTGTCTTGACTGGAGTCACGTCATTTCGTACGATATATCGCGCACTATGTCGTGCGTCATAGCGAGATGAGGAATGCGCATGTGCAAGGATGACTGGGGATTCGGGCCCGGATTCGCCTTCAAGGCCTTCTCCTTCGGGCCGGGGCGTCACGGGCCATGGGGCGGACCGCGCGGGGGGCGGCGGCGCCAGCAGATGTTCGAGTCTGGGGAGATGAAGTTCGTAATCCTCCGGCTCCTCAAGGAAAAGCCGCGCCACGGGTACGAGGTCATCAAAGCCCTGGAGGAGAAGCTGGCGGGCTACTACACCCCATCCGCCGGCACGGTCTACCCCACCCTGCAGCTCCTGGAAGACGAGGGGTACGTGCGGGTGGTGGAGGCCAGCGGCAAGAAGGTCTACCACATCACGCCCGAGGGCGAGCGTTATCTCGAGGAGCACCGCGACCTGCTCGATGAGATCATCGACCGGGTGCGGGAGACGGTGCGGGACTTCGCCGGTGGCGGGATCGGCGAGGTGCAGGCGGCCTTTGCCCGGCTCGCCGGGACCACCTTCAAGCGCGCCTGGCGCCGAGGCCCCGACGACCCGGCGCTCAAGCGGGTCGCCGAGATCCTGCGGAAGGCGGCCGACGACATCGAGCAGGCCTGGCAGACCGGCCAGGTGTGAACTGGAGGAAGCGACTATGTTCGGCTTTGCATGGATGTTCTGGCTGATACCATTGCTGTTCTTCTGCATGATGGCCAGGCGCTGGGGCCGGCGGCGCTGGGTGCATGCCCTGCCCGGCGCCTCCCCTCGCAGAGAGCAGGAGCTCGACGAGCAGCGCGAATATGCGGACAGCCTGGAGCGCCGCGTGGCAGAGCTGGAGGAGCGGCTGGACTTCACCGAGCGACTGCTGGCGCAGCGGAACCAGGGGGCATAAGAGACCGTATGATGACATCACCATGACCCGTGACCTGCTCGCCGCCGCGCTCCTCGCCGCTGCCCTCCCCGCGCCCGCGCTCGCCCAGGCCGAAGCGTGGTGGGGACACGTGACCGCCCTCGCCGACGATTCCCTCCGCGGCCGGGAGACCGGCAGCCCGGAGCACCGGAAAGCCGCCGAATATGTGGCGTCCGTGTTCCGAGGGGCGGGGCTCGAGCCGGCGGGAACGGATGGGTGGTTCCAGCCGGTCCGGTTCCGGGTCCGGCGGATCAACGAGCCGCGCTCCAGTCTCGAGCTGGTCCGTGGAGGAAAGGCAGAGCGCCTCGCCTTCGGCACCGACGCGACGATCAGCCTGCGGGGCTCGTCGGCCGGCCAGGTGGACGCCCCGCTCGTGTTCATCGGGTACGGGCTGGTCTCACCGGAGCACGGGCGCAACGACTTGAAGGGCCTCGACCTCAAGGGCAAGGTCGCCGTGGTCCTTGCCGGCGCCGCGCCCGGCGGGATCCCCGGCCCCGCACTGGCCGCGGCGCGTGCCGCGGCAGCCGAGGCGCTCGGCGCGGCGGGCGCGATCGGGATCGTCACCGTCGCGTCGCCCCATGCGGATATCCCATGGGAGCGCTATGCACTCTCGCGCCTGCATCCGCAGATGCGGTTCGCGGTGGACACGACCCCGGCGCACGGGCACACGGCGATCGCCGTCGTTCTCAATCACGCGAGGGCGGAGCGCGTCTTCGCCGGCGCTCCGCAGGGCTATGCCGCGCTGCAGGCCCTGGCCGACAGCGGCGCCGTCCTTCCACGGTTCGATCTCCCGGTCCGACTCCGGGCGACGGTCGCGGTGGACGAGAGTGACGCCGTCTCGGACAACGTGGTGGGCGTGATGTCCGGCGGCGATCCGGCGGTGGCGAGCGAGTACGTCGCTCTCACCGCCCACCTCGACCACCTGGGCGTGGGCCAGCCACAGGGCGGAGACAGCATCTACAACGGGGCGATGGACAACGCCTCGGGCATCGCGACCCTGCTCGAGGCCGCTACCTCGCTGGGGCGGCGCCAGGCCCATCCGCGGCGGTCGCTCCTGTTCGTCGCCGTCACGGCGGAGGAGAAGGGTCTCCTCGGCTCCGACTGGTTCGCGGCGCATCCCCCGATACCGCAAGGCTCCAGCATCGTCGCCAATCTCAATACCGACATGTTCCTGCCGCTCAATCCGCTGCGGCAACTGCTGGTGAACGGGCTGGAGGAGTCCGACCTGGCCGACGACGTGCGCCGCGCCGCCGCGAAGGCGGGCGTCGAGGTGATCACCGACCCGGAGCCGGAGCGGAACGCCTTCGTCCGCAGCGACCAGTTCAGCTTCATCCGCCGCGGCATCCCCGCGCTCTCACTCAAAGGTGGGTTCGCGCTGGGCACCCCCGAGCACGAGCGCATCCTGCGCTGGCGCAGGGAGCGCTACCATGGAGTCGAGGACGAGGTCACCCAACCGGTCGACCGTCGGGCCGCGGCGGACTTCAATCGCCTTTACCCCGAGGTGATCCTCGAGGTGGCCAACCGCGCCACCCGCCCCGCCTGGTATCCCACCAGCGCCTTCCGTCCGGAGGGCAACGCCACGCACTGATCCACAGCAGGAGGACCCCATGGGCCCCGTGCTCGGGACGGTCGCGGCGCTGGCCGGTGTCGTTGCGATCTCCTACCTGATCGAAGCGCTCCGGCGCTCACCCCGAGAGCCCGATGTGCTCCCGTGGGCACCGGGCGTCCCGATTCGCCATGTGTCGGTGCACGGCATCCGGATGCGCTACCTCGAGGTCGGACAAGGCCCTCCGCTGGTGCTGCTGCACACGATGCGGACCCAGCTCGACCTCTTTCAGCGAGTGATCCCCGCGCTCGCAGCGCGGTACCACGTGTACGCGGTCGACCTGCCGGGTCACGGCTACTCCGACATTCCGGTCGCCGAGTACACGGCGTCGTTCTTCCTCGATGCGGTCGGGGACGTCCTCGAGCGGCTCGACCTGGTGGACGCCGTGCTGGTCGGTGAGTCCATCGGGGCCACGATCGCGCTCGCCCTGGCGGCTCGGCGAAACCCCCGGGTCCGGGCAATAGTCGCCATCAACCCGTATGATTACGATCGTGGGCGCGGTCTCCAGCGCGTCTCTCCCATCTCCTGGCTGATCCTCGCGGCCAACGACGTGCCGGTGGTCGGCGGGACGTTCGCGCGTCTGCGTCAATACCCGATCGTGAAGCACATCCTGGATGGCGGGCTCCATCGCGAGCGAGAGTTGCCCGCGGCGCTCGCGCGGGAGATGTACCTGGTGGGAAACCGGCCGGGGCACCAGCGCGCCTTCGCCTCCCTGGTCACCACTGGCCCAGCTGGGAGGAGGAGCGCGAGCGGTACGGCGACATCCGCGTTCCGGTGCTGCTACTCTACGGTGACCACGACTGGTCGCGACCCGAGGAGCGCGCCGAGACCGCGCGCCGGATTCCCGGCGCGGCGAGCCACACGGTCGAGTCGGCGGGCCACTTTCTCTCGTTCGACGCGCCCGAGGACGTGATCCCGCGAGTGGTGGAGTTCGTGGATCGGCTCCCGGCGCGGCTTCCCAGCTGAGGAGGGCGCATTCCGGACGCCGTGGTGGTCGGGTCAGGTCCCAACGGGCTGGCGGCCGCGATCACGCTGGCCCAGGCCGGGGTGAAAACGGTGCTCCGCGAGGCCCAGCCCACCGTGGGCGGGGGCCTTCGCTGCGACGAGCTCACGCTCCCGGGCTACGTGCACGACACCTGCTCCGCCGTGTACGCCGTCGCCCTCACCTCGCCCTTCTTCACCTCGCTCCCGCTCGACCGGTTCGGGCTGGAGTGGATTCAGCCGCCGGTCCCGCTGGCACATCCGCTCGACGACGGCTCGGCAGTCCTGCTGGAGCGCTCGCTCGACGCGACCGCGCTGAACCTCGGACCCGGTGGCCGAGCATGGGTGCGACTGCACGAGCCCTTCGTTCGCGCCTGGTCACGGCTCGCCCGCGACCTCCTCGCACCGCCGTTGCGCGTTCCCCACTCGCCGCTGCTCATGGCCCGTTTCGGCCTCCAGGCCCTGCGTCCGGCGACCTCCGTGGCGCGCGGGCTCCCCGGCGTCAAGGCACAGGCGCTCTTCGCCGGCAATGCGGCCCACTCGTTCCTCGCGCTGGATGATCCCGGCACCGCGGCCTTCGGGCTGATGCTGTCGGGAGCGGGACACGCGGTCGGATGGCCGATCCCACGCGGAGGCTCCCAGCGCGTGGCCGACGCGCTCGCGGCCTACTTCCGCTCGCTTGGAGGCGAGATCCTCACCTCGGCGCCGGTCGAGAGGCTGGAGGAGCTGCAGGACTCGAGGCTGGTCCTCCTCGATCTCACGCCCCGCCAAGTGCTTCGGATCGCCGGCGACAAGCTGCCCTCGGGGTATCGCGCGGTGCTGGAGCGCTACCGCTACGGCAGCGCGGCGTTCAAGCTGGACTGGGCGCTTGACGCCCCGGTCCCCTGGACCGCACCCGAGTGCGCACGCGCTGGGACGCTGCATCTCGGAGGCACGTTCGAGGAGGTCGTCGCGTCCGAGGCCTCACACGTCCGAGGCGAGCTGCACGACCGCCCCTTCGTCCTCTTCGTCCAACCCACGGTCTTCGATCCCACCCGGGCGCCCGTCGGCAAGCACACCGCCTGGGCCTATTGCCACGTCCCCAATGGTTACTCCGGCGACGCGGTCGAGCGGATCGAGCGACAGGTGGAGCGGTTCGCGCCGGGATTCCGCGAGCGGATTCTGGCGCGCTCCGTGCTCACCCCGGCCGACCTGGAGCGGCGGAACGCCAACCTCGTCGGGGGAGATATCAGCGGGGGCGTGATGGACCTGCGACAGGTCTTCGCCCGTCCCATCCTGCGGCCCACGCCTTACCGCACGCCGCTGCGTGGCGTCTACATCTGCTCGTCCTCGACCCCGCCCGGCGGCGGGGTCCACGGGATGAGCGGACACCATGCCGCCGTGGCGGCACTGAAGGAGCTCGGGCGGTAGGGCCTGCATCACCGACATCCTCCGCTCCCGGAGCCACGGTGCCTCGGCCACCATCGGGGAGGTGACGACGCCATGGAGCGAGCAGGAGCGGACGGTGAGGGTGCCCGCGGGGCCAGTGACCCTCGAGGGCGACCTGACCGTGCCGGATGGGGCCCGAGGCCAGGTGCTCTTCGCCCACGGCAGCGGGAGCAGCCGCCAGTGGCGGGGCGCTCCCGGTTCTAGGCCACGATCAGGTCGCGCTGGTAGTCCCCGGGGGTGACGTCGAGGCCGTCGGCCCGGGCATGGGCGTTCACCTCGGTGCGGAGGCCGACGTCCCCCGGAAAGTAGATCCCCGGCTCGACTGAGAAGCCCACCCCCGGGACGATGAGCCGGGAGTCGAAGCTCTCGGTGTCGTCGATGGTGGGTCCGAAGCCGTGGAGGCCCACCCGATCGATCGAGTGGCCGGTCCGGCACACGATGCGGTCTCCATACCCGGCCGCCTCGATCACGCCTCGGGAGGCCCGGTCGGCCTCCGCACCGGCCACGGGCTGGCCCGCCTCGAGGCGCCGGCGCAGCAGATCGAGCGCCGCGTCTCTCGCCCCTCGCACCACGTTCCACAGCTCCACCGCCCGCGCCGACGGGGTGCCGATTGCGGCCATCCAGGTCTGGTCGGCGTAGATGCGACCGGGCTCCTTGGCCCACAGATCCAGCAGCAGCAGCTGTCCCGGCACGATGGGCGAGGAGCCCTCCACGGGTGCCTCGTAGTGCACTCGGGCGGCGTGCTCTCCGTAGGACACACTGGGCGGTGACTCGGTGACGAGCCCGGCGCGATCGAACGCCTCCAGAAGCCAGCGGGTGACCTCGTGCTCGTCCACCGGATCCCCGGCGCGTGCGTGCTCACCGATGCGGCGGATCGAGGCCTGCGCGATCTCGCTCAGGATCCCGGCGGCCCTGAGGTGCCCCGCGAGGTCGTCCGCCGACCACACCGAGCAGTAGCGGGAGACCAGCTCGGCGGAGGAAACCGGGCTGGCGCCGGCGGCGCGCACCAGCTCGAGCGTGCCGGCCGGGACGTAGTCGCCGTAGGGCACGGCGCCGCCTGGCGAGTATTCCATCGCCACGACCTTCCCACCCACGAGCGCACCGAGCTCGCGCGCCAGCTCCTCGCGCCGCACCCAGACGATCCGGCGCCAGACCGAGGGCCACGCCCGCCACAGCTCCGCGTCCACCGCGTGCACCAGAGCGACCGGGTCGCGGCCGCGCGGAATGAAGACGTAGGCACGTCGGGAACCGACGATCTCACCGCCCACCACCGCGGCCATGATCGGGTTGATGCCGCGAAAATCGAACAGCAGCCAGCCGTCTACCTTCTCGCTGGCGGCGTCGAGCGCGGCGTGGAGCCTGGGAAGGGCATCGGCTTGCAGCATGAATCCTCAGGCGGGTCTCGTGAGAGCGGTACGATAGACGCCACCGCCGGTCGAGGGAAGCCCGAGGAAGCTTCTCGGCTACGCTCCCGATCAGCGCGCCGAGCCCGGGTCCCCTCATCCACGAGTCGATCGGTCAAGGGTTAGTTTTCCGGTCAGCCCAGTGACTAGAGGAGACCGCGATGTGCCGGAACATCAAGACCCTGGCGAACTTCGAGCCCCCCGCGACGGACGAGGAGATCCGGGCCTCGGCGCTGCAGTTCGTCCGGAAGCTCAGCGGGAGCACGCACCCGTCGCACGTCAACGAGGCGGCCTTTCAGCAGGCGGTGGACGAGGTGACCGCCACGGCTCGGCGACTGCTAGACTCGCTGGAGACGCGGGCGGCCCCCCGGAACCGGGAGGAAGAGGCCAGGAAGGCGCGGGAGCGAGCGCGGAAGCGCTACGCCTGAGTCTGGCTCATGCCGCCTGGGCCATCCGGCGGCGGCAGCTCTCGGGTTGCGCACTGGGCGCGCTGCTCGCACTCATGGCGGGGTGCTCCCGCGAGCCCACACCACAGCCACCCTCGCTGCCGATGACATCCACCTCAGGGCATGGTGAGTGGCGCTCTCTCTTCGATGGGAGATCGCTCGTCGCCTGGCGTGGGTACCGGCGGGACCGGGTGCCGACGGGATGGCAGGTCGTGGACGACGCGCTCACCCGAGTGGGGCAGGCAGGTGATCTGATCACCCGCGAGGTATTCGGCGACTTCGAGCTGGAACTCGAATGGATGGTCGCCGAAGGCGCCAATAGCGGGATCATGTATCGCGTGACCGAGGAGGCGGCGGAAACGTACCAGACCGGGCCAGAGATGCAGGTGCTGGACGACGCGCGGCATCCCGACGGAGGCTCGCGGCTGACCTCGGCGGGGGCCGTCTACGGCCTGTATCCCGCGCCCGCGGGAGTGGTGAAGCCGGCCGGCGAGTGGAATGCAGTGCGAATTGTCGTCCGTCGCAGCCAGGTCGAGCATTGGCTCAACGGCGTCGAGGTCGCAGCCTACCAGCTCGGCAGCACCGACTGGCAGGCGAGAGTCGCCGCCAGCAAGTTCCGAAAGTGGCCGGGGTACGGGCGTGCCGCGGCGGGACATATCGCCCTCCAGGATCACGGCGACCGGGTCGCCTACCGGAACATCAGGATCCGTACGCTCGCGCCACCGGAACGCTGAAGACGCCCGGTCGTGGGTGCCGAGGATCTGGATGGCCGGCTCCTCGTGCGCCATAATTGACCGACCTGCTCCATTCCCAGCTCCCCGACCGGCACCCCCCGACCCGTCCAGGAGGGACGTATGAGCGTGCAGCGCACCCGCGACGCGGTAGAGCGGTACCTGAATTCGGCCCATACCGATCTCAGCATGATGGCCGACGACGTTGTCTTCACCACGATGGCCACGGGTGACGAGCATCGGGGCGTCGAGGGAGTCAGACGGATGCTGCGTTACGTCTATCACGAGGCCTTCGAGGCGAAGGCGGAGACCCGGAACCGGATCTACGCCGAGAACAACGCCGTGCTCGAGGGCTACTTCGTGGGGAAGCATATCGGGACGTTTGCCGGCATCGAGGCCACCGGTCGCCAGGTGCGGGTGCCGCTCTGCGTGGTGTACGATCTCCAGGACGGCCGGATCGTCCGCGGACGGGTGTACCTCGAGGTTCCGGTGATGATGCAGCAGCTGGGCGCCGACAAGACCTAGGGCCGCAGCGCACGGAAGCATGCCCCTGCTCTCGGCCGCTACGCTGCTGTTCTTCGTCATGGATCCGCTCGGGAACGTGCCGCTGTTCCTCTCGGCCCTGCGCCCGGTGGATCCCTCACGCTACCTGGGCCGCTGAGATGGAAGTTCCAGGCTGAAACTCGGGGTGTCCCGAGCGCGTTAGGGTGGGCCTGGTGTCGTCCTCCTCAAGGAGCGCCTATGACCTTCAAACCCGCTATCTGGCACCCGATAGCCCTCGCGCTCAGCGCACTGAACCTGGTCGGGGTCGGGTTCGCAGCCGGCGCGACCGAGCCGTGGCACGCAGGGATTCACGCGGTGCTGGGACTGGCGTTCTGGTCCTGGGCCCAGCGTCTTCGACTTCCTCAGCCGATGGCCCTGGCTGGGGATCCTGAGCGGCTCGAGACCCTGGAGCTCGAGGTGGGTCAGATCCGGCGCGAGCTGGTGGAGGCGCAGGAGCGGTTGGACTTCACGGAGCGGATGCTGGCGCAGGGACGCGAGACGGGGCGACTGGACGTCGACCGGTAGGGCCGAGCGTGCTCAGGAGACTCGCGGCCGACGAGTCCCCCAGCGCCGCGAGGCGACCGGTCCGGGCCCCGGATTAGCGGACTGCTCCAGCGCTCCCTCCTCCGCTTCGTGGAACGGCGCGGCCAGCAGCTTCTCAATGTGATGGCCGGCGACCAGCACGAGCAGCGTGAAGGCCGACGCCAGCAGCGCGGTGCGCCAATGCCCCGCCCCGCAGGCCATCCCCAGTCCGGCCACGATCCAGATGGAGGCGGCGGTCGTGAGCCCACGGACTCGCTGGTCCGTGGTGTCGCGCAGGATGACCCCGCCCCCGAGAAAGCCGACGCCGGCGATGACCCCCTGAAGCACCCGGGTGACGGCACCCGGATCGTTCGGGGCCATCTCGATGCCGGTGTAGGTCATGAGCGCGGCGCCGAGGGAGACGAGCGCGTGAGTGCGGAGTCCGGCGGGCTTCTGGCGGAGACCGCGGTCGAGCCCAACGAGCCCCCCGATCGCGACGGCGGTGCCGAGGCGGAGGGCGGCGTCGAGGGTGTCGGGCAGGAACAGGGTCGGGAGCATGGGCTCGCCTCGAAGCGACGCGCTGGGATGGGAGGGGCCAGTTCAGCAATATGCGTACCGCGCCCTGGGCCTCGCCTTGGCGTTCCACCCAAGCACTGCGCCCCCGGCGACCGGTTTACCTCCGGTCACCGAGGGCGCGAGCGGCTCGCGCCTGCTGTCCGCCTCACTGCACCGCGTTCATCATGTCGAAGATCGGCAGGTACATCGCGATGACCATGCCGCCCACGATCACGCCCAGGATCACGATCATCGCCGGCTCCATGAGCGAGAGCAGCGCGCTCACGGCCACGTCCACCTCTTCGTCGTAGAAGTCCGCGATCTTG
>Ga0210114_1000368_pt1 | contig 11878 bp, 17 predicted proteins | sample MayberryNW_TuleA_FD_185524 | JGI IMG/M metagenome (GOLD analysis project Ga0210114, IMG submission 185524) | Wetland microbial communities from San Francisco Bay, California, USA, that impact long-term carbon sequestration - MayberryNW_TuleA_D2... | ecosystem: Environmental > Aquatic > Marine >...
CGACGTCGCGCTCCACGATGCCGCCGGCGATCCGATCGCCGAGCTCGAGAGCCAGATACGAGCGGGGTCCCACCCGGACCGTCTCGGCGCGCCAGCCGAACGAGTCCGTCAGGAACGCGCGGGCGCGAGCCGCATCCGTCGTCTGCAGCTCAAGGTGCGCGACACGGTAGATGGCGGATCTCGTCATAGAGCCATGGGCTTAGACTCGGCGGGATCCCTCGGACTGATCGGCGACCGATGAGTTCGCCTCGCTCCGTGAGTCGGATCTGGTGAGGTGGCGGTGACTTCGACGATCCAGGAGCCGGAACTGCTGGCTGCGGCTCGCGGCGGCGATGAGGAGGCGTTTCGGCGCCTCGTCGCCCCGTACAGAGCGCAGCTCCATGCCCACTGCTACCGGATGCTCGGCTCGCTCCACGACGCCGAAGACGTGCTCCAAGACGCCATGCTCCGGACGTAGCGAGGGTTGGCCGGGTTCGACGGCCGGAGCGCTTTCCGGACGTGGTTGTATCGGATCGCGACCAACGTCTGTCTCGACGCTATCCGCCGGCGGCCGAAGCGGGTGCTGCCGATCGACTATGAACGACCCTCCACCTCCGCGACGGACATGGGGTCTGAGGCCGAACAGTTCATGGATCACTGGATCGATCCTTACCCGGACGAGGAGCTCGAGCTCGCGGACGGGTACGCCATCCCGGAGGCCCGATACGAGCAACGCGAGGCCCTGGAGCTCGCGTTCTTCGCCGCGCTCCAACATCTGCCACCGCGTCAGCGCGCCGTGCTGATCCTGCGGGAGGTGCTCGCCTTCTCCGCCGCGGAGGTGGCCGAGGCGCTCGGGTCGACGGATGCCTCGGTGAACAGCGCCCTCCAGCGCGCCCGCAGAGCCGTCGAGGAGCGGATCCCCGATCGGAGCCAGCAGGCGACGGCACGCTCGCTCGGCGACGAGCAGGTTCAGGGGCTCGTGGAACGTTTCAGCGATGCCCTGCAGCGCGGAGATACGGCCGGCATCCTCGCCGTGCTCGCCGAGGACGTGACGTTCTCGATGCCCCCGTACGCTGGCTGGTGTCGCGGACGCGAGGCCGTCGCCGACTCGTGGCTCATGCCGGGCGGGGCACCCGCGGCACTGCGATACCATCCGGCACGAGCCAACGGCCAGCCGGCGGTGGCCGCCTACCTGGCTCAGCCCGGATGGAGGCCGGTTCGTGCCGCTCGCACTCGACGTCCTCACGCTGCACGGCGCCTCGATCAGCGAGGTCACCGCCTTCCGGACGCCGGAACTCTTCGGATCGTTGGGCTCCCGACCGACTTGCCGCCTGATCGTCAGCTCGTTCACCACCGTGGCTCGGCCGGATCCGTCGCGTCGACGAAGCGGACGGGCCTTCGCTCCGGGGGGACCGGCCCGCGGGCGTGGTGCTCCGGATCGGTCACAGGGTGGGGTTGCGGGAGGCCTGGCACGGCGCCGAGGCGTGAGCCCGAACCCGGTCTCCCGGAGCACTCGTTCTCCGAGACCGTCTAACGGAGCTGCTTGAATCCCGCGGCCTCACAGGCGTCGACCATCATCCTGATGTCGTCGTAGGAGGACGAGTCGACCGCGACGAACCGATCCACCAGGCCGGCGTCGAGTCGTTGCCTGCACGACCGGTCCTCGCCCATCTCCAGCAACACGCGCCGGATGTCGTCGCGGAGCTCGCCCGGAAGCCGTTTGGACACCGCGACCGGCTGGATCGTCGACGGACCGAGCGCGTCGATCACGCGGAGGCTCCTCCGCAACGCCGGGTCGTCCCTCAGGGCGACCGCGAGCACCTGGGAGTCGATGGCCGAGGCGTCGACCTCGGCGTTGGCGACCATCCGGATCGACGATTCGTGGAACCCCGCTTCGACGACCTCACCGAAGAACCCGCTCGTCTCCCCCATGCGGAGCAGGTGGAATCGCGTGATCCCGTACCCCGAGTGCGAGAGCGGCTCGTTGTAGGACCACGATCGTCCCCGGAGATCCTCGAACGAACGGAACGGACTCTCGCGGTGAACGATCACGTCGGAGTAGTAGACGGGCGCGCCGGCGTATCGTTCGCCTCGGAGCACCGGAGCGGCCACGGGCTCCGCGGGTGAGATCCCCGCTCGTTCGAACATCACGAACGGAAGGCTGCACACGAAACAGACGTCGTTCTCGTCCCGCCTGCAACTCTCGTAGTCGGTCTCGACGACGAGCTCGGTGGGGATACCGAGCCGCCGACCGATCTCATCGGCGACGACCTCGTACACCGGGAGGATGTTCGGTGCCAGGTAGGTGCCGATTCGCAGCCGATCCACCATCGAGGAGCGTAGCCGGACGTGCCGGCGACGGACGGGGACCTTCGAGGCTAGCCCCGATCCTGACGGAGACCGTGTCTGGGTGCCCGGCGAGGAGCGGAGACGGCTTGATGCCGAGCGACAGCTCTCCCAGCGAACTCCGGGATCGTCGCGATGCCCTGCAGCGCAGCCCCGCTCGGAGAGGCCGAGCATGATGGATCACTCCGTTCGCGAGGCCGGCGAAGAACCCTTGCCCGACCAGGAACGAGCGATCATGGATCGCGAGGAGCACCTGGCCGAAAGCGGCATCTCCGATGCTCGGCGTCCCTTCCCGCAGGAACAAAGATCGCGAGGATGCTGACGATCCCGATGGCGATGAAGGTGGCCTCGACAATCCGAGCCGAGACGTAGCCATCGCACCTGTTTCGCTCTGGCGTTTGATGATCGGGAACAGCACGACGGCTGTGCCGACATTGGCGACGATGAGGAGGACCTCGAAGACGGCCCCGGGGCCCTCGATCGTGGACCTCGTCCGCGCCAGCACCGGTGGATGTAATTGGGTTCATCAGTCAACGGGGCCCGGGGCGCAGAAGATGAAGAAGGCGCCCGTGGCCGGGCGCGAGGTGACGGTGGCAGGGTCCTCTACACCTGGGACTTGCGCACGACGATGGTGCGCGGACCGGCTCGGCTTGATCGTCTGGCGCGGCGCGGATTCCCTCCGATTGGGACCGGTCGACCGAGGAGTGGTCGGAGAACGAACAAATGTCGGTCAGCCAACCGTCGTGGTCTTCGCATGAAGGAGTACACTGAAGGCAGACGCGACCCCCGTACCTGACGGGAGATGACCTCACTCACGGGGCTCGCCTCCATCGGTCCCATCGCTGGTTCCAGCGAAGGCTTGATACCCCGAGCGGGTTCCGCTCTCGATCTGGCTCACGTTGGCCCCCAGATGATCAGGGGCAACATGAATCGAGCAAGGGAGAGCACACAATGAAGCACTTGCGCGTAGCAACCTACGAGATCAAGCAGGGCTCGTTCCAGGAGATCGCCGACATCGCCCGCAGGGGCATGTTGCGAACCTTCCAGGAGCAGCCAGGGTTCATCCGGTACGGTCTCGCAGACCTCGGCGACAAGACCTGTCTGTCGCTCAGCCTGTGGGAGACTCGCAAGAACGCCGATGCGGCGGTCCCCGTGGCCTCCGCTTGGGTGCGCGAGAACCTAGGCGAGAGGGTCGAACTGCGGTCGAACGTGATCGGCGACATGGCCTTCTTCGAAGGCGTCCCCGCGACGGTCTGAACGACAGCAGCATCGATGGACGAGGAGCCCGCTTCGGTGGGCTCCTTCTCCTTCTGGGGGCTGCCCGGGCTCCCTCCATCCCATACGTGAGATAATGGAGGTCGAGGCACCGATCACCCTTCCGAACCCGCCGAAAGCCTGATCGCGAAGGCCTTGCGGGAGGAGGAAGGGACATGCTGGCTACGTTCGCAGGGATCGGACTCGTCTTCATCGCCGTCGTCGCGCTCTCGATCGCGACGATGCTCTACGTCATGCTGAGGCGAGCCTGAACGAGAACCGACCGACCGCCTTCATGGCGTGTCGTCAAAGCGGGACCGCTCGCGAAGAGGCCGTGGGCAGCCCCCCGATCCGAGGGAGGGCATCATGCCCATCGCCACCTACACCACGTTGCCCGATCCGGTCACCCGTCTGCTGGAACTTCCGATCCGCCGCCTGCTGGAGCTTCCGCATGATCATCGATCGGAGCTCCCGCCCCGTCCGTTGGGACCGACTTCCCAGGAGGCGCCCGAGGAGGGCAGGGCGGTATGAGATCACTATGGCTCTTCACCGCTGTGATCGTCGCCGGGCTATTGCTGTTCGCTTCCAGCCTTCTGGGGGTCCTGATCGGCGTGGGATTCCTCGCACTTGCCGTCGTCTTGATGTTCCCGCCGGCCGCGTTCAGGACGGCGTTCCGTTCGTAAGGGCAGCTTCAGCGAGGCTGTCGCGGCACCCCCGGCCGACGTTCGACTCGATGCGACCCTGGAAACGCTGCGGCTGTCATGGCGTGACTACCCCTTCTCCCTGCTGGACGCGACGTTCCTCGTCAACGGCGACAGGTGATGACGAGTCCCATGACGTTCTGAGGCTCAGTAGGGTCCGTGGACGTGGTGTACGAACAACGATCTGAAGGTCGTTGAACGGGAAGACCCCCCGTCATCCTCAACGAGATCTGTGGGATCCCCGAGAGGAGGAGCGCGGTGGTCGGGAATAGGATTGACGTCCTGGAGGAGTTCCGCAAGCAGCTCGAAGGAGCAGATGTCGACCTTCTGCGGGAGATGGTGAAGGTCTACGCCGAGCAGCTGATGGGGGCCGATGCCGACGCGCTGTGCGGCGCGGACTATGGCGAGCGCTCACCGGAGCGGATCAACCGGCGCAGTGCTTCTTGGGACGCCGACGGAAGGCCGCTCGGCTGTGGATGCCGCCCGTCCCCGATCAAGCAGCATCCGGCCCTGGTGACTTCAGCCGCCCTTTCCTCTGCTTCCCAACCAGCATGCTCGCGACTGGCCATCAAGAGCTGGCCGTAAGCTAGTCGCTTTGGGTACTACCTTGATCTCGACGGTGCTGAGCGGTCGCGTTAGGGGACATGCCAACTACCGAGCGCGCCTTCATCAACCGACGCTGGTCCCTCGCCGCTCGGTAGCAGGCGATGGCTTGCCAAGACGGACTCGGCAACGTCCACGATCTTCCTGTTCGTCTGACGAGCGTGATCACGCAACAGCGTGAACGCCTGCTGCTCATCTAGACCATGACGCTCCATCAGGATCCCCTTGGCCCGCTCGGTGACAGCCCGGCGCCCGAACGCGCCCTCGAGCGCGTGGTACTCGGCAAAACGCTCGAGCGCGATATCGATCGAGCTCTGCATCTCATCCAGATCGCCTCCATGGACGATGTAGGAGAAGATCCCGAGCCGAGCGGCTTGGTCGATGAACGCACGATCTTGGAGATCGAGGATGGCGATGACCGGGCACGCCGCCTCGTGCACGATCGTCCGGATGAGCTGCAGCGCTAGGGGGGAATTGTCGCCCACGATGACCAGGGCGACGTCCGGCAGCTCCTCGGCCGAGTGCCGGCCGACGGATGCGAGGTCAACGCCTGCGCGCACGACCCGATGACCGAGCGACGCCACCGTTGTGGTCACTTCTCGTAGCCGCTCAGCGTGACCGTCGACGATGAGTACCTGAAGCGTCTTCGTAACGTCGGCCATCGTTTGCCGTCCCTCAACCACGGTAGCGGATGCCCGACGGACCACCAACCTAGCCATCGTTGAGCGCACCTCTTCTTCTCGCACGAACGCTCGAACCGTCTATCGGCGATCCGAGGACATGTGCTAAGGTCTCTACGCGGCGCCCGAGCACACGGCACCGCACGTCGAACCCGAAACTCCCGGTCCGAAGATGCATGCCGCCCCACGCGGGAATAAGCGGTCGGACCGAGAGGATTCAGTGCAGGAATCCACGGCAGTTGACGAGACCCGATTCGCCGTGCGCGCCAGCCGACGCAACGGGATCGATCGCATCTTCTTGATCGGCGAGCTCGATCGCACCAGCGTCCTCGTGCTTGAACGTGAGCTCTTGGGCATCGCCCATGCGGGTTGGGCGGTGATCCTCGATCTCCGCGACCTCACCTCGATCGACAGGTGGGGATTGCGCACCCTGCAACGGGCGGCGCAGCGAGCGGTTCCAAGCTCGTGGCGACTCTCGATCATCAACGGTCGGGGCCCCGTCCTCGATGCCTTCGAGGAGGCAGGGATCGACCATCTGCTCAGCGGACCCAATCTTCCCGAACTGCTCGATGGAGGCGACGGGGAATGGTCTGCGATCTCACCTCAGGTGCTCGCGGAGCGAGCCAGCAGCCGCCCTCAGATAGTCGGGAGCGACCGTGAATGACTGGCGAGAACAGGAGGTGGAGAACGAGACGCGCTCTCGAGAGATCAACGAGTGGATCGACGAAGCGAACCAGAGCGGCAGCCTTGGGGCAGAGAACCCATTCGTCTGTGAGTGCAGCGACGCATCATGCACGGCCACGATCCGGCTCACGCACCTGGAATACGAAGAGGTTCGCGAACACGGGACACACTTCGCGATCGCACGCGACCACGAGAGTCCAGAACTGGACCTCATGGTTTCGGAGCGCATCTGCTTCGCGATCATCCGGAAGCTCCCAGGGCCTCCCGCAAGGCTCGCAGCAGCCTCGGACCCTCGGCGATCACTCGGGGAGGGGATGCGGGATGGATAGAACCGAACCATCGGGTGGTATCAGCAACGAGCGGACCGCAAACGGTCGCCTCGCTCAACCTACGGGACCGATCGACAAGACGATGTCCCGATCTGTGAATCATTGTGACGCCGGGGCATTCCGAACGCTTCCGGCTGCGAATTGAGGATCAGCTGAGTTCCATCGCTGGGACGAGCGTCCTGGTTCTGAGGAAGGGGAAATAGATGAGGAAGCTGGCAACGCTGTTGGTTGGCGCGATGATCTTCATGACCGCGATGGCCGGCACGGCGATCGCCGCATACACGGGGAGTCCCCCGCCGGAAGCCTCGGTCGAGGGCGTGGGGGGAGGAGCGGGAGAGACCGCCTTCACCGGGGGCGACGTCTCCAGCGCCATGATCGTCGCGCTTACTTTGGTGATCCTGGGCACCGTCGTGTTGCTCGTTGCTCGGCGGCGTACCGCCACGGACTAGCGGGGCGATTCGACCCGTTCTTCGTCCGTCGCAACGACCCTTCGGGTTGGGCCAAGACCGGCAGGACAAGGAACTCTTGGAACGATCACAGGAGGCGGCGGCGGGTCGAGGGCGTTCGCGGTGGGATTCGTCCATCGCCGCTCACCCGGCCGTACGGGGTCCTGTGGCCGTGAGAGCGGGGGTAGTGTCGCCGGGGTGTCGAGATCACCGCTCGCGGCGTGAAGACAGAGATTCGAGCTCAGCGTTCGACCGGCCGACGACGAAGGCGGCACCGAGGATGAGCGCCCTTCCCTCTGAGGGCGTTCTCCGTCAGGGTCGGGGCGTCGGATCGGAAGGGATCCTTGGCGCACGACGAGGAACGCTAAGCAAGCAACCGCCGTTCATCCTCGAACAGCCGCTCCATCGCCGCGATCACCTTGATGTCGTCGGGGTGAGCCGTGAGCCATTCACGAGCGTCCGAAACAGCCGTGGCGATCTCGTTCGGTGTAGCCGCATCACTCATCTCCGCGAGGAGTACTTCGCGATCGAAGGTCATCGCCCCATCATGTCCTCGGTCCGTCTGACCCCGGTCCGAGCTTCCTCGTATCGCTTCCGATCAGGGGAGTCCGCGTCGGCGATCGGCTCGCCCTCGAGGATGCGATCGAAGGCTTTGGCAGCGGCTTCCGCCACCTCCGGAGGGCGCACGTTGTCGAGGGCGAAGCGCACCTTCATGAAGTCATCCATCTCCCGACCTCCTCGGGCGCTCCTTCTTGGCGCGACCTGAGCCGGGGCGGTGAGCCAGGGCCATCTCCGACCCCGCCGGCCCATCAGGCCCTCTCTCCGTCGCCCGGCGGTTGATCAGCGTTGTGCTGCGCGGCGACTTCCAGCTCGTACCCCGACTTGGCTCCGCCAAACATGGCTTGCGCCAGCATTCGGGGCCTGACCCGCGGCCCCCCCTGACACAATGCCAGCACTGAGCGTCCTCCGCGGTGCAGGTGTCCTGCGTGCACGACAGACGAGGCCTCCGGACTCAGGGTCGGGGCGCTCTTGGGAGTCTGGCCCGGTTGGAGTCGGTGGTGCCGTCGGGGTCCGGCCTGCCTCAAGGATGACCCCAGCTCCAGCCGCCCAGTTCCGAGTCCAGCGCTTGGCCCTCTCGCGAGGGATCCGACGCGAGCACGATCCGGCCCGGAGGTTGACCCTCAGCGGCCGAACCCCGAGGTTGACGGCGAAGGGGGGTCCTGATCCGAGTCGCCATGCCAATACGCCCACGGGCCCATCGAGCATCTGCTGCGAACCGAACCTCGAGCTGCGCAGATCCGCACGGAACCGGAACGGCGGGATGCCCCATCGTCGGGGCGAACCCACCCGTTCCAGCCATCACGCATGCGTGAACCCCCATCGGGGTAGGCATGGCTCGATGGCGACGATCGGGTTCCACGCCTCCCACGAACAGCTCTCCCCCGGCGAGCTGCTCCGCGCCGTGGTCTCCGCACAGGAGGCCGGCTTCCAGGCGGCGATGTGCTCGGACCACCTCGCGCCGTGGAGCGAGCGCCAGGGTCACTCCGGCCATGCCTGGTCGTGGCTCGGTGCAGCCCTGCAGGCGACCGACCTGCCGATCGGCGTCGTGACCGCGCCTGGGCAGCGTTACCACCCCGCCGTGATCGCGCAGGCGATCGCGACGCTGGCGGAGATGTTCCCCGACCGCTTCTGGGCTGCCCTCGGTTCCGGCGAGGCGGTGAACGAGCACGTCACGGGCGAGCGATGGCCGACCAAGGCGGACCGAGACGCCCGGCTCCTCGAGTGCGTCACGGTGATCCGCGCGCTCCTGCGAGGCGACGAGGTGACCCACGACGGGCTCGTCCGGGTCGATCGCGCCCGGGTCTGGAGCTTGCCGAAGCTGATGCCGCCACTGATCGGCGCCGCCGTGTCGGCCGAGACGGCTCACACGGTGGGGACGTGGGCCGACGGGCTCATCACCGTCGCGCGCCCCGTCGAGGCCCTCCGACCGGTCGTGGAAGCCTTCCGGGAGTCCGGGGGCGATGGCACGACGGTCGCGTTCCAGGTCCACCTCTCGTGGGCGGATGATCAGGCTACGGCGGTCGCGATCGCCCACGATCAGTGGCGCACGGGCGCGTTCGGCCCGGAGCTCGCGTGGAACCTCGAGTTGCCGCAGCAGTTCGACGACGCCGCGCGGTTCATGCGCCCCGAGGACGTGTGCGGGTCGGTGATGGTGTCCGCGGATCCAGGCCGTCACACCGCGTGGATCCACGAGCTGATGGAACTCGGCCCGGACGCGATCTATCTGCACCACGTCGGCCAGGAACAAGAGCGGTTCCTCGAAGTGTTCGGTGAGCGCGTCCTGCCGGAGGTCACGTCGTGACGTTGGCGCGCACGAGCGATCTCTGGTGGAAGAACGCGGTGCTGTACTGCCTCGATGTCGAGACGTTCCTCGACTGGAACGACGATGGGCACGGTGACCTGGCCGGTGTGATCGAACGCATCGACTACCTCGCCGGCGTCGGGGTCAGCTGCCTGTGGCTCATGCCGTTCCAGCCCTCGCCGAACCGGGACGACGGCTACGACATCACCGACTACTACGGCGTCGACGACCTTCTGGGAACGCTCGGCGACTTCGTCAGGATGGTGAGGACGGCGAAGGACCGCGGCATGCGGGTCATCATCGATCTCGTCGTGAACCACACGTCGGATCGGCATCCCTGGTTCCGGTCGGCGAGGAGGACCCGCGACTCTGCGTTCCGCGACTTCTACGTCTGGCGCGACGAGCGCCCGCCCGAGGATCCGAAGGCAGTGGTCTTCCCCGACGCCGAGGACAGCATCTGGTCGTGGGACGAGAAGGCGGGGCAGTGGTACATGCACCACTTCTACTCGCACCAGCCCGAGCTGAACATCGCGAACCCGAGCGTGCGCGAGGAGATCGCCAAGATCGCCGGCTTCTGGCTCGAGCTCGGCGTCGACGGCTTCCGATGCGATGCGGTTCCGTTCCTGCTCGAGGAGGGGGCCACCGCCAGCGACGCAGGTCTCGACCCTCACGACTTCCTCGAGGACTTCCACCGGTTCGTCTCGAGGCGCAAGGGTGACTCGGTGCTGCTCGGCGAGGTCAACCTGCCGGCCGAGGGTCTGCGTGAGTTCTTCGGCGACCAGGGCGACGAACTGCAGCTGCTGTTCAACTTCCCGGTGATGGAGCGCATGTACCTCGCGCTCGCACGGCAACGCGCCGAGCCGCTGGCTGAGGCGATCACGGCGTCGGAGCGCATCGAGGACTGTCAGTACGCGAACTTCGTTCGCAACCACGACGAGCTGATCCTCGATCAGCTCAGCGACGAGGAGCGCCGCGAGGTGTTCGACGCCTTCGGGCCCGAGGAGAACATGCAGCTGTTCGGACGAGGATTGCGCCGGCGCTTACCGCCGATGCTCGACGGCAACGAGGAGCGCATCCGGATGGTCTACAGCCTGTTGTTCTCGTTGCCCGGCACGCCCGTGCTCTTCTACGGCGAGGAGATCGGCATGGGTGAGAATCTGGCGATCGACGGGCGGCTCAGCGTGCGTTCGCCGATGCAGTGGACCGACGAGCGCAACGGTGGCTTCTCTCAGGCCGAGCCGAGACGCCTCCGCCGACCGGTCGTGGAGGGTCGGTTCGGCCCGCTGGCCGTCAACGTGGCCTCGCAGCGGCGCGACCCCGATTCCCTGCTCAGCTGGATGCAGCGCACGATCCGCCGTCGGCGCGAGACGCCGGAGATCGGTTGGGGTGCATGGGAGGTGCTCGATACAGACGCGCCGGCGGTGCTCGCCCTCCTGTACGAGTGGGAGGGGCGCATCGTCGTGACGGTGCACAACCTCGGAGAGGAACCGTGCGTCGTGCACGTGCCGCTCGGCCGCGACATCCCGGAGGGGTCCGGGCTTCACGACCTGCTCGCCGAGCCGGCCCCGAGCGTGCACATGGTCGACGGCGATGCCGTGGAGGCCAAGCTCGAAGGGTTCGGATTCCGGTGGTTCCGTCTCCAGCGCCCGGGACAGACGACGGCGCCCTGACATCGGAGAGGGCTCACGGGCCGGACGAGCCGCTCGACGGAGGTGTCAGCCCGTCTTGCGCCGTCGGTGAGTCTCGGGGCGTTCCTGTGCCGTCTTCGCTTCCTCGACGCTACGCCTCAAGGCTTCCATCAGCTCTTCGGCCCGCGACGTCGATGCCGGGGTCTTGTCGACGTCGACGGCCGCATCGGCCTCGACGAGGGACTTCTCGCCGATGATGCGCAGCAGATCCCGACGGTACTCGTCCGCGTACCGCTCCGGTTCCCAGGCGGTGGCGAGCACCTCGACGAGCTGTTCGGCGAGACGGACCTCGCGCTCGGAGAGGTCGCCGCTCGCCAGCGCCACGACGTCGTCGGCGTCGCGCACCTCATCGCCGAAGAACAGCGTCTCGAGGCCGAGCACATCGCCGATCGGACGGACCGCGACGAGGTGCGGCTTCGTGCGCAGCACGAAGCGTCCGATGCCGACCCTGCGCGTTCGCTCCAGTGCCCGCTGCAGGAGCCGGTACGGTATTTCGGCGTCGCGCCGAGGGGCGAGGTAGTACGACTTCTCGAAGTACACCGGGTCGATCGCGTCGAGCTCGACGAAGTCCTCCATGTCGATCGTGGAGCTCCGCGAGGGTCGCACGCGCTCGATCTCGTCGCGTTCCACCATCGCGAACCGTCCCGGCTCGACCTCGTACCCGCGCACGAGCTCGTCGTACGCGAGCGCATGCGCCGTAGCGGGCTCGTCGTCGAGCTGCTGCTCGTGTGCGTCGGGCGGCGTGGCACCGACCTGATCATCTGCCCGGGAACGCTCCGGCGTCGGTCCAGCCACCACATCGTCGA
>Ga0210114_1000370_pt1 | contig 11858 bp, 11 predicted proteins | sample MayberryNW_TuleA_FD_185524 | JGI IMG/M metagenome (GOLD analysis project Ga0210114, IMG submission 185524) | Wetland microbial communities from San Francisco Bay, California, USA, that impact long-term carbon sequestration - MayberryNW_TuleA_D2... | ecosystem: Environmental > Aquatic > Marine >...
AACTTAATTTAAAATTACCAGATTTTATGGCATCGAATTTTTATAACATTTAGGTTCGGTTCAGTGATATATTGTATTAACGTATCTTTTAAACCAGTTAATACAACTTCATTCAATAAAAATAAAATACAAAATAACTGGTTAAAAAACAAAAATAAAAGTGAAAATTTTCTAAAAAGTTAGGAAATCTCTACAGAGATTATTATTATATTTTATTAATTGAAGATGTTTCATAATTTTGATCTATCTCCTTTTTCTTTAGTTTAAGGGTTATTGATCCACTAATTATACTTACAATATCAAGTCTTGGAATTTCATATTTAACTTCTCTGTTTTCCATTTCGTTCTTTACAATGAAAGATTTTGCAAAAGCAGCTTCCACCTTCCCAATTCTTATCCCATCAGATGAATAAACAGTACTATAATTTACTTTATCATCACCATGAATCTTACCTTCATAAGGATATTCTGACATTTATTATTATTGTACTTCATTCAAAATAAAGATTGAATATAATTAATATTCTTACTGATAGTAAAAATTGGATAGAAGCGTTTATTTATTTATCCAAATTCATAATAATAACAATAAATTACGTGTCGGATTGAGTTTTTAATAAATGGGTTAAACTTAAAGTATTAGGAGGAATAATGTTGTATTCCACAGGATAATAAGAAAAATATACTCTTACTTTCCATAGGTATCTATATGGCTTCCAAAAAGAAATTATATTATTATTATTATCTAGTTATTGATTTAGAAGGTTCTTCATCTCAAAATATTCCATTAGACATTCAAATCGAGAAATTAGAAAAATTGAGGCTTTGTGTTAATAAAATTTTAAATCCCAAATCTGAGAGACTGCTACAACGCCACCAAAAGAAAGTAAGATATATAAACTCTACAGGTGATGGTTATTTTATTATTTTTGATATAGGGGAAGATGCTTTAAAATTTTCGATTGATCTTCACAAATATTTAAATTTACACAATAGAAAGATTAGAAACGATAAAATTTATAGCTCAAAAGAAATTGACTCAAAAACAATTATAGTTAATACTGGAATTTCCTGTGGAATTAGTAAACCCATTAAACAAATAGACGGACGGATAGCTTATTGGGGTTCTGATGTTATATTAGCTCATAGAATTGTTGAATTTGCCAAAGGAGGTTATATATTGTGCAGTTCAGATGTCTACAAAAATATGAGAAATATTAATTTTGGTGAATTTATCGATCTTAAATATTCTACAAATTTTAAACATAATTTAAAAACAGATATGTATTTATTTTATAATAAAGAAGATAAAGAAAAGTTTGAAAATATAAATATTCACCTTCTAAGATGAAAGTAGGTATTTTTATGAAAACTTTGTAACAAAAAACACTAATAGACCATAATTAAAATATTGTTGAATATTGTTTCTAAAAAGCATTAACTAATTTCGACCAATTTTTTAGGTCAGAATTTTATAAAAGCTGACAAGATAGGAAATTGTTACATTTGTATGAGTTACCACACACTCTGAAAGACCTGTATCTTACATATTGTCATTCTAGAATCTTTAAAACTTATAATTTATATTGTTGCTTCTAAATTTTTCAGTAATTGTTAAAGTATTGGTTTCGGAATTAATCATTATACAACACCAGATAAAATATAACTTAAATCTTTAAAAATCTTTAGGAATCATCATTATAAATTCTTATCAATAAGACCAAGAATAAATGGTATCAGCTAATGAGATAAAGTTCGTATTTTAGAGCTGTTCTAGATAATTTACTTATTTTAATACTTTTAATATATTTTAATCAAATAGAAAATTTTTTAATAAGTCAAAATAATTTGTAATTTCTTGAGGATAATATTATAATATAATAAAAAATAAAAAAATGTATCTTGTCTTCCTGCATTAAACATAAAAAAATATTACCAGGAGATTAACGTCGATTACTATTAGGATATGGATATTCCATTTGGCGAGCAGTAGCCTGTCCTATGCTTGTCCCAAAGAAATGACTTACAATACGAAGAGCTAAATCTATTCCTGCGGAAACTCCTGCAGACGTAAATATAGGTTTGGTCAATGTAAATCTTACATTTGTTAAAATTCGCGATTTTGGTGCAGATTCTTTTAGGAAATCAAAAGATCTCCAATGAGTAGTTGCATCTCGTCCGTCTAACAGACCTGCTTTTCCAAGAAGGCTAGATCCAGTACAGACTGAAGCAATTAATTTATCATCAGTATATTGATCACGAATCCATTCTAAAAGAATTTTATTTTTCGATTCTTTACGTGTACCCCATCCACCAGGTATTATCAATATATCCAAATTTTGGGATTCACTAAAAGTTATATCAGGAGTCAGACGTAGCCCGCCAATTGCTATAATTTGTTTGTTCGTTTCAGCTATTAAGTATACTTTAAATGGTGAAGATTTTTGTAGTCGTTGCTCATCCTTTAAACGAGTTACAGCAAAAACCTCAAAAGGTCCTGCAACATCTAAAATCTCTACATCGTCAAAAATAAGGATCCCTACTTTTAATGGAATCTTTTTATTCAATGTAAAATTTATAATGACTTACCTTTTTAAATTTTGAGATCAATAAAAAAACAAATATTTCAATGAAAATCTAATTGTGATTTTATTTATTTAATATTTCTCATTTGAAGTTGATATCGAAATTATTTTGTATATTCTCAATTATTTTACTAGCTGCTACTGAGATATATGTATATTTGAAAAATTAAATAATAATAAGATTAATGTAACATAACAGGATAATTAAGATTTATTCTAATAAGTTTGATATAATTAATTTTTTGTTATTTAAACCAGTGCTTCCAAAATGATGTAAAACTATCAGGAGCAAAATCAACGAAATAATCTGGTGACTTATCAAGAAATGTATTATTCACTCTAATCATTGATGAAACTATATAATTAAAATTTGATGGATTTCCGATAAATATTGGATCAATAAATACTTGAGCCTTGTTTGTTGGCATATCTGAAATTTTGGATAAAGGCAATGTATAGACATTGTTAGTGTTGTTAAAAATTGCTAAATACCAACCAGGTTCTTTATTTCCAAAGGTAGAATTTGCTCCAAAATTTGGAATAATTAGTGTATATAATTGAAATTCTTTGTTAACATGATAAGCAGCATCACCATCAGTCATAGGAGTATAAATTAACCATAGATATACTGTCTCATACTTTTCATTTGTGTTAGCATCTCCACCCAACTCCATGGTAAATAAAATTTTATTATCATTGATTTTATTTACTTCAGCAACAAGAATATCATGATAGCCTTGAACCTCAGGAACTATTGATTTATGAATAGCAACGAGTTTTGTATCATTCTCGACATCCTTAATTTTACTATTGCTATCTTGTTGCTGAAATACATTCACGAATGCACCTGTATTGTTTGATGGAACTTTAGTTATTAGAAATGAAAAAAATACTAATGCTATCAAAGTAGCCAATACAATTATACTAATATGAATTTGTTGCATATTGATTAAATTAGGACTTATTTTAATACTTAACTTTAGCGTACAATGAGTGTACAGCATATAACTTTGTTGAGTCAAAGTTGTATTGTAATATTTTGAATTAAGTTTCCATTTGTAGGTTAATGGTAAATAATGTCCCAAAAATTTTTTTCCAATTGTTTTCATGTCAACAAATAAAAATTTTAACGATTTACTTATAACGAGATAATTTGATTCAATTTCGTAAATAGTTAATACTTTCTTAGAATTTTTGTTTTGTTGACATTGTAGCATTTTCTTCAATTTAAAGTTAAAGTTTATTTTTCATAAATAAAGTCTCAATTATATATAATACTTGAAATGATCAAAACTTAATTTAATGACAGAAAAAACCACATTTAGTAAATTAATAAAACTATATCATAATCATTAAAATAAAAAAGAATATGTAGGTTTTACAGCTGTAAATTAGTGATACTGCATTCTTGAAAATAAATATTAGATAATAAAGATGATGACAACGACAATACAGAAAAAAGGAAAAATCATAAAATATGTGAATAAGATTGTAGAGTGTAATAGCCTATGACTGAAAATCGGTCATTATTGGAGTATAGAATTCTACAGACAAAATTATCAATTTGGAATATATTATTTTATTAACATATATTGAACATCAAGACCATTATATGATGAATTTGTCATTATCTGATCTTCCAATTTCACTTTCAATCTTTTAGTTAAGACTAGACAATGATTATCACTTTATTAAATTATATTAAATTCTTTACTTCTGATATATATTAATATATTAAAGAATTCATTCGAAAATTGTCTTAGTATTCAATTATAGACATGGATATTGTAATCTATTGTAGGCGGCATTTACAATTGAACAACTATAACAATAATTAATTGATTTATATTGAATTATTAAATAACTTAAAACTCTAAGTAGTATATGAGTTCTAATATCGATTGGAATGATGTTATTAAAAAAGAAGCCAGAGGAATTAATAATGAAGATTTTGGTGAAGTACAAGATATCCAAGATCAGTTTGTAGTAGTTCAAAAAGGTATATTCAATAAAGCAAAGTTTTACATTCCAAAAGATTTAGCAAATAGTTATGATGGAACTGTATTAAAATTTAAATTCTCTGAAAAAGAATTGAGTAAATATCAATATGGGTTATCTTTTGAAGATGCTGAAATTGATACTAAGGAAATGCAAGAAGAAATCACAGTTCAAGATGCGGATTTTAAGAACAAGACAAAAGCAGTAAAAAATAAAAAAGAAGAAATTAATGAATAACATAATTCATCAACAGAAGAAAGATAAGATGTATATAGATTTTCCAAAAATTTGAGTAGTTACAAAAAAGATTAGTTAAAAAAACTAAATCGATACAAGTTCTGTTAACAAGTATAGATTTAAACATCGAGAAAAGACTACCAAGTACTGGTTGGATGCATGTAATCATATACAATCGTTAGACGATTTAAAGGGAATCAGAATGTACAAAAGACACATGTTAAAGAAGATACTACTTTAGTTTAAAAAAAGAAAGGTACTATCGAAGAAAAATGGATAACAAAAGATCCTATAGCTACAGAATAAGATACCATAGATCTAGAAAGATAATAAAAAATAAAGACATAAAAGTTATAAACATTATTTAATATAGTGACTTCTTTGAAAAGTAACAATATGAATTAATAAGATGTAAAATGTAGCAGATATAAATAGTAAAAAACTATATTTATTTTTCATTTTTTGAATATGGAAAATAATGATTGGTATAAATTAAGCATTATTAGATCATTATTAAAACATCAATGAAAATTTCAGAATTATGTAAAATGATCGAAGATTCGATTCATTCTGGAAAATACCCATTACAAGATCAACAACAGGAACATTTCAGAAATTTAGTAGAAGTCATAAATAGATCAGATTCTGAAGATTTGAAAAGCAGTGAAATCAAAATAGAAATCAGAATACAAAATCTATACACCATAAACAACTATGTACCTAATATTCAACACCTACCAGGCGTAATTGAAATAGATGTATTAGATTCTTTTAAAATGATATGTAGACGTTTAGAAAAAGTACTATAGATTTGTCTAGTAATAGTTATTCCAAGGATTTAGAACCTATAAGAAGAGGTTATATAAAAATATAGATCAAAATATCAGAACAATTAAAGATAAGTAACTGAAAATAGATCATACCAATCTTATAGATTAAATTTTATTTACAGATTAAAAATTTCATCTAGTTTAGTTATTGTGCTATGCGCTACAATGAATGTATTGTATAAGCGAAATTTTACCTGCCAAACAACAACTCATTTATTGTCAAATAAGAATGTCAATAACTTCTGGTATACGATCGCTGTTTTCTCGATAAATGGGGAATGACCTGCATCAGCAATCACCAAAAGTTTAGCATCTTTGAGGATTTGTCCAAACTTGTGAATGTGATCAATTGGTATAAGATTATCTTTTTCACCCCATATTATTAAGCAAGGAATACTTTTAATTTGTTTTAATTTCTCTAAATTAATAGAAGTTGTTGTACTATTTATGAAAGCAGACTCAAATGCATGTTTTGCTCCAGGTTTTTCAATTACTGAAATGAAGATATCCACAATAATTGGTAGTAATCTAGATGGTATTGCCAATAAATTTTCAAAAACCTTTTTCACTTTATTGTATCTTAAATTAGGATCAGTTTCCATTGCTGCATCAAAATATTGTTCTAGTAATGGAGTAGGTCCATTTAGCATACCTGATGAATCTATCAATACAAGTTTTTCAATATTTTCTTTATTCTCTATTGCATATTCTATCGCTATATATCCTCCTAAAGAATGTCCTATTATTGTTATTTTATCTTGATGGTTTATTCCAATTTGTCTAAGAAAATTTTTTATGAATTGAGTAAAATAGCTTATTGTATAATTTAATTCAGGTTTATCGCTTTCACCAAAACCTATTAAATCAACAGCTATAGTATGGAAATGTTCTGATAATGCTTGTGGAATATCCCTCCATATAATAGGGGAAGAACCAAGACCATGAATAAATAGGATATGCTTTTGTTTATCTTTTCCGTATTCATCGTATCTGATTTTAAATCCTTCTTCTTCTAAATGAATGTACATCTATAAAATAATTATCATAGGAATTTGGTTAATATAATTGATTAGTAAAATAGATGAAATATGTTTACAAAGGTACAAAATTATGTTGATATATTACTGGTAAATTCTGCAAGACCATCATTAATAACAAAACAAAAACGCAATAATTCTATCACTACACACAGGTGAATCTGAGTGCTGGTTGGATCTTTTTTTTAATTTTATTAATTTAAGTAATACTAAACAAAATACTGTCCTTATAATTTAGTATATAGCAAACTGGAACTATATTAGGATTCTATTATCGTTGATAATTCCTACTTTTCCTGTCAAAGTTCTTTGTAAAAGAAATTTGAATTTCGACTTTAGTTATTCTTGTATTAGTACTATTAGATAAATAATAATATTAAAAATATATACAAATATTAGTGTTATAAAATACTTTTTGTTTTAACTTGCTCAACTTTTTCATAGATTTATTAATTCTTCAAATTTGAATTTTAATCATTTTGTCAATGTGAATAGATGGATAATCTAATCCAATTGTATTTTAGGTAATCTTAATTACCTAAAAAATCGGCAAATTATTCGATAAGTTGTTGTTCAATAGTCAGACAAAATTTACATATTTGAATAGAATATAATTATGTATGGACATGACTTGTTGTTGTGCCAATTGTGGTAGGAAGACCCAAGATTATCCTATTTTCTGTTATATGTGCAACGATTACTACTGTTCCGAGCATTGTCACTTGGAAAAACATAGAGTACAATATCAAAAATATTGAATTGGAAGGAATAGCATCTACGATGATGGTCTTTTGTTATCATAATTAAGGTTCCAACGTATTTATTTATAATATTATAATATTACATTCATCTTTCATAAATATAACTAAACAATCTAACTCTACCAAATCATAACCACAGTTTTATTCTGTAACTCAATATCTAGTATAATATCTAGATTACTATTTATTTTATTAGGTACTATATCAGTCTTCTATCGGATATACAGTATTATAAAATATATTAATTTTTTTTAATTAAATCTTGTTTCATTTGATTAAACTCTTGTTCAGTTAGTGTTCCTTCCTCTTTCAGTTTTGCAAGTTTACGTAATTCATCTGCAACAGATATTGATTCATGAGCTGTTCTACTGATATCGTCTTTCTGATCAACTAATTCAGATGATGTGTCTTTTTGTGAAGGAGCTGATTTGCGGGCCTGCATTCCCGAACGAATAATTTCCAATAAATCTTCGGCCTTGTCTTTTGGAATAGCTTCAATTACACCTGTTTGATCATCTTCACCTTCGATTATACTATCCATCATTCCTAATTTGTTTGAACTCAGTAATCCAACAGCTTTAAATCTTATTGTAGAAGATAATAACCCTTTTTCGAGCTTTAAGCTGGTAATTATATCGTATGGAATATCAACTACATTCGCTTTGATCCCAAGCATATATGGGTCTCTAATGATAATTCTTCTGTCTGTTGCATAAATGGTATTTGGTGTTAAATAGGAGCCTCCTGGTTTTATTTTTGATTGTCTTGCAACAAGTAATACTTTTTCATTTGGATTTAACATGTCAGCTATTTTATCAACGTCTTCCAAGTCACCTTCATCAAGAAGGGATTTTTTTGAATCTTCATTTTCTTTTTCTTTGTCCTCTTTGCTGTCTCCGAAATCCAAAGGCATATTATAAAACTACATTTACCAAGTCTTATTTAAAATTATAGAGTTTCTTTTCTATTCTATTAAAATTGTTTTTTTACTTTATGGTTATGTAGATCCTGTGTTTATGGATCTATCTAAATAGACATCACTATTTATGATTTATCAGCAGTTCTCTGGCAAATATTAAATTATCTATTAACAAATAGATCTGACATTAAGTTCCCTAAATGGTCACCAATGTGGCAATGAGTAGAAGTAGCTGATTCTTAGTTATAACTATGTTCTCCACACCATACAGTTCGGCCCAACATTTTCCATGCTGCATGTGCTCGAGATGTAGGATCTGCCAACATTGGATGATTCACTACTTTTAGCCTCAATTCACAACTAATCTGTAAGTTGTTATTATGTAAAAGAGTGTTTTTAATTATTTATCATCCTGTCTTTAATAGCATATGTATAATTTTTTTGGGTTTGGACCTGTTTCGTTTTTAAATAAGTTCTATTCTATATTCTATATAGAAACGTTCTCAATATGGAGTTCCTTTGAGTCTTTGATTTTTGAATGCGTCTATGTACCATTCAAATTCTTCAATAAATCGTACTACTCTTTTTTCATACAATTGGTCTAGTAACCTACCATCATCATCGAATGTATCTTGAACTTTAGATATTGAAAACGAAGATGAAATTGATGGTGCTCCTAATTCTGCAAATATCAATCTAAGATGTTGTACAGCATTAATTCCTCCGAATCTACCAACAGAATAAGATACAATAGCTGAAGGTTTAAAATAATATTCCTCAAGAAAATAATCAAGTGTATTTTTCATGGCGGCAGATGTACTATGATTATATTCGGGGGTTATAGGCATATAACCATCTGCTTCAACAATTTGATTTCTCAATTGTTTTAAATTTTCTGATGGGTTTATAATTTCCTTATACATTTTATCTAAAAGCGGTAAATTAATTTCAAGTGGGTCTATAAAATAGACAAAATGATCACGATTTTTCAATTTTTCTTCCATCCAACGAGCAACTTTAATACCTTGACGATTCTGTCTTACTGATCCAACTATAATAGCTATCTTAGCCAACCTACTATCATTTCTCTATATAATTTTTAACTTTTTATATCAAAATTAATTATTATTTAAGAGAAACAAGTTACTTTATCTTTACAAAGAGATGGACATCGTATTAATTTTTTGTATACTGAGTATCCTAGAAACTAATAGACAATATTCCAAAATGTTGAAAGTTGTTTTTGATCCTCTACTCCATGTCTTCTCCTTACCTATAACAAAAAATAATAAACATTTGTATAGTTGAACTTGAAAGTAAAATTAACAGCATATAAAAAACATAGTATTTTATAATAACTGCTAAAAATATTAATTAATTATAAATCTCATAATAATCATGATCTATTATATTTTAGTTTTTTATATTCGACCGGTTTTTTATCGATAAATTATAATATGACATTATCAATCAGGCTTTTTTTAGTTATAGAAAAAAAGTGAACCTGTTTAATTATACAAACTCTGGCATACACTTTACTTTTATTTCTTATATACATATTTTAGAGTGAGATATACATGAAACCTGAAACTTGAATTGTCAAGAACATAAGAAATTGATTTATTATTATTGACGTTCCAATGTATGACGATCCCACTTGGCACATATAGCCTCTGCTTCATAACTGCTCTGCAAGAAAGACAACAATACCTTATCGGGTGAATTGGCGGTCCTGACAACATCATATGGTAGAAGAAATTCTCCCATTTCTTTATGGTAAAACGCCTCTGGTGGCTGAATTGGATAGTCCTTAAATCCCGGGGGTTCAGGATAGGCATAAGCATAAAACACTGGCTCATCTATTGGACCTCCACCTGGCCAGAAACCACAGCTACTCACTTCATGGGAATATGCTTCTATTGCCACAAAACGGGCCATATTAGGTGCACCTGGATGTAAAGGGGCGGTTCGTCCAGAAAATCGTGTGACTGCCAGATCAAAAGCCCCCCAGAAAAAATGTACTGGGCTAATTTTACCAATAAACCTGGAACTAAACTCAGAGAGTATACGACTTCCTTGCGCCAGAATTCGCCATACCCGTTGTGCATATTCAGGATCATACTTTATATGTTTGAAGTCCTTTTCAAATGGAGTTCGGTCCGGTACTTCAACTGGTGTTGTCCAGATAGTCACAGGCATCTTCAATAATTCCAACGCTGCCATTGTTTCTTTATAAAACTCGGCTACTGATTGCGATCTGAGAGAGATTTTCTTGACAGAACCTTCATTTGTTTCAATGACAAGCAAGTGATCTATAAAATCAAAGTCTATTTGAAGTAATCTATCATTGTAGGGCATAGGGGACGTTGTGAGTCCACGAGGTGTAACATACAGAGTAGTATTCCACCAGTGATTTCTGGGAGGAGTGAGTGCAAGTCGGATCTTTCCGACGATTTGTGTCCACATATGCAATGTGGCATAGGTATCTTTCCATTCTACTAATGGCAATGCTGGCCATGAGTTCATAGTCATTGATTTACCTCCTTGCGACACCATATCTTCGGATCACATACAATCCTGTAATGATTTATGGTACTACAAGTTCTACCAATAATTTCTAGGAGTGTGGTCAGACGTTTACGTAATCTATGGTTGGGAATGTTATTATGGTTCAATTGAATCATATTCAAGATTATTTAATTAATATTCTTAATTATTAAAATATCTATGTTAAACAGATATAATTAAATTAATATTCAATCCCAATGTCTATTGTATGATTTTTAAAAAGTTTTAATCAAGGAGACCTAAGACTTTCCAAGAAATTCTGTATATCTCGGAGGTAAATAATACATTTTCTCTGGTTTAATTTTGCACATTACTCGTTGGATTGAAGGTGAATGACTTGGATATCTATCAATATTAAGATATTTTTTTGCAAGTTTGTCTATATGCTCATCAGCTCCTACTGTTGTCTGTTCAATGACAGTTCCTTGAATTGTTATCATACTATAGGGGTTGTTTTTATCAACAAGAGATAGAGATACTCTAGGATCTCTAGTAATATTTTTTTGTTTTATTCTTCCGTAAGCTGTATTAATTAATATTATATTATTATTGTCATCGATATCTATCCATATAGGAGATACCTGGGGTCTACCATCCCTCATTATTGTTCCTAGAAAAGCAAAATTTTTATCTTTTATTATTTTTATGACCTGTTCGCTGAGGACGCTTTTTTTTCCTTTGCTATCATCAATAAAACTCATATTTTTAAATTATTATCAGATACTGTTCCATATAGATATTTTTAACCGCTCAATCTTGCTAATGATAATAATAATAAATTAGATTTTATATCAATTATATTACGATTCATTGCAGATATTAATTCAGAATACATCAAATCCAATAAGGTAAATTTAAAGAAGCTTTACAAAAAACAGATTTCAAAATTATCCTAAGAATTTTTGGAAATAGCAAAGGAAATA
>Ga0210114_1000372_pt1 | contig 11848 bp, 13 predicted proteins | sample MayberryNW_TuleA_FD_185524 | JGI IMG/M metagenome (GOLD analysis project Ga0210114, IMG submission 185524) | Wetland microbial communities from San Francisco Bay, California, USA, that impact long-term carbon sequestration - MayberryNW_TuleA_D2... | ecosystem: Environmental > Aquatic > Marine >...
GATCGAGGTCGGCATCGGTGACCCGCTGCCAGGTGTCGTAGAGGATCGCCGCGTTGTTGACCAGCGCGTCGAGCCGGCCGAGCTCCTGTTCGGTGCGGGCGCGGGCCCGCTCGACATCGCCGGGGCTGGTGACGTCCAGCTGCCAGACGAGCACCCGTCCCGGTCCGTCGGCGATCGTAGCCGCCGCGCGGCGGCCCTTCTCGATGTCGCGCGACGCCAGGACGACCGTGGAGCCGCGCGCGGCCAGTTGGCGGCACACCTCGAGGCCGATGCCGCGATTCCCGCCGGTGACGAGCGCGACTAGGCCTCGGTCCACACCGCCAGCTCGTTGCCGCTCGGGTCCGTGAAGTGGAAGCGCCGGCCACCCGGAAACTCGTACGCCGGCCGAACGATGCGGCCACCCTCCGACCGGATCTTCGCCTCCACCTCCTCCAGGCGGGCCGCGTAGATCACGATCAGCGGGTTGACCGGTCGCACCGGCGCATCGCGAGTGAATCCGCCGCTCAACCTCCCGTCCTGGAAGCTGGTGTAGTCGGGGCCGTAGTCCTCGAACTGCCAGCCGAACACCCGCTCGTAGAACCGGCGGGTGCCCTCGATGTCGGTGGCGCCGAACTCGACGTAGTCCACCCGAAGATCGTGATCAGTCCGTGCCATGAGGTGACTCCGCTGATGGGTGCCGGCTCCTCACTTCACCGCTCCGCGCGCCCGCAGGACCCGCAGCACCTCGTCGGCGGGTAGCGCCTCCACCGTGTTGCCGTTGGCCCGCTCGGTGGTCGCGGTGAGGAGGGAGTTGTAGATCGCTTCCTCCGTGGCCTCCACCACGCCGTGGAACAGCGTGGACATGGCGTCGTTGCCCAGCCCGGCCGTCATGCGCCGCGGCTCCCGCCAGCGGCGGCGCACGCCCGGATGAGTCGAAAACGCGATCGCGTAGTCGCCCGAGCCGTTGTCTGCCGTCGAGCCCGTCCGGGCCACGCCGAGCATCGCGCGGGCGGCCATGCGGCGGAGGTTGCGGTCCCCGATCGGGGCGTCGGTTCCTATCACGATCATGATCGAGCCGCGTGCGCCCTGGCTCTCGCCCTTCAGGTGCAGTCCGTCGCGACCCAGGGCGCGCCCAATCGGAACGCCCAGGATGTGGAGGTCGCCGCCGTAGTTACTCTGCACCAGAACCCCGACCGTCCAGACACTGTCCGCTGCGGTGACCCGCCGGGAGGAGGTCCCGATTCCGCCCTTCCACCCGAAGGCGACGGTGCCCGTACCCGCGCCCACGCTGCCTTCGGTCACTCGCCCGCCGCGGGCGCCCTCCAGCGCGGATCGCACATCGCGCTCGCCCACCGGGCGCCGGCGGATGGCGTTCAGCGCGTAGCCGTCGTTGGTCTCGCCCACGACCGGGTTGATCGAGCGAACGTCCTCCATGCCCGGTTGCGAGAGGAGGTAGGCCACCATCCCATCGGCCGCGCGCCAGACGCAGAGGGTACAGGTGAGCAGGATCGGCGTCTCCAGCTCGCCGAGCTCCGCCAGCTGGGTGACGCCGACCAGCTTGCCGAAGCCGTTGCCGACGTACAGCGCCGCGGGTACCCGGTCCTGGAAGAGGTTGCCACGGTGCGGCAGGATCGCGGTCACGCCGGTTCGGATCGAGTCGCCCTCACGCAGGGTGGTGTGACCCACGGCGACTCCCGGTACGTCCGTGATCGCGTTCAGCGGGCCGGTGGGCAGGAGACCCGGCGCTATGCCGAGCTCGCGAGCTCGAGGGCGGGAGTGCTCCTGCGCGGTCAGAGGCGTGGCGAGGAGCAGCAGCGCGATCACCAGGGCGAGCGGGTTGCTCATTCCTCCTCGTACAGCAGCTCGGGTCCGAAGGCCACCGTCTCGCCGACGCCGTCGAGCATGCTGCGCCACTCCCGGCCATATCGCCGCATCACCATGACCACGGCCATCTGTGTCTCTCGCGGCAGGTCGCGGAACATCTCGGGCAGTGGTCCCAGCGGCTGCTCCACCCGCCGCTCCATGACCACGTAGGCCAGCGTGTCGCTCGCCTTCACGGCGCCGACCACCCGGTATCCCGAGGTAGAGTCGGCCCCGGTCCGGGCGCGGATGCCTCGGACCCAGCGGGCGTACACGGTGTCGGGCGACGTGCGCGCGAGCGAGTCGGCGTCCGGCACCTGGAAGATCGAGTCGAGCATGAAGCGCTCCTGCCGCGAGCGCACCTGTCGCCAGTGTGCTTCCGCTGTGGAATCGGTCGACGCCGAATCGGAGCCGGGCCACCCCTGGGCTCCCAACATGCGGAGCTGAAACACCTGTCGGGCGCGAAAGCGCGTCAGCGCCTCCGGGTGCGCCAGCCCGATCACGGCGGCCCAGTCCCCGGCGGAGTCGGCGCGGAGGACGGCGCGGGCCACCTCCTCGGGCGGATGGACCGGGGCTCGCTGGGCGGCGGTGCGGCCGGAGATGCCGGTCAGCAACGCGAGGGTGAGTGGAATCGCTCGGCGGGTCAGCACGGTCCTGAGAAGCTAATGACAGTCCCGACCGGGCTCAGCCGGGTCGCTCGGTAGGAGGCGTTGCCCCCGGGCCGGGCAGCCTCGGCAGCTCCACCGAGCCGCCGCGTGCCGCGACCAGCAGCTCATCGACCGTGCGATGGCGGTAGATCACCGGGGCGTTCTGCTGGAAGAGCCCCCCGGTGTCGGCGGTCGGGCCGTAGGTCGAGTAGAGCTCGCGTTCGAGCAGCCGCAGGTAGGTGGTGAGCTGCCCCCGGTGGTGCGCCGAGTGGGCGATCCGCCGGGTCAGCACCCACGCCCGGGATCGGGGCACATCAAAGAACCGGGTCTCCCCCGCGAACCAGTCGGCGGGCATCGCCTGCAGCCGCTCCAGACGACGGCCGGACGCGTCGGCGTAGTGCTCCAGGAAACGGAGACGGTCCTCGCGCTCCGGCAGCTGCGGCAGACCAGTGTCGATGCCGAGCATGCGCTGCATCCAGGTGTCCTCGGAGACGCACTGATGGACCATGTGCTCCAGCGGGGTGCGGGCCCGTGGCTCCGGGCGGAAGCCCAGGTCGGCGTCGCTGAAGTGTGCCCACACGCTCAACGTCTTGAGGCGCTCGGTGGCATAAGTCTCGACCAGGAAAGTGTACGGGTTCATATGTGACCCAGTCTCAGTTCGGGGTAGACCGCACCATTGAAAAGATGACGCGCCGGAGGCGGCTGGGTAGCCACCTCCGGCGCGTCCGTCATGGAGCCGGTCAGCCGTCGACTTCGATCTTGAGGCTGCTCGCCACGATCACTGCGGGTGAATCGGACGATTCGACCGCGCCGCGCCCCTCGGCACGCACGGGGCTCCCGCTGGCTACCGCCGCGGCGGCCGATTCCAGCGTCAGCAGGTCGCCTTCGGGGTCGATCGTCGTCGTCGCGGCGGTGACCTTCACCACCGTGCCGTTCGAGAGCGTCAACGTGCCCCCGGCTGCGTCGACCGAGGCGACGCCCATCTCGAACTCCACCGAGGCGTCCGACGGCTGCTCAGCGCCGCCGTCATTGTCGGGGCCGAGGCGGGTGCGGCCGTTCACGGTGATCGAGAGGCCGAGCACCCTGAGGACCACCTCGGAGGCGCCGTCGGCACCCGTCAGGTTGTCACCGTCCACGTAGATCTCGATCTGCGGCCCGTCCGCCTCGTTCTCCAGCCGAAGATCCGTGGCCGTGAACGATGGATCGTCCGGTGACTGCGGAGCGCCGGCGGGATTGCGCCGTGCCTCGACCGTGGGATGGCGTCCCGCCGCGATCTCGCCCTGGACCTGCGCCTCCCAGGCCTCGCGGCTCTCGTGGCTCTCACTCTCGGTCCGGAAACGGGTGGCCGCGCCGTAGTCCACGACCAGTCCGCCGAGGTCGAGGGTAATGGTGCCCTGGGCCGGATCGATCGTGGTCACCCCGCTCACGATCTTCTCTTCGGCGTCATCGTCTTCGACATGCACCTCGCGGGCGATCAGCTCGCCGGGGAACAGCTCGACCTCGATGCGGCTCACGCTGCCGCTGCCCAGGGCACTGTCCACCGTTGCGGCCGCGGAAGCGCTGCCGCCCGCTTGGCTGGGATCAGAGGGAAGCCGGGCCTCGGAGCTGCACGCGGCGGCCGCCATCGCTGTGGCCAGACCGGTCAGGTTGGGAATGAGACGGGTGATGAATCGCATGACTGCCTCCAGAATAGGTCGCGCGCTCGGTCGGTCGACCGGCTGTCGGTCCCTGGAAAGGCAAGCCATGAGCCTCGGCATGTGGGGCGTAAGTGCTTATGCTACAACGCAGCGGGTGATGGTGCGGTGTAACACGGGAATGCAGCCGAAACGAAACGATGCAGGGGTCAGGCTGGAGTTGCTGCGGCCTCCCCCGGGACGACACCCGCGGGACCCTCCTCCAGCGTCACCGCGAAGTAGTCGAGGTTGAGGGTCCGCAGCTCGGAATAGCGGAGCACCAGGAAGTCGCCTCGGATCTCGTAATAGCGCTCGTCCGGTGCCGAAGGACCGACGGCCGACCGCAGTGCGCCTTCTTCCCGGTCATCCACCAGCCGGCGGCGGTGGGCATCGGCAATGACGATAGTGTCGAGCGCGCCGTCCCGGTCGAAGGTGAAGTCGGAGACGATGCCGCGGTACAGGTAACTGCCCGAGGCGTGATCCACCACCGCGGAGAGATAGACGCCGTCCACCCGCCGGCCCTCACCCGCGTTCTCCCGGAAATCCAGCACCTCCCCGGTGAGCATGTAGTACCAGTAGTTGTCGAACCGGAAGGTCTTGGTGAGGTGGTCGAGCTTGAGCCGGCGCACGGCGCGGTGCCCCAGGTTCCCGGCGACCGCGGACGCGCTGTAGAGCGACACCAGGTAGCCGGCCACCCAGGGGTAATAGCCCGAGACCGAAGCCAGCACCCGGTCCAGGTGCCGCTGTCCCTCGCCGAAGTTGCCGATCAGGAGGAGGAACATCGAGTCCACGTCCGGCTGGAAGCCGAGCCGGCGCACCAGGAGCAGCCAGACCGCGTGGAGCACCAAGGCGAACGCTACGCCGTAGGCCAGCTCTTCCGAGACCCGGCGCAGCGAGGTCGGACTGGCCCAGCCCCAGGGACCGCGGGCGTAGCTGTAACGGAGGATGATGCCTGGCAGGACCAGCAGAAAGGCGAGGAGGGCCGGAAAGGCGAAGCTCATCCGGCTTCCGCGAACCTCCCGCCGATGGGACTCTTCACCTTGGAGGTGACGTCCATCTGGACCCGGTAGGTCTTGCCGTTCGCTCGGACCCACCCGTCGCGTCCGCGGATGAGATGCTCGCGCAGCTCGCGCCGTGCGGCGGGATCGAGCAGGATGGACTCGAGTGTCTTGCTGATGCGGCCCTTCAAACGCTGCTCCGACGAGGAAGCTGCTGAACGTTAGGGTGGCGATGCGGGCCGCGCAACATCATTTTCCCGGCCGACTCCTTCCAAACGAGTGGACTTCATGACGATCTCCCGCCGTCGCTTCCTCCAGCAGGGCGCCGCCGCCGGGCTCCTCGGCGCCGCTCCCTTGTCGCTCTCGGTTGCCGGCCCATCGGTCCGCCGCTCCGCGATCGAGCCGGTGGTGGTCGCCTCGATGAACGGCAACTGGTACCGGAACGGCGGCAAGGAGACCTGCGTCGAGTTGGGCTGGCGGCTCATGACGCAGGGGAGCGACGTGCTCGACGCCCTGATCGCCGGAGTCAACATCCTCGAGCTCGACCCGGAAGAGGATTCCGTCGGCTACGGCGGGCTCCCCAATGCCGACGGCGTGGTGCAGCTCGACTCCTGCTGCATGCACGGCCCCAAGCGGCGCGCCGGAGGCGTGGCCGGTCTCGAGGGCGTCCGCACCCCGTCCAAGGTCGCGAGGCTGGTCATGGACCAGACCGACCACCACCTGCTCATCGGCGCCGGCGCCCAGAGCTTCGCCCGCAACTTCGGCGTCACGATCGAGGACGACCTCAATACCGAGCACTCGCGGAAGGCCTGGCTGGAGTGGAAGCGTCGCTCCGATCCACGCCACTATCTCGATCCCGACCAACGGGCGCAATCCAACCGCCGCGTTCTGGATTCGCTCTTCGAGGACGGGCTCCTGAATTCGCGGGTGGTCCACGGCACCATCAACTGCGACGGCATCAACGCCAAGGGCGAGATCTGCGGCGTCACCACCACCAGCGGATTGGCCTGGAAGATCCCGGGACGCGTGGGGGACTCGCCCATTCTCGGCGCCGGCCTGTACGTCGACGGCGCGGTGGGAGCGGCGGGCTCCACCGGCCGGGGCGAGGCCAACCTCTACAACCTCTCCTCCTACCTCATCGTGGAGAACCTGCGCCGGGGCATGCATCCCAAGGACGCGGGGCTCGAGGCGCTCAAGCGCGTGCGGGCCAACACGGTCGAGCGCCGGCTCCGCCGGGCCAACGGCGACCCGAACTTCAGCCTCTCGTTCTACGTCCTCAACGCGAAGGGTGAGCACGCCGGGGTGTCCATGTACGCCGAAGACGACGACTACCGGGGCTGGGGTGAGAACACGACGCGCGGCTTCATGAAGTACGCCGTCTGCGACCGCAACGGCCCCCGCACCGTTCAGTGCGAGCCCCTTATTCCCGGCAAGCTCGCGGCAGATGCGTAAGCGTTTGGGTGGGTACGCCAGTAGGCTGAGGGGGGTGGGGATTCCGGAGGGGCGCTAACGAACACTCTGCTACGGAGCCCGGGCAAACTGCGCCCGGTCTCCTCCGCGGCGTGTTCTAACGCGCCCCTCCGGAATCCCCACCCCCCTCAGCTGACGCAGCGACTCCCAACCCAGATTAGGCCGCCGTTTTCTCCCGTGGCAGCGGGATCACGTACTGCAGCTTCCCGTTGGGCGCCGTGGGGATCTGGTCCACGAACTCGATCGCGACCTCGAAGTCGTCGCCCACGGTGGACTCGACCACCTGCTCGAAGGTCCGCCACTCGGTGTCGGAGGGCCGCTGGCGCAGGTTGACCAGGAACCGCAGGTGGCCGCCCGGCTCCTCCCGCACCTGGTACCGCCGCACCCAGCTGTGCGCCATCGCCTGTCCGAAGAGGCTGGTGATGAGCGGCGTCGTGATCAGCGCCCCATTGGGCCGCCGGATCGCGTGCGCGGTCCGCCCGTGCACCCGGCTCATCAGACCAAGCCCGCGCCCGCAGGCGCACCGTCCCGGCAGGCGCGCCGCCATGTCCCCCATGCGATAGCGGATCAGCGGCATCGACGTGAGGCCGAGACTGGTCACCACCAGCTCGCCCACGGTGTAATCGGGGACGGGCCTCCCCTCGGAGTCCAGCACTTCGATCACGAACGCATCGTCGTTCATGTGGAGCACGTTTCGGCGGACCGGGCAGGACCAGGCGAGCACGCCGAACTCGTTGGTGACGTACACGTCCACCGCCGGCGCCTTGAACGCCTGCTCCGCCAGCTCCAGGCAGCGGTCGGTGACCTCCATCGCGGTGCAGAAGACCGCCCTGGGAGGCTGGATCTCCGCTCCGGTTGCGAGCACGTGATCGGCGAGCGCCTCGACCGCGCCGGCGTAGCCGGTGAGAATCGGTGGCGACAGCTCCAGCACTCGCTGGAGCATGGCCGCCGGGGCCGCGTCCGAGGCCACCCGATCGACTCTCGGCAGTACGCCCATCCTGCGCAGCATCGCGATCGGGCCCGCACGGTCCGGCTTGTTGACCATCGCGAGATTGATCTGTGAGTCCCAGGGACGGCAGCCGTACGCAGAGTAGACTCGCCACCAGCGCGCGGAGTAGTCCGTCTCCTCGAGGCGATGTCGGAGAAAGTGCCCGGGCGTGCCCGTGGAGCCCGAGGTCATCACGTCGATCAGCCCCGCGCGCGGCACGGTGAGAAACGCGTCTTCGCCCTGCTGCGCGATGACTTGCCGGTCCACGAACGGCAGCCGGCCGATCTGATCGAGGGTGAACCGGGCCGGGTCGATCCCGGCGTCGCGGATGGCGCCGCGGTAATAGCGGGCGGCCGTCGCGTGCGCGAGCAGCTCCCGCATTCGACTCTCCCGCCGGCTGGCCAGCGCTTCGGGTGACAGCCACTGTTCCCGCTCCGCCCGCCGCGTGCTCTGCAGCAGGGTGGACACGGTCGCGAAGGTGCCGTTGGCGGCGATGAAGGGGAGGGCCATGCCCACCCGGTTTGCAAGTCAGGTTCCGGGTGGCGGGAGACGGCTGCGAATCGAATGTACTGCTGCAAGGTCCTGCCGCAGTGACGAGACGCTCGACAGTCGAGCCCTCCCGCGCGGAGCGTGGGGATCATTGCGGTGGTCGACAACTCGCGTGATCCGATCACTGTAGAGGGTGGGGTCCTGGTGTGGCGCAACCGCTGGACAAGATGCGGTCACCCGGAGGCAGGACGTGCAACCCGCTTCACCTCGAGGCTCTCGAGGTGGGAAGTGTGGGAGCCGAGCGACCGGGCGGTGTTGCGTCGGACATGCAGTGGGTGCCGTCGGCGATGCGAGCGATTGCACCGATCACGCTCAGGGGACGCCGGCACTCCATCGTGAGGCGACCTCACGGAGGACGCCATGCTCGCCACCTGGATCACCCTCGCCCGGCTCCCCCTGCTCGGCGCCTGCCTCGCGATCCTCTACCTGGGATCGCCTCCGGTCCGCCTGGCCGGCGTCGCCCTGCTCTTCATCGGACTCCTGCTCGATACGGTGGATGGCGTCGTGGCCCGGGCGCGCTCGGAGACGAGCCTCACGGGAAGCGTGCTCGACATCGCCGCGGACCGGACCTACGAGCTGTCGCTCTGGGTCACCTTCGCTCTTCTGGGGCTGGTGCCCGCGGTCATCCCGCTCATCGTGCTCGCCCGCACCACGCTGACCGACGCACTGCGCGGCGTAGGAGTCGCCGAGGGCACCGCGCCGTTCGAACAGCAGCGCAGCAGCCTCGCGCGCTTCCTGGTCGCCTCGCCCTGGATGCGGACAGGATACTCTTCGGCGAAGGTCTGCTCCTTCTGCGGCCTCGCGCTCGCCCATGCCTGTCTCGGCTTCCCCGCCGAGTCCGGCGTGCGGGATATCGCTCCGGCCCTCCAGGCCGCGGCGAGCGCGTTGGCCTGGGTCACCGTGCTATTCTGCGTCGTACGGGGTGTGCCCGTGATCGTGGAAGGCGTGGCCCCGGCGCTCGGCCGGAACCGCGGCCTGCCGCGACGCGGTCCCTGATTTTCTGGCGGAGGTAGACACATGCTCGCAGGCAGAAGGCTCGGCACCCAGGGGCTCGAGGTCTCCGCGCTGGGACTCGGCTGCATGGGGATGAGCCAGTCCTACGGCGTGCCCGACGACCGCGAGTCCGTCGCCACGCTCCACCGCGCGCTCGAGCTCGGCGTCACCCTCTTCGATACCGCCGAGGCGTACGGGCCGTTCACCAACGAAGAGCTGCTGGGCCGGGCCCTGGAGGGCCGGCGCGACCAGATCGTCCTGGCGACCAAGTTCGGCTTCCGCTTCGAGGGGAATCAGCTGACCGGCACCGACAGCCGGCCGAGCCACATTCGCGAGGTGGTCGAGGCCTCCCTGCGCCGCCTCCGCACCGACCGGATCGACCTCCTCTATCAGCATCGCGTGGACCCCGCGGTCCCGATCGAGGACGTGGTCGGCGCCATGGCCGACCTGGTCAGCGCGGGCAAGGTGCGATTCCTCGGTCTTTCCGAAGCGGGCGAGGCGACGATCCGGCGGGCCCACGCGGTGCATCCTATCTCCGCGCTGCAGAGCGAATACTCCCTGTGGGAGCGCAACCTCGAAGGAGAGATCCTGCCGCTGCTGCGGGAGCTGGGGATCGGGCTGGTGGCCTTCAGTCCACTCGGCCGAGGATTTCTCACCGGCACGGCGCGGCGAGCGGAAGACTACCCGGAGGGCGATTACCGCCGCGGCGATCCCCGGTTCCAGGGGGTGAACTTCGATGCCAACATGCGGGCGGCGTCGGTGGTCCAGGAGCTGGCCCGCCATCGGGGGGCCACGCCCTCGCAGGTGGCTCTCGCCTGGCTGCTGCACAAGGGCGAGGACATCGTGCCCATTCCGGGCACCAAGCGGCGGCGCTACCTGGAGGAGAACGTCGCTGCCGGGGTGCTCAAGCTGTCGCCCGAGGAAATCGGCGAGCTGGATCGGGCGCTCGCGGCCGAGGCCGTGGCAGGCCCCAGGTACAACGACACAATGATGGCGTTCATCGACCGATAGCAGACGGAAAGCAGGTGGAGCAATGAGGATCGGAATCATCGGCGCGGGCAACATCGGTGGAACCCTGGCCCGGCGCCTGAGGCAGCTGGGCCACGAGGTCTCGATCGCGAACTCGCGGGGACCGGACACGCTCGCCGGGCTGGCGAGGGAAACCGGCGCCAGGCCGGTCAGCGTGGAGCAGGCCGCCCGCGCGGGCGATGTGGTCATCGTGACCATTCCCGAGAAGAGCGTTCGCGATCTGCCGAAAGGACTGTTCGACGGCGTCCCAGAGGATGTCGTCGTGGTGGATACCGGGAACTATTATCCCCGGCATCGCGACGGGCTGATTCAGGAGATCGAGAGCGGGAAGACCGAGAGCCGCTGGGTCTCGGATCGACTGCGACGACCGGTCGTGAAGGCCTTCAACAACATTCGGGCGCAGAGTCTGGGAACGGGGGGCAAGCCGAAGGGGAGCCGGGGGCGGATCGGGCTTCCGGTCGCGGGGGACGATCCTCGGGCCAAGAGTGTGGTGATGCGCCTCGTGGAGGATCTCGGCTTCGACCCGATCGACGGCGGCGGGCTCGACGAGTCGTGGCGACAACAGCCCGGAACGCCCGTGTACACGGCGGACTTCGACGCGAATCGAGTGAGGCGAGCGCTGGCCGAAGCCAGCCCCGAGCGGCCGGCCGACTTCCGCGCCGATAAGGGGAGCCCCGCCGCCGCGAAAGGGCACTGAGTCAGGGGCGCCAGCCGACCTCTCGCAGCCATTCCTCCATGCCGCGCCGCCGGGCATGCCAGTCGCGGGGCGGCCGCTCGCCCTCCGACGCGGCGGCCTGGCGCTGCGCGCGGATGGATTGATCGAGAGGTCCCAGCCCGATCGCTCGCCTACGCTCATCGATGCCGTCCGGATCCTCGACTGGCAACGGGCTGAGCTCGCCTGATTCGTCCCAGTCGAACTGGGTGCCGTAGCGCTGGAGGCGCCCCTCGAGGGTCCGGATCCGGTCTTCCAGCAATGCCGGCTGCAACGCGGGTACCTCGCCGCGTGCCGCGGCCAGCCTCAGCGCCTCGAGAGCCTCCCGCAGAAACGCCGGCCGACCGATGGCATGCTGAACGATCAGCCACGCCGCCTTCGCGCCGTCGGGCCCCACGCGCGGCTCGCCCGGCCAGCCTCGCTGGTTCACGATGGAAGCGAGCCGCTCGGCGTTGGCCTCGTGCACCGCGCGCATACGCGGATGATAGCCGTCGAACAGCGAGCCCTCCGTCGCCAGCTCGGCGCGCAGCTGCTGGTCCTCCTCGACCAACGCCAGGAGCTCCCTCCGGACGTCATTCCAGCTCGGCCCGGTCACGCGAGGCGCTTCTCGAACCAGTGGTTGGCGTACGGGTCGTCGTTAAAGGGGGGAACCTCGACGTACCCGGCGGTACGATAGAGCCGTATCGCTTCGACGAGCGAGCGGTTGGTCTCCAGCCGCACCGTGCCCAGCCCGAGCGATCGTGCCTCCTCCTCCAGCGCTGCCAGCATCCTGCGGCCCAGTCCCAGGCCGCGGGCCGATTCGGCGACCCACATCCGCTTGAGCGATCCGACGCCCGGCGCGATCATCTTCACCGCTCCGCACGCGACCGGTTCGCCCTCGACGGTCCCCACCAGAAACGCTCCGCGGGGTGGCACCATGTCTTCGCCCTCGGCGGGGATGCTCTGTGCCG
>Ga0210114_1000377_pt1 | contig 11808 bp, 10 predicted proteins | sample MayberryNW_TuleA_FD_185524 | JGI IMG/M metagenome (GOLD analysis project Ga0210114, IMG submission 185524) | Wetland microbial communities from San Francisco Bay, California, USA, that impact long-term carbon sequestration - MayberryNW_TuleA_D2... | ecosystem: Environmental > Aquatic > Marine >...
CAAATGTTCCAACCCCCTTGTTGCATCCTCCCCGCGACGCGAGGGAGGACAAGAGGTCGGGGCTTGAACGGCTTGAACATTTTGAATCTGTTCACAGGAGGCTTGGGCACCGTCGAAGCACTCTGCACCGCTTACGCTCGCTGGGTGATCTATGCCGTCTAGCGCGCCAGCGCGGCCGCTTTGTTCGCCAGCTCGGTCGCCTTGGCGTAGTTGGCGCGCGCTGCGTTTTCCCATTCAGTCTCCAGTTGAGCTTTCAAACCGGACTTGGACTTGAACGCGCCGGCGACTTCCTTGTCGCCTGCCTTCTTGTCGTCGATAGGGACCTGAGAAGCGGCTTTCCTGGCATCGGCAAGCAGGCTCCGAGCCTGCGGGGCGCCGGCACTTTTCGATTTGGCGACGGCCTCCTCCGCGCGGAAGATCGCTCCCCAGGCGCCCCTCAGTTCTTTGTGGCGGAAGGTGATGATGTGATCGTAGAGAGAGTTCACCACGTCGCGGCGTCCGGATGAGAGCCGGTTGTTGAAATCGACGCCGCCGAGTTTCTGCTTGAACGGGTTAGGGTAGTCCTTCGGTCCCTTCGCGTAGAGTTCGGGAAGGACCGGAAGCCTGCCGATCTCCGGAGAAAAGAGGACCATCTGTCCGGGCTCGCTCAGGAGATAGTTCACGAACGCTTTCGCGTTGTCCATGTTCGGCGCGCCTTTGACGATGCCTACGCTCGCCGGAACCACCGAGGTCAGAGACGGATAAACGAAGTCCACCGGCTGACCGCTGGCGATCGCCGACAGGCCGAAAAAGTCGATGACGACGCCGATGCCGTACTGGCCGCTGATGACAGCCTCCGGGACTCCAAAGCTGCGCTCGGTAATCGCGCCCATGTTGCCGCCCGAGTTGAGCAGCAATGCCCAACCCTTGTCCCAGCCGTAACCCTGAAGAATCACCTCGACGGTGAGATGGGTCGTGCCGCTGCGAGAAGGCGCGCTGATGACCAGATGGCCGTGGTATTTCGGATCGGCGAGATCGGTCCACTCTTTGGGCGCCGGCAGCTTATGGGCTTGAAGGTAACCCTTGTTCCACATCAGTCCGTAGCCGCTGACGGCAAAGCCGAAGTAATGGCCGTCGGGATCATGGACCGGAAACGTGCCGATCTTCGCCGGGATTTTCGACATGATTTCTTTGGGCGGGGCGTACTTCTCCAGCAGGCCGTCGTTTTTCAAGGTCTGGAACGCGTCCGGAGCGCTGACCCAAAAGATATCGGCCTCCGGCCGGGCTTTGGTCTCGCGCAAGTAAGTGACTCCGGCGTTGGTCTGCTTGTTGTTGATGACGACCTTGATGCCCGGGTTTTTGGCTTCGAAAGTTTTCTTGTAGGTCTCGAAAAGCTCTTTTGGAAACGACGTGACGATCACCACTTCTTTGCCGAGCGCCGGCGCCGAAAGACCGGCGAGCAGCAAAGAAAACAACGCGAATCGTGTCCATTTCATAAGCGTTTCTCCTGCTTGGTTTAAGATCCAGTTGGAGCCAGACACTATCGCCGAGGGTAGAAACCTGTCAAGGAGCGACTGTTTTCAGGCTGTTGAAAAAGGCTCACCTGCTTCGTTGAGCCGCCGTTTGATCTGCGGGATAACCTCTTTACCGAACCGTTCGATCGTTTCCAGGGTGAAGCTCGGGTCCATTCCCGGCCAATCCACCATGAACCACATAAACTCGGCGCCGAATTCTTCGTGGTAAGACATCACTTGTTCGACGACTTCGGCCGGGCTCCCGAGTATCAGACGATCGCGTTTCAACTGATCGAACTTGAGATCGTAGCGCTCACCCGGCTGCCCCCATTGCTGGTAGCGTCGGTAACGCCGCTCGTAGCCATCCTCGATGCGCTGCTCGGCTTCGCGGGTCGTATCGGCGATACAAAGATCGCGAAAAATAAACAGCCCGCGATACGGTTTCCCCTGCCGTTCGAGCGCCGCTTTATACGCCGGTAGCGCTTCGCGCAAAAAACTCTTCGAATGACGCCGGCTGGCGATCCAATGGTCGGCGACTTCCGGCACTCTGGCTACGGTCTTCACCGTGTCGGCGCCCATCAAGATCGGCGGACCGGGCCGCTGCGCCGGCCTGGGCTGGCTCATCACGTTATCGAGATGGAAATGTTCGCCGTGAAAAGTCACTGCCTCCCCAGTCCAGAGTTTTCGAATCACTTCGAGCCCCTCGACCAAACGGCTTCTGCGCTCGCGTTTGTCGATGCCGAAGGAAGCGAACTCGTTGTCGCGATAGCCTTGGCCGACGCCGAACAAAACTTTGCCGCCGCAAAGATTGTCCAAGGTCGAGATATATTCCGCGACCATCACCGGATGGTGCAGCGGCAGCAGGAAGATCGAGGTGCCGAGATACATTCCCGGCACCTGGCCGGCGAGGTACGCCAGCAAAGGAATCGACTGTAAGATCGCCGCATCCGGCCCAGTAAGGTAATGTTGTGCGACGAATAGGCCATCGTATTTGTTTTGATAAGCGACCCGCGCCCGCAGGGACACCTGCTCGCATACCTCGGCAGGATCGAGATCCGCCGGATAACTGCCGAACTCCACGCCGAATCGCATTCGTGCTCCTTATTGGGCAACAATTTATTAAGAAGTCATAAGTATCTAGACAACAGGGTTGGTTGGAAACGAAGGGACGACTCGCTCCAAGCCCAGGCAAAAGATCTGGGTGTCATCGGCCACCACCCGATCCACGCCCCGAGTGCTTAATTTTGGCCGTGGGTGGGAAAGCGTCCTTTGAGTCGTGGTGTCTGCGCTTTCCACGACTCGCCCCTTCGTCCCAGTAGGTCTACTAACCAACGAACTCCTTAGTAACTCTGATCGAATTACTGTCGGACGCTGCAGCGGTTTTGCGCATCGCAACGCTGCCTCGGTCCGGAAAATCCAACAGACATTAGCCAAGGAGTCTGTAAACCGCAAGGAGTTGATCCACCCGCTGAGCGGGTAACGGTTCACGGTTCACTGTTCGAGGTTCATCCGACCTGGGACCCGGCGGTGATCCGTCCGGAAGATACGCATGCGCCCGCACCGCGCAGCAAGGGCGCGGAACTTGAATGATCTGATGAAGTTCGGTGCGCCAATCATGTTCGCCCTCCGCGGGTTAAATTCCAGGAATTTTATTTTCACTTGACGCGAGATTTCAGGACGATCCGTTGCAAACCCAATCAATTGGCGATAAACGGCAACGAATGCCGTACGGACTCAAATTCCGTTTGGTCTGCTCGCTGCGGCTTACCTGGTCATTATCGGTACTCGACGAGTGCTTGGAAGAAACCATCTATAAAGTCAAGACACTGTTCTCATGCGCTTCATCGGCAATCTCCTCGGTCGTTTGATTTTTTGTGTCGGCCTAATGATTACCGTCGTTGGCTGCGTGATAGGGTCGATGATGGGGTCGACGCCCGGCACAACGATGCCCGGCGTCACTCTGATGATATTTGGCGCAGGGATCTACTGGCTGGGCTCGACAAAGGTCTGCCTGCAATGCTCCAAGCGAATCAAACACACTGCGCTCGAATGCAAACACTGCGGTGGCGCACAAGGGTAAGGCATTGCCCGGGGCCTACCGCCGCTTGACCTCGCGCTACAACTTCAGTCGAGCCAATCGGCGTCGCCAAGATGGAAGGGGTTTACGAACCGCGGAACGATTGGATCGCGATCTTCAATCAGCCTATGGATGTACGGTCTCGGTGAACCAGTCGGTCGGAAGTTCCTTTCCGGCACCAGCGTTCTTGGCTTTTTCCACGAGGCGAGCGCCTACGGCAGCAAACTGCATCCCAAACCCGATCGGGTTAAGGAAGCAAGTGACCTCCTGGTTGTCTCGACGTTTGGGGCCCCGGCCGACCGCCAGATCGCTCAATTCCGGCAACCCGTTCCAATCGATTCCTAGATCTAGAAGGTCCGGACGGCCGTAGTCACCATGCTCCATTTCCGGCACCTCCGTTTCGAGACCCTTCTGAGCGATGCCGACGGCAAGATTGCGGTGATGGATCGCGAGGACGTCGCACTTCTTCAAAGTCGCGCCGTCGATTTCGCTGTGACGGATCGTGGACAGGTGCATGCCGGGTTCGATCCATTGCGGCATGAGCACCGGATCGACCGAGTTAGTAGCGGCCGCGACAATGTGGGAGCCTTTGACAGCTTGCTCGGCGCCGTCCACAGCCCGAACCTCAACCTTCAATGTTTTTTCCATTTCCTCAGCAAAGGCTTTGCGGTTTGCCGCGGTGGGACTGAAGACTCTGATCTTCTCGATCTTTCTCACAGCACACATGGCCATAAGTTGGGCGGCAGCCTGCCAACCCGACCCGAACAGTGCCACGACGGAAGCGTCTTGCCTGGCCAAATATTTGGCTCCAAGCCCATTCGTCGCGCCCACGCGCAACCGCTGCAAGCAGCCGTCGGGAAAAATGGCCAAGGGTTCTCCTGTGTGAGTGCTGAAAAGCAGGACCAGCCCGACGTAGCGGTTGCCCGGAGCGGAAGGGATCTTCACGCGCCGTTGCGAGCGGCCAATTTCCGGCCAGTGGACGATGTCTGAATTGAGTCGGACGCCGGCGACCCCGGCTCCCGGCACCGAGCCGCTCATCGTTTTGAATCCGTACACTGAGTTGGGTTTTGGTCCTCGCACCAGCAAATCCACACGCGGAGTGTTCAACGCCGTTCCTGCTCCCAGTTCGCGGTAGGCGCTTTCGAGAGAGCCGAGTACATCTTCCATGTTTAAAAGCCGATCCACGTCGTCGTTGCTGAGAAGAAGCGTCATTCGAGTTCACTCCTTTCGGAGCCGCAGGTATAGCAAGACGCGAATCGCCTGACAAGGCGGACGCTGGGGGAAACGACTTTTCCGCCCTTGCCAAGATCCCATCCTTTCAATATCATCGGCTCGCTTGTTTGTTCCAGGTTGTCGGTCTTTCCATTCGCCGAAATGAGGAGGAACAAAATGAGAGTGTCTCTTGCGAAGAAGTGGTGTCTTCTAGTCATCCTCTTCGTGGTGCTTCCGGCTCTCGCTCCTGCGCAACAACTCGAGCCGGTGATCATGGGAGTCGTCGGACTCTCAACCAACTCGATTCATCCCTTCATTTCCCGGGAGGCGGGTCTCTTTTCGAAATATGGGATTGACGCCCGTCTGGTTGTTTTTGACGGAGGGTCCACTCTCGCCCAAGCGGCGATCTCAGGCGAAGTCAAATTTGCGAACACATCCGGGCCGGTAAGCATTTCATCTCGATCAGCAGGAGCTGATAGGATCATTGTCGCAGCACACATCAATATCCTTCCCTACAGCTTGATCGCAGCCAAGGGAATCACTCGCTGGGAGCAACTCAAGGGAAAGAGGATCGCGATCAGCCGGTTTGGTTCCGGGACCGATACGGCCGTCCGGTTGGTTTTGGAAAAATTCGGGCTGAACCCGGACAAAGACGTCACTATCTTACAGTTGGGACCTCAAACCACCCGCTTCAGCGCTCTGGTTTCGGGTTCCACGGACGCCACTCTCGTCGCACCGCCCTTCGATGTCACGGCGAAAAAGCAGGGCTATCCGATCCTGGCGGATATGGCGGCTCTCCGAATCCCTTACGCCCAACAGGTCATCGAGACCTCGGATCGCATGATTCGCGAACAGCCCCAAACCGTAAAAAATGTTCTCAAGGGATTTGTCGCCGGGCTGAACTATGGGTTTGTCAACTCGGCGCCTACCAAGAAGATCATGGTTAAATATCTCAAGGTTGATGACCCGGAAATTCTCGATCGAACTTATCAGCACTATACCGAGATCACCGAGCGCAAGCCGTATCCGAACGTCGAGGGCGTGCGCTACGCGGTCGAAGAAGTCGCCAAGAGGGTTCCCGCAGCGCGAGGAAAGCAACCCCAAGATTTCATCAATCTGCGCTTTCTGAATGAGCTGGATAAAGAAGGATTTTTCAAGGAACTTTCAAAGTAGGTCACGGGTTGTTGAAAAAACTCCAATGCCATTCGAGAGAAGAAATTAACCTCAATGCAAACAACGCAAAAAATGTAAGGCCGGTCCCTCGCCCTTAAGCAACGACTTTTCCCTAATCGGAAACCCAAAATCTAAAATCCAAAATGGCCGGGCGGTATGGGGGTTCAAGTTCGGGCTTCGCTCATGCGAGGAGCGGCTGCGGCAATGGGCTTCCCCGAGATGGTGCTATAGACGAGCGCTGCAGAGAGCAAGAAAATAACGCCCATGACGATCATGAAACCGTCATAGCTAGCGGTCCTGTCGTAGGCGAGGCTCGCAAGCAGCGGACCTCCGGCGGAGCCGATCTGGTGGACGATGAAACTCAAACCCAGGATGACTCCCGCCATCCGCGGTCCGACAATCTCGTAGAACATCACATTTTGAACCGCAATCGTGCCGAAGGTGGGTCCCATGGCGAATGCCACGACGACGTAGAAGCAAAGCTCGTTCGGCATATCCAGGGAAAGGACCAATGTGCCTAAGCCGCGCACGAGATAGGTGAGAGCGAGCACTTGCGCTCGCCCAACGCGGTCCGAGAGCCAGCCGAAAAACAGTGCCGATGCCGCGGCCGCTCCGCCAAAAACGCCGACAGCGATAGCTCCGGTTGCGGCATCGAAGCCTTTGCTGAGGGCGATCGCCACGAGATGTACGGTCTGAAACAAACCTACGCCGCAAGAAAATCGCGCAGCGAACATCAAGATCATCGAACGATCGCGGAGATAGGGAAGGCAGCTTCCCCAACTTGCGCGGTCCCGCCGGGCGGTCGCAGTATCATTCGGGTCGCGCGCGCCGACCCAACCCAGCGGAAATGCCACCGCCAAGAGCAAGACACCGCTGGCCAACGCCGCGGCACGCCAGTCGAATCTTTCGATCAAGAAGTATAGCAGCGGAGAAAAGAACACCGGGCTCAGCGGCGAGGCCGTCTGTATGACACTGACGGCGAGCCCTCGGCGATTGGCCTGGTAGTGCTTGGCGACCAGCAGCGAGATGATAACCAATCCGGAGGCTCCTTTCGCCAAGCCGACCATGATGCCGTACGAGAGCGACAGCTGCCACAAATTTTGCGAAAGGCCCATGCCGAAAAAACCCGCCGCCATGAGAAGAATCCCTGCAAGAATGACCCGGCGGGCGCCCAGGTCGTCGGCGAGTTTGCCGAAAAAGACGCCGCCTATTCCCCAACCGAGCATGCCAAACATGTACGGCACGGTGGCGGTGGTCCGCGACCAGCCGAATTCCGCCTCGATGGGTCTGAGAAACAGGCTGAACGAATTCATGCCGATGGATGTCATCGTTACGACGCCGGCGCACAGCAGCAGAACCATTAAGGAGTTCATAAGTATCTAGTGTAGTGTCTCACGCTGTTGGTACTTTATCCGGTGTAAGATCCCGACGCGCCAGAGTTGCAACTGAAACTCGGAATATCTCGCGCAAAGGGGCCAAGGCCGCAAAGGTCGGAGAATCAATAATTGTTTCAAGATAATTCGCTCTTCCCTCCGAACTTGGCGTGCTTTGCGTCTTGGCGCGAGTCTATTCCCTTGTTCGAGAATTTCCGCTTTGTTATGTCGAAAATAAATGCCTTCATTTAAGAGTCACTACACTAGACAACAGGGTTGGTTGGACACGAAGGGACGACTCGTCCAAGGCCAGGCAAAGCGTCTGGGCGTCATCGGCCACCACCCGATCCACGCCCCGAGCGCTTAATTTTGGCGTGGGTGCGAGCGTCATTTGAGTCCTGGTGCCTGCGCTTTCCACGACTCGCCCCTTCGTCCCAGTAGGTCTACCAACTAATGAACCCCTTAGTACGTTGCGAGAGAGAGGCATGTCGGGAGCAGCGCGATTTTGACAGCTATGCCAGATCGACACGGAAATCACCACAGTAAGGCACAAACAATTTTACTGTGGCCGCCGCATGCCTCACTCCACGACACTCCAGTCGAGCTCGGGTTTTTTGAGCTTGGAGGAACGTAGACGGCTGCCGCTTCACCACGAAGCTCGTGACCGCGGGTAAAAACCTATCCCGGAGGCTTGACCTTTGGTCGGGCTTCATTGCTTCCAGTTGGCGGATAAACCGATATACTTTAAGCCTTCTTTCTGGGAGCTCTATGGACGCGGAAGATCTCGCCAAACGGATTCGACAGACATGCCTTGAAGCGGTCCTTCAAGCATACGAGGATGCGGGTATACAGGGCCTCTGTGCCGAGGGGCGTTGGGAAGCCGCTATAAGCGCGCTGAAGACAGTTGAGCTCGCGCCGCTGTTGGCCGAGTTCCAACACCCGCCAGCAGACTGATCGGCCCCATCAGCGACAATCACTAAGTTCTTACCCTGACAAAAATAGCCTGCGCTAAAGCAGCCTCAGCAAGAACGGCTAAAACCGCAACTGCGGCGAGCGCAAGGCTTCAAAGACTCCGATTTTCACCGCGAATACAAAAAACTTACGGGCCAGGAACCCGATCCGCTCATGCCGGAAGAGACGGAGAAAGCGATCAGGAAACGCCGCGCGACGCCGAGGTGATCGACCTGCTAAAAAAATTTTCCGGCGAGGGCCCGCTTCCCGCGCGCTAACGGCAAAGGCCGCCGCTTCTCGCGAAACTCGACAGCGTCACAGAGCGCCGCTGTGATGCCCCAGCTGATCGAGCATGGCTGCGCGTCCGCAAAGAAGCGGATGGGGGATGGTCTACGAGCTGTCCTCCACCAGCAGCGATAAGAGGAGCGCAACGAAAGCGACAAAGTTGAGGACGGCGCTCGTCGCGTGCGAGTATTCCCATTGCCGGCGCAGCGTCTCCCAGTTCTCCGGGATCCTCATCCAATTGTCGGTGGCGAGATTGGCCGGTTGCGTGTAGGTCCAGAAGATGAGTTGTGTCCCGGCGATGCAGAGAAACGCAACCAGGCTCAAGATAAATGGCCATCGCCGGTGACGCAGCATCACCGTGAGGATCAAGGTTGACAGCAGCGCGCCGATAACGACAATGCCGAGGAGCGCCCAACCGCGATAAATCTGCTGGACGGTGAAATACTGGTCGCGGGGCAGATCGATCTTGTTCAGCAACTCGAACAAATGCGCGAAAGCCGGCGCCATCGCCAGCCCGGCGAACAGCAGGCTTAGAAAATAACCGATCTTGACAGCCATACCAACAACGTTGTGCATAGAGCGTGCCGAAATTGTCCGCTCGGCTCCGCTCCTCGCGAGATATTGGACGATCTCAAAATTGCAGCAGGAGTGACGCCGGCCATTGCTAATTTGGGACAACGCGTTTTTCGGGCTCAGATTTTCGAGGATTTCTGCTGCTTCCCACTTTCTTCTCGAGCTGAATCCAAACGGGGCATCGAGACAGTGCGATACAATTTCGTCGTGACCTCCGCTTGGTCCGATCCCGAGGACGCGCAGCTGGACGCGCCAACTTTTCGATGCGCTCCGCCCGTATAGTGCAGAGGGCGCCTACGTGAACTATCTCGGCGGCGATGAAGGCGCCGATGGACTCAACGCGGCGTACGGGGCGAAGCTAGCGCGCCTCGCGGCGCTTAAACGGAAGTTCGATCCAACCAACCTTTTCCGAATGAACCACAACATCGTGCCGGCCGCGGTTGCCATCGACGCGCGTTAAGCAAGAGTTTCGTGCAGCACAACCGCTCGTACCACATTAACAATGGCGATCAGGCCGAGCTGCTCGCGGCGCCGGCAGGGTAGCCCAGCGCGGACAAATCGGCGGTAATTTCATCGAGGATCAGCGGATCGTCAATGGTGGGCGGAACCTGGTAATCGACCCCGTCGGCAATCCTTTTGACGGTACCGCGCAGAATCTTTCCCGAGCGCGTCTTGGGCAGCCGCTTGACGACTGTCGCGACCCTGAAAGAAGCCACGGCGCCGATCCTTTCGCGCACCATCCGGACCGTCTCGCTTACGATCTCGCCGTCTGAACGTCGCACGCCGGCCTTGAGCACGATCAGGCCGAGCGGAATTTCTCCTTTGATCTCGTCGGCGACTCCCAAGACCGCGCACTCGGCGATGTCGGGATGAGACGCCAGCACTTCTTCGAGCGCGCCGGTGGAGAGCCGATGACCGGCGACGTTGATGATGTCGTCGGTGCGGGTCATCACCGAAAGATAGCCGTCTTCATCTTTGTACCCCGCATCGGCGGTGAGGTAGTAGCCGGGAAACCTGGCGAGATATGAATTTCGGTAGCCGTCATCGTTGTTCCAGAGCGTCGGAAGACAACCCGGCGGCAACGGCAGCTTGACGACGATACTGCCGATCTGACCGGCCGGTAATTCCCTGCCGTCATCTCCCAACACCCGGACATCGTAACCGGGCACCGGTTTTGTGCACGAACCCGGCTTCACCGGAAGTATTCCCAACCCGATACAATTGGCGCCGATCGGCCAGCCGGTTTCGGTTTGCCACCAGTGATCGATCACCGGCACGCCGAGCTGCTTTTGCGCCCACAAGAGCGTGTCCGGATCGCAGCGCTCGCCGGCGAGAAAGAGGGTGCGGAAGCCGCTCAAGTCGTACTTGCGTATGAGTTCGCCGTTGGGGTCTTCGCGCTTGATCGCGCGAAACGCCGTCGGCGCCGTGAACAAGACCTTCACGCCGTGCTGTGAGACGACCCGCCAGAACGCGCCCGCATCGGGAGTGCCGACCGGTTTGCCCTCGTAGAGCACCGTGGTATTGCCGTTGAACAGCGGCGCGTAAACTATGTACGAGTGGCCGACGACCCATCCCACGTCCGACGCCGCCCAATAGACTTCGCCCGGCTCCACGCCATAGATGTGCTGCATGCTCCATTTGAGCGCGACCAGATGGCCGCCATTGTCGCGCACGATCCCCTTGGGCATGCCAGTGGTGCCGGAGGTGTAAAGGATGTAAAGCGGGTCGGTCGCCGCGACGGGTACGCAGGCGGTCGGTTTTGCGGCCGCCATCTCTTCCGACCAATCGAGATCGCGCCCGACGATCATGGACGCCTTTTCCTCGGGACGTTGGACCATAATGCAGCGCTCCGGCTTCACCGCCGCGAGCTCGATCGCCTTGTCGAGCAGAGGCTTGTAAGGAACGATACGGCCGGGTTCGATGCCGCACGACGCCGAAACAATGACTTTCGGATGGGCATCACTGATGCGGTTGGCAAGCTCATGAGCGGCAAAGCCACCGAAGACCACTGAATGGATAGCCCCGATGCGGGCGCACGCCAGCATCGCGACGATCGCCTCCGGCACCATGGGCATGTAAATGATCACCCGATCGCCTTTCGCAACTCCTTGACCGGCAAGCGCGCCGGCAAAGCGCGCCGTTTGATCGAGCAACTCTCGATAGGTGAACGTCTGGACGGTCGCCGCGACGGGGCTATCGTAAATGAGCGCCGGCTGATCCGCCCGCCCGCTTTCGACGTGGCGATCGAGCGCATTGTAGCAACTATTGAGCAATCCGCCGGCGAACCAACGATAGAACGGCGGCCGTGAAGCATCGAGTACCCTGTCCCACTTTTTATGCCAATGAACCGCTTCGGCCGCCTCGACCCAGAAATTCTCAGGATCGTTCAGCCAGCGCGCATAGACGGCGTCATAGGTATCGGTCATGGCGTCTCCTCCGACGTTACTGGATGCCTTTCGTTCCTTCAAAGATCAATCTGTGATTGAGCCTATTCTGACGGATAGGTTCGGTGCAAGCGGGCGCGCGAGCGGGAGCTTCGCGATCAGGTTAGACTTACTAAGGAGTTCGTTAGTTTACTAATGAGTCCGTTATTTAGAGACCATGTGGCTGCACCACGACCGAAGGCCAAGCCCTTCCGATCGCGGTCAATGGTTTTGTGCCTTGATGGGCC
>Ga0210114_1000378_pt1 | contig 11793 bp, 10 predicted proteins | sample MayberryNW_TuleA_FD_185524 | JGI IMG/M metagenome (GOLD analysis project Ga0210114, IMG submission 185524) | Wetland microbial communities from San Francisco Bay, California, USA, that impact long-term carbon sequestration - MayberryNW_TuleA_D2... | ecosystem: Environmental > Aquatic > Marine >...
CGCAATCCCTGTGCCATGTTCTGGGTTGAGCGTCGACGATTCCCAATTCTCCGCGACGTTGCGCTCTTAAGAATGTTGCCGACGTTAGTCAGGAGGGGGTGGCATGTCGGCGGTATGGGTTGGAAGCGCGGCGCGTCTTGTCGAGAATTCAAGCGCGCACCGCGTCAAACGTTTTGGTGATGATCCTGCCATTAATGCCGTGCGGCATTGCCGAATCTTGAAAGTCTCCCCTAAGAGCCTTTAGTGCATAACGCTCATGATCGATCTCGGTACTCGTGCGCACCCCTAGTCTGCGAAAGACCGACACCGGAGGACACCAGCCTTGCAGAGCATGCTGGAGTAGAAAGCCGGCTACAATGGCAGGGAGCAGGAACCAGCGTCGATCGACGAATGCACCCAAGCCGAGACCGAGAAGCGCAACGGCCGAGGCATTTGCCTCCAAGGCACGTTCCATGTCCCACTCGTGATCGAGCTCGACCAGCCTCTGCCGAATAGCGGCAGGCCCCCGAGATGCGCAACGAGCAACGCTCGCTTCGGTTGCCTTGCGGATTCGCTCGTTCACGTGATCAGGCGTTTGGTCCGTAACGCGTGTAGTTGTTGCCGGTAACATGTTTATTTTCCTTTCTCGGTTTCTGAATATACGGTGAAGCTCATTCATACAGCGGAGTATAGCCGACTTCGATAGACATGATCAGCCCTTTCTGGATGTCACAAAGACAGCAGTGGCCGAAGCGGGAGTAAGCCCGCCACGCGATTGCGGACAAGAACCGCCTTTTGCTCGCTACCGCTTGGGTTGAGCCGGTTCTGAAATTTCTTGCAGAGTTTCGCCGGCCAAATCGCGATCGCCCGCATGTACCGCGATATCTCCCAAGCTGACGATACCGACCAAACGCTTGTCCTGGCTCAGGATCGGCAAGCGCCGGATCTGGCGGGCTTCCATCAGGCTTACCGCCTCGGCGACTTCCTGATCTTCCAAGCAATACGCGACGTCGGTCGACATCACCTCCGTTACCTTGGTTCGACTCGGATCGCGACCATCGGCCGTCGCTCGAATCGTGATGTCGCGATCGGTCAGCATTCCTTGCAGACGATCGCCATCACAAACCGGAATCAGTCCAACGTCGAGATTTTTCATTTTGGTGGCAGCTTCTTTTAACGAAGCATCGCCGCTGATCACTTCTGGGTTGCGAGTCATAATCTCGCGTAATTCCATGACTTGTCCTCCTCGCTTTCTTTACAGATGAAATAAGATCGGTATTCTTGATATAAAAAACAGAACGCAACCGATATGCCACGCCGACGCGCGCCAGCACAACGCTGCTTCGGCCGATAAAAACGAGCTGCAACATCAGGGAAAGTCGCCGCAACACCAACAGAGTGTTTTCGGCGGCACTTAGAGGTTTTGGACCGGCTGCCCGTTTTGATCAAACGGAAGGCTCGCCAATTGCAAGTCGCGTGTTTTCAGCGTCTTGCGGCACTGACGGGCGGATGGCTGTCCCAATACGGGCGGCGGGGCCTCAGCGAAGAGGCTGGCAGATACGATACGATGTGTTGGAGGAAAGGAGAGTACTTTATGGCGACAAGAAAAAAAGAATCAATCGGCAACAGCGGAGCATTGCTATCAGTTGGTCAAATCGTGACCGTGGTTATCGGCTATCCTGACGGTGGCAGCGAAACGATCCACCGCGGAACGGTCGTGGGCTGCTCCGGCTCGCTGCTAAAGGTGAGGAAGGAGGAAAGAGAAACGGTTGTCAATACAACCAGTAACTATTTCATCAAAGCGGCCATTGAAGAATAAGAACCGTCGACCTCGATAACCTGCTCACTCCTTTCACTCGTAGCAAATGGTTTCCGCTGCTCCCCGGCGGCTTTATCCGGGGTGGGTGATTCGTTCCAGCACATTGTCGATCTGTTTGAGCTTGCCGTCATACCACGTGGAGAGATAGCGCCGCTGCTGCGCAAATAGCGCCCTACAAGTCTAAAGTGATCGAAGAAGGCGCAAAAGCAATACCATTATCCGCGGCATTCAGCCATTTTGATCATGAAGGTTCAGTCGCCGGCGCCTGTGAAATATTGCTGTGAAAAATTATTGTTCCACAATCATGCTGTTGGATCTTCTCGAGTTAGAAAAAACCTCTCATCTTTATCCGGTCTAAAATGCATGAGACGTTGCGATGTCGCACTTGCGGCGATGCCGACCCAATTTGTTGTTTCACGGATGGAACAGACGCGCGTGTTCGGCCGAGTAATTCGTGATCCCGCGCCGAACTGCGTCAGCAAAAAGAAGTCGGTCGGAATCGATTTCGCTATCGATTGCCGCTTTCAGTGCCAAGAGTTTTTTAAGTCTTGCTCGGAATTACGGCTCCGCTGCGGCTTCGTCCTGAAACAGCAACGTTCATGTCCAATACTCAAGACATCTATTTCGCTCTTCGATATTCAATAGCGAAGCAAAAATTCGATGCGCGGCAGACACAATGCCAGATCTGTCGAATCAGCCGAGTGTGGCCGATTTGTCACGGGGAGTGAGAAGCAGGTTGAACGACCTTCTACTTTCCTTAATCGCAAAAATAAATACGCCAGTTCTGGCCGATGAGTCGCTTATGAGTGTTGACGAAGATGCTGCGTAAGCATCTCTGTGTCAAGTTTTGTATGTCTTTTGGTGACAAACTTTTTTACTTCGCTATTGGCATATTGATTGCGTTTTCAGATTCACGCCAGCAGGGTCACCAGAGAAAGAGGCAAAGCATGCAGCGCGATTGGTACGTTGTTTACAGCAAGCCGTACAAAGAAGAGCAAGTGCAATTGCATCTCGGCTTAAAGGGAATAGAAAGTTTTTTTCCACGTCTTGAGATGCCTGCATCCACCAATCGCGGAAGAACAATCACGCCTTTATTCCCCAATTATCTGTTCGCGCGGATCGCGCTCGCAACCGAAGCGCATTACGTTATCTGGTCGCCCGGAGTTAAAAGAATTGTCAGCTTTAGCGACACACCGGTTCCACTTGAAGACAACATCATAGCTTTTCTAAGAGAGCGTGCAGACGGGCGGGGTGTGATCCGAGCGCAATCACAGTTGAGCGCCGGCCAGCAGGTGGAAATCACCGGCGGCCCTTTTGACGGCTTTGTTGGAATCATCGAGAATCCGCCGAACGCTAAAGGACGCGTAAAGATTCTATTGAAGCTTTTGAGCCGGCAAATCAGCGTTAGACTCGGCGTTGAGTTCATCAGGAATCCATCAGTCGCCCCAATCCTTAACAAGGGCGACGCTCAACCACCACGCGGAATGGCTTTCGGCTCGTAAGCTGAAGGCGTCCGCGTACATTCTGTGACGATTTCAAGGAAGGGAATAAACCGGGTGGGCGGAGCTATATCCTCCGCTCAACCAACTTTGATCGGCGGAGGAACCTATGTGGACCTATCGCACAGGTGTTACAGCCTTTCTGGTGCCCGTACTGGCCGCGATTATCGGCTGTGGTTCGGTTGCCCAGCAGAGCCAGCCGAATCAGGCGCCGAGCGCGCAACCAGCCGCAGCGCAAGGAGGCACCAACGCGATCAATCAAATCAACGAGGCGCTCTCGCTAGTTTCAACCAAGTCGAGCGGCTCAACCTTGGACTATCGCATCGGTCCGGACGACCTCCTTCAAATTACGATTTATAACATCCCGGAACAGGAAGCGCGCGCGACTCCACGCACAATCATGCTGCGGGTGAGCCAGCAGGGTGCGATTGTCGTGCCGCTGGTCGGCGAGGTTGACGTCAAGGGCATGACCATAGCCGATGTACAGAGCGAATTGGCCAAGCGTTACAGCAAATACATTCGTAATCCTCAGGTGGGCGTACTGGTTACCGAGTATCGCCAGCGCGTGTCAGTCATGGGCGCAGTGCAAAAGCCCGGCGTCTTCGAGCTCACCGGACCCAAAACCGTCATGGATGGTTTGGCACTTGCCGGCGGTATCACCGACCGCGCCGGCAATCAGGTGCACGTCTACCGTCAGGATGAAAAGGGGAATCGGCAAAGCATGGTGATCGACCTGATGACGCTTGCTAACCATAGCGGAGTCATCTTGGACGACAAGAATTCGCAGGCAGTGAATATGGCGCTGCAAGCCGGCGACGTCATCAACGTGCCGCAGACCGGTATGTTCTTCGTCGACGGTGCCGTCGGCAAGCCCGGCTCTTATCCGCTCGGGCGTAACTATACGCTCAGCCAAGCGCTCGCGACCGCGGGCGGCGTCAATCCCGAGCTGGCGGACTACTCCGCCGTGAGCATCAACCGGCGAAGCGGGCCGGAGCGCATGGAAACGATCACAGTGGATCTAAATGGGGTGATGGCCGGCACGAAAAACGATCCGCAAGTGCGGCCAGACGACGTCATTTTGGTGCCGATGAGCGGCTTTAAATATTTCGTCAAACGTTTCATCGGCACGATCGTCTCGGGAGTGACCGTCGGATCATTCGTGGGTGGATCATGAACGAGATTGCGAGGCCCTATGCGGATTCCACAGCCGGCAGGGGACCGGCCCGTTCGCTGCCTCCGGTGGAAGAGGTCAGCTATTACTATTCTGAACAAGGCGATGAAACCCATCTGCGCCACTACTGGAAGATTCTGCTCAAGCGGATTCGGACAATGGCGGCAGTTTTCATCGACGTGATTATCATCGGCGCGCTCATCACGCTGGCATCTCCTACGTTGTATACGGCGCGCTCGACGTTAAAGATCGAGCCGCAAAACCCCACGGTCACCGGTGTTGCCGGGGTGGCCGAAGGATTGCCCGGGCAGTTCGACATTGGACCCTACGATTACTATCAGACGCAATTCGCTTTGCTGAAAAGTGAGCCGCTGGGGGCTCGGGTGATTAAAAAGCTAAACTTGGCCGATAATCCCGGGTTTACGGGAAAGTCCGAAGGACCGAGTCTGTTGACTTCGCTGTTTAGCGCGATCAGCAGTGGTTTCGAGTATATCGGAGACGTCATTGGCGGGTTGTTCGGCGACACAAAGCCGCCGCCGCCAACCAGAACTCCGTACGAGCTGGGCGTTAACCCTGGACTGATCGCTCGCTACAACCGGTATCTGACCGTTGAGCCGGTTCGCAACACGCGCCTGGTCGAAATCATCTTTGCCACGCCGGATGCGAAGTTATCTCAAGACCTCGCTAATGCCCACGCCGCTTCTTTTATTCAAATGATTCTGGAGAATCGCTTCAATCTCAGCAAGGAAGCAAAAGATTTTCTCGGCGCGCGGCTGGCCGAACTGAGGGACAAAGTACAAAAGGCCGAAGAAAAGCTCAATCGTTTCCGCCAGGAACACGGTGTGGTCTCGTTCGAGAAAGGTGAGAACATCGTCGTCGACCGGCTAGTTGACCTCAACCGGGTGCTGACCCAGGCCAAGGCCGAGCGGATCGAAGCCGAGTCGCATTATCGTATGACTCGGAACAAAAATACCGAGTATCTCAGTCAGGTGTTGAGCAATCCGCTCATCCAGCAAATCAAAGGCAATCTGGCGACTCTCGAGGCCGAAAAAGGGCGGCTTCTAAGTATTTTTACCAATGAGCATCCGCGTGTCCAGGAGCTTAGTCAGCAAATCATCGAGGCACGCCGCGGCCTGCGCGCTGAAATCAACAACATCGTGCGCGGCATCGAGTCGGCTTATGCGGCAGCGCGCGCCCGCGAAGAATCGCTTGACAAGGAAGCCCGGACGCAGCAAGCGACGGCACTGAGCCTCAAAGAGGTAGGCGTCGACTATGCGGTGCTCAACGAAGAGGTGATGGTCAATCGCGGTCTTTATGAAAATGTCTTAAAACGCTTGCACGAGACCAACGTGGCCAATGATCTGGCCGCGGCCAATATGCAGGTCATGCAGCGCGCCGAGCTGCCGATGCTGCCGTCCTCGCCGAATTGGATGCGAAACCTATTACTGTCGGCGATCCTTGGCTTATTGTTGGCCATCGGTGTGGCGTTTTTTCTGGAATATATGGACGCAACCGTCAATACGCCACAGGGCGTATGGGCCGCAGTGTCGCTGACAACGTTGGGTGTGGTTCCTCATCTTAAGTCGTTGCCCGGGAAATGCCGTCCGGGATTACTGCAAGGCGCGCCGGACAAACGACTGACTGCGCCGAAGGACGTGAATGACGCCATGTCGAAAGAGCTCGTCATGGCGCGCGATCAGCTTTCTTTGACGGCGGAATCTTATCGAACGATTCGCACCGCGCTGCTGTTGTCGAAGGCCGAGCAGCCGCCAAAAGTGATTTTGCTCACCAGTCCGGCCCCGGGTGAGGGCAAGACCGTGACGACCGTGAATCTCGGCATGGCACTGGCCCAAAGTGGCCAAACGGTGCTCGTCATCGACGCCGACTTGCGCAAGGGGCGTTGTCACAAACTGGTCAACGTACCCAACAAGGAAGGTCTTGCCAACGTTCTCACCGGACAAGCGGCTCTGCGCAGCACCATTACCCAGACAGCCATCGGGAATTTCTATTTGCTGCCGCGCGGCGTTTTGCCGCCCAATCCGGCGGATCTCTTGATGTCGCACAAGATGCAACAGGTCGTGAACGAGCTGCGCAATTCTTTTGACTTCGTGCTGATCGATTCTCCGCCGGCGATCGCGGTGAGCGACGCTGCAGTGATCTCATCGTTGTGCGACGGCGTGTTGATGGTTTTTCATGGCCAGAAGACCACGGTCCAGGCAGCGCGCCGTGCCGTAGAACGGCTCGATAGCATAAGCGCGACGCTGCTCGGAGTCATTTTAAACGGCGTCGATATTCGAAATCCCGACTATGTCGATTACCGATCTTACTATCCGACCTACTACGCCTCCATGCAGGACGAACTGCAGAGCAAGCAACGCGGCGGCAGCGAGTGGCCGTTTCGGCAGGAAGATAGCAATGTGATTTCCAGCATCGATGACCTTGACAAGGTGATGGAAAACCTCGGATTTCATCACGCCAGCGACACTTACAAGAGCAATGGATCGAAAGCCGCGACCGGCATCGTACCGCGCCCGTTCTTTGATCGAATGGCGGCAAGATTGAGCGAATCTCAAGGACCGGCGGCGCCGGCGACCATCGCTTACCAAGTCGCGGCCCTGCACGAGTCTATGAACGCATTTCCGATGGCTCGGGTATGGGAATTGGCCCAACGAGTCAGTCTAGAGATCGTCGAACGGCCTCGCAAGGAGCGCTTTCTCCAAGCCATGTCACAGGAGATTCGCTCGCTGTCATCACGCTAGCAGCGCCCAGGTTTGGGTCATGATGACGCAACTCATTGACTTGCCACGCCGGGGAATGCGCCGTCTGAAGACGCAGTTGGCGCTTTGGATGCTTGACGCACAAGCCGGCCTCGCCACAAGAGTACTGCCCAAGTTTGCTAATGACCCTAAACACTTAAAGATCGAATTGCCGCGCCGGATCATTAATCCGGAACTGATATCCTTGGGCGATCATGTATGGCTCGGGCCCGGTTGCTTCATCACGGCCGTGAAAGAATATCCGTCGCGGTCACTCCGTCACCCGGAAAAACACACCGAGGTACACCGCTTCACGCCGCGTATCCGTATCGGCGCACGCGTGACCTCGTCGGGGAATCTAATCGTTGGTGCGGCCCGCCAGATCGATATCGGCGACGATGTTTTGCTCGCGTTCAATGTCACTATTCTGGATAACTTGCACGGCTTCGAAAACCCCTATGAACCGTACAAATATCAAGCGCTACAACGGATCGCTCCCGTGGAAGTGGGCGCGGGGTGTTGGATTGGACAAAATGTGGTCATACTTCCGTCCGTTAAAATCGGCGAAATGTCCATCATCGGGGCGAATAGCGTTGTGACAAGCGATATACCGGCACGGTCCATCGCCGTTGGCGCTCCGGCTCGCGTTATAAAGCAATGGGATGAAACATCGCGAGAGTGGCGCTCCCATCCGGAACCGCCGGATGCGTTTGCCAGTCTCGTCTAGTCAACTCATCGAGTTTCATGGCACAAGTTTCAACGCCGTTAGTCACGATCGCTATCCCGACCTACAACCGCGCTAGCTCCTATTTGAAGGTGGCATTAACGTCGGCTTTGGCGCAAAGCTACCCCAATCTTGAAGTGGTGGTTGCAGACAATGCCTCGACCGATAGTACGCCGGCTACCCTACAAGGGATCACAGACAGACGGCTTCGTTACATTCGTCACACCGTGAATATGGGGGCCAATCGAAACTACAACTACTGCCTCAGCCAAGCACGCGGCGAATACTTTGTCTTGCTGCACGACGATGACGCCATCGACGAGGATTTCGTCGCGGTTTGCATGCAAGCCGCAGGGGACAATATTCGGCCGGGAATTATCCGCACGGGAGTGCGGGTTATCAATGAACGTGGGGAGACTCGGAGTGAGATCGCTAACTTGGCCGATGGTACCTCCCTTGGGCGGTATTATCGATCGTGGTTTGCCGGGAAAACTAGCTGGTACCTGGTCAACACCCTGTTCCAGACCGCGCGGTTGCGCTCGGCGGGCGGTTTTTGCTCAAGGTATCATTTGTCCGAAGATGGCTTCGCGATTGCTCGGCTAGCCTCCCTTCAAGCTGTTGACGTTCGCGATGTGAAGGCCAGCTTCCGCGTTCATGCGGGTGAACAGACCATCGCAGATCCTGCGGCAGCAGTCCTGTGGGCCCGGGAATATCTCGAGCTTCTGGACTGTATGTGCGGCCTGATAGATGATCCCGAAGAAAGCGCTGCCGTGCGCAATGAGGGTGGACGATTTTTTGCTCGGCTTGCCTACAATAGAGCCGCATTGTTGCGCTCGCGAGCCGCTCGCATACGAGCCTCTTACGAAGTGCTGCGTCTTTTTCGATACCGCTGCTGGCCGACCCATCGTTCAAGGACCCTGCGGTTCATCCGACAAGCTGCGGTCTCTGCCCGTCGCCGTGCCAAAAAGTCGCTTGGCCGGAACGTTGCTGCCGCTAGCCCGAGCGCACGCTAGATTCTATTTCTTTAGAGATCGGCTGCGCGAGAGATACGCAATATTCAACCATGAACATCGCGTTTATCGTCGACGAATTTCCCAGCATCTCACAAACGTTTGTGATGAATCAGATCACCGGGTTGCTTGATCGCGGTCATGACGTCGATATTTATACCCATGCGATAGGAGCGAATCCCACGCGCCATCGGGATGTGCAAAGTTATCGACTCATGGAGCGGACCTACCATCTGAACTGTCCCAAAAGCCGAACGGACCGAGCGCTCCGCGGAGTAGGACTCTGCATCAGCCAATTTAAGAAAAATAGCCGCGCGGCCCTTGGATCGCTGGACGTGGTGCGCTATGGCAGAACCGCTTCGTCCCTGACCTTGCTGTACAAGACGGCGCCTTTTTTTTTCAGAGAGTACGACATCATCCATTGCCACTTCGGCCACAATGGCCGGTTGGGCGCGATGCTAAAAGAACTGCGGCTACAAAAAAAATTGGTTGTCACGTTCCACGGTTCTGACATTCGCAGAGGAATTAGCGAGGGGAGCTCAATCTACCGAGAGTTGTGGAACCAGGTGGACTGCTTGATTGCAATTTCCGAGTACAATCGTGAGCATCTGCTGCGCTTTGGCGGAGACCCGAAAAAGATCGTTGATCTGCCGGTGGGGATCGACTGTAAGCGGTTCAACTGCAGGCTCTCGCCGGCGCGTGTTGCTTCAAGTCCTGTTCGGCTGCTGAGCGTAGCTCGGCTGGTAAACGAAAAAGGTCTGGAGTTCAGCTTGCACGCTGTGCACGGGCTGAAAAGGGAACGGCCTGGTATCTCGCTTCAGTATGACATTATCGGCGAAGGTTACTTACGGTCAACGTTGCAAGAACTGATCGACGAATTGTCGTTGGGCGATTCAGTGCACCTTCTCGGCGCCAAATCACAGGAAGAAGTCATAGCGGCGCTGTGCTCGAGCGATATTCTGGTGGCTCCCAGCCTGGCCGAAGCACTCCCTGTATCCTTAATGGAGGCCCAGGCAATCGGGTTGCCGGTGGTGGCGACCCGGGTCGGCAGCGTCGATCAGATCGTCCACGACGGCCGCTCGGGTTTTCTCGTGCCGCCAGGCGACGCCGCGGCTTTGCAGCGAACCCTGACCGAACTCATCGAAGATTCCAAACAGCGGGCCGAGATGGGCGTGCACGGAAGGCGCCACGTCGAACAACACTACGACGTCGAGCGGCTGAACGACCGCCTGGTCGACATCTATCGAAACTTGCTCGCGGCGTAAATCAGGCACGGCAGCACGTGGCAAAGAGCAAAGGGTGAAAATGCAAAAACTTGCCTTCGATTAACTTTCATTTCCGACGGATCGCTACGCCGAGTAAAGATTCGGATCATCGTCTGGACGATTTCGATGAACAGACAAGTGCGGATTCTGCCGGGACTCGATCCCGGCGGAGAGGACGACAGCACGATCGAGCAGAAGTTTCTCTTCCAGGCCGCGGCCAAAGATCTGTTGCTCGACTGGCTTGAGTTCCGTTTCGTTCGCGACCCCGAACATTACTATGGACCGATTGTCAGCCTTTACTACGACACGCCGGTATTGCGATTTTACGACGAAGTTCGCAATGGCGATTATCTCAAGACCAAGGTTCGGCTGCGCTGGTATCAGACGGTGTTTCCGCCTAACCAGACCCTCGCCGACTGCTTCCTAGAGATCAAACAGAAATTCGGCGTACGCCGTTACAAGCGTCGTCAATCCCTCTCGCTCGAGGCGAGTTGTCTGAAGGGCGATCTTTTCACGCATCCCACACTCCGCGCTGTGCCCGAAAGCATGCCCCGGTTGATCCTGCTCGCGCACGGTATTCTCGTGCCGGTATTGATCGTCGCGTACGAACGATTCCGCTTCATCGATCCGGGCACCGGCTCGCGCATTGCGCTGGACAGCGGCATCACCTGTTCGCAGGCCAATTCCGCGTACCTCTCGGGGATGACGCCGGTCACGTTGCCGATGGGTGTCGTCGAGGTGAAGGGAACGCTCGATATTTTGCCGGATGGCCTGCGGCCGGTGCAGCGGCATTTGAGAAAACAGTCTTTTTCCAAGTACGCGCGTTGTTGTGAATTGCTCATCGGTCCGTCATCGACCAGGAGAGCAGTATGAACGAATTCGTTGGCAAGCTCGGCCGTTTCCTGCGCGAGCCCGGCGTTCAGATTGACGCCGTCGGGTTCATCTTTGCGTTGCTGACTGCATTCGTCGTATCGCTCGCGATCGCAGGTCTTTACCAGATGTTCTATGAGAATCGCGCGACCGGCTCGCAGGTGCATCGAGCTTTTCCGCTGCTCGGCCCTGCGGTGACGGCGATCTTCATCGCGATCCAGTTTTCCCTGCCTCTGTCGCTCGGCCTGCTCGGGGCGCTCTCGATCATCCGCTTTCGGACGCCGATCAAGGAACCGGAGGAATGCGCCTTTATCATGCTCTTGATCTCGGCGGCGGTCATCTGCGCGACCTTCCAATTTGTCTTGCTTTTTGTCCTGCTGGCGGTCGCGACGACCGCGCTGTTGTTACAGTCATTCCTACCACGCTTAATCGGCGGTGCAGGCCGGGACGGCGTCTTGCTCTTGACGCTCAACGGAAACACCAGCGCGAGCGCCAAAGACGTAATTCAGAAGGAAGTGCGCGAGCTGTTGAAGAACGCCAAGCTGGAGAGCGTCTCCTACAGCGAAAATCTGACATCCATGTACTTCACCTTTAAAGGCCTGAGGGCGGAAGGTTTCGATGGTCTTCATTCGGCGCTGCAAAAAGTCGCACCAGTGGAAAAACTCAACGTCGTCTTCAATGCCCACGGAGCGTTGAATTG
>Ga0210114_1000379_pt1 | contig 11771 bp, 9 predicted proteins | sample MayberryNW_TuleA_FD_185524 | JGI IMG/M metagenome (GOLD analysis project Ga0210114, IMG submission 185524) | Wetland microbial communities from San Francisco Bay, California, USA, that impact long-term carbon sequestration - MayberryNW_TuleA_D2... | ecosystem: Environmental > Aquatic > Marine >...
ATCTAATTAATACCACTGGACAATTCGCTATTTCTGATACCCATCTAGAAACGCTTCCCACGCCCTTTCGCTCATGCAGCTTCTTCAACGATCCGCTGCTACCCATTATTATAGTGTGAACCATTTCATCTCTTGCGACATTTATTATCACATCAGCAGGATCCCCTACCCTAACAAGAGGTCTTGCCTCTATGCTCTTTTGATTCAGTTGCATCAATTTTTCCTTGATCATTTCCTCTGCCCCTTGTATCAGTTGATCTACATAATGATCCCTTGCCCCTTCAAACTCATTTACATCCTTGATGTATTCAAGTATTTTCCCCGGGCAGAGACACGTGATGTCCACAACATATAACAGAATGAGCTTAGAATCGGTATTTTTGGCAAGCTCACATGCTCTATCTAATGCCTTGATGGAAAGCTCCGTTGAATCGAAAGGAATTAAAATTCGAGAGTTATTCTGAATCATTTCTGGTAACTATAATATCTTAATCGAGTTTAAGTGTTATTCCATTCACTTATCAGTCTTACAGGCGAGTTGAAAGTTCTATCGTGCTCAACAGTTGCTCATAGTCATATCCTGTTCACGACAGGCAGAATTGTGATATATTGCTTTTGCTCCTGCTCCTATCTTTTTATAACTATGCGCATATGATTAGTCGTGATAAGAGATGCACAGTAACAATAACAACGGTGATGAGACCGGCCTAGGCGAAAGGGATAGTATTGACGAGGAGACTTTTAGCCTGGCAGTCGCTGAAGTTAGCAGCAAAGATGTCGGACGAAGAATTGCCAGAATAGATCCAAAGGTCGCACAAGATGGCGCAATACATACTGGAGATGCGTTGAAAATATCCTCCGAAAAAACAGACACTGTTGCCCTAAGCTGGCCAGCTAAGCAGGATGATTACGGTAAGGGCCTAATAAGAATTGATGGCTATCTACGCAATAAGCTCGATGTGGGTATAAACGATAGAGTGCGAATTACAAAAGCCATAACAAATGATGCAAGAAACGTTACGCTCGCACCAGCCGAGCCATTGAGAATACTTGGAGCGGAAGAATATCTAAGTGAGATTCTGGAAGGACAAATTGTAACGCGAGGTGATATAATTCCATTAGGCATCATGGGTCAAATCATTCATTTAGTAGTTGTTTCCACCAACCCGTCAAAAGGGGCCGTCTTGATAACAAGTAATACTAAAATAGCTATTTCAGAGGACGCAGCTGCCGTCATCTCTAAGGACGAAAAAATGATAACCGTTACGTATGAGGATGTAGGGGGTTTAAGAAACGAGGTCGGCAAAATTAGGGAGATGATCGAATTACCGCTACGCCATCCAGAGTTATTCAAGAGACTTGGAATTCAAGCTCCTAAGGGTGTAATATTGCACGGTCCGCCAGGTACAGGAAAAACATTATTAGCAAAGGCTATTGCAAATGAAACCACTGCAAATTTCTATTCTCTAAGTGGACCTGAAATTATGAGCAAATTTTATGGAGAGAGCGAAGAACGGCTAAGAAATATGTTTCAGCAAGCAGAGCAAAATTCTCCATCGATTCTTTTTATAGATGAGCTGGATTCAATAGCTCCAAAAAGAGAAGAAGTTTCTGGAGAGGTAGAACGAAGAATTGTATCCCAACTATTGTCTTTGATGGATGGCCTTTCTTCTAGAGGCAAGGTTGTCGTCATAGGGGCAACTAATCGAGTAAATGCAATTGACCCTGCAATGCGTCGGCCGGGCAGGTTTGATAGGGAGATAGAATTAGGTGTCCCCGACAAAGAAGGTAGACTAGAAATTCTGAATATTCATACCCGAAACATGCCTTTATCTAAAGACGTAGACCTAGATAAGATATCTGAAGTTACTCATGGATTCGTTGGAGCAGACTTACAATCTTTGGCCAAGGAAGCTGCGATGTCAGCTATAAGACGAGTTCTACCCGAAATTGATCTAACTCAAGAAAGTATTCCACACGAAACACTTAATAAGATTAGCGTTACCATGCAGGACTTTACAGATGTTCTTCGAGACATAGAGCCTTCAGCCATGAGAGAAGTGTTCGTAGAGATACCAGATGTCACATGGAATGATGTTGGTGGGCTCTACAGTGTTAAAGAGGAATTATTGCAAGCAGTAGAATGGCCACTGAAATTCAAAAAGCTGTTTGGTCGGGCCAGAATAAAACCACCAAAGGGGATTTTCTTGTATGGACCTCCAGGGACCGGTAAGACACTATTAGCCAAGGCTATCGCAAATGAGAGTGAATCCAATTTCATTAGTATTAAAGGACCCGAACTATTGTCGAAATGGGTAGGAGAATCTGAGAAAGGAATACGAGAAGTATTTAGAAAGGCAAGGCAGGCCGCACCCTGCATCATATTTTTTGACGAAATTGATGCGATAGCTCCTGTGCGAGGTGGAGAATTTGGTGATTCCCACGTGACTGAACGAGTTATAAGTCAGCTCTTGACTGAGCTTGATGGTCTTGAGGAATTAAGAGGCGTAGTTGTTATAGCTGCTTCAAATAGACCAGATATTGTAGATCCGGCATTGATAAGACCTGGCAGATTTGATAGGCTATTATACGTTCCCCTCCCTGATTATGATTCCAGATTGCAAATACTCAAAATACATACTCAAATGATGCCTCTAGCAGATGATGTCAATATAGCAGCTTTATCTAAGATGACAGACGGATATACGGGAGCGGATATCGCATCTTTTGCTTCTGCTGCTGCCATGATTGCCATGAAGGAACACATAGCCAAGTACAAACAAGGCTCTGAAGAAGCCGAAAGACAATCTACTGAATTAGAAGTGCATATAGGCGACTTTGAACAGGCGTTGAAAAAGATACGTCCGCTTTCGCCACAGGAACTAAATTGGTACCAAAGAACGGCTCAGGAATTTGGAAGAAATATTGTATCCTCCAGAAGGGCAAGTGAAGTAACTGAAGGGGGAGTTCTCTAACTCGTTAAGTAAGCTACTAGATGATGCGTAGTCTTAGATATTCGCAGCGGTAGTGCAGAGGCGACGTGACATGGAGAAGATAGCGCTCGCAAAATCGTCTTACTATATTGAATCCAATGGCTATTTAGTGCAGACCAGTAAATCCGAATGTAGGACAAATAAATAGCTTATCTATATGTAGTCTCTAATTATTCCTATATGCCATACAAGATGACTAACCCAAAATATAGCGACGATAATGATATCAATAACGATAATGATTCTATTCCCGGTGGTAAGTATCATCCAAGAGCTATTGGAATCAACGAACTGAAGGTAGAACATTTTATGACTAATAATCCCGTAATGGCTCGCTCAAATGTAAACCTCCCGGGCGGCGTTGATATTATGACTACCAATAACATAAGCAATTTAGTTGTCGTAGAGAATAGAAAACCAACAGGTGTTCTAACTGAAAGAGAGGTATTACACTACTTGACAAATTATAAAACAATACCTGCCGACAAATTACTTAAAGACATCGTTCTTCAGCCTTTCTGCACAGTAGATTTAAAAACAACTTTACTTGATGCCGCTAAAAAGATGATTAGAAAGAAATGTAGAATATTGGTATCCAGTACTGGTAGCAGTGAAGTTAAAAGGGACTCTGCCGGAAATCAAGATAGTGATGAAAAGATCGTTGGAATCATTACTGCATCAGATATGGTAAAAGCCTTTGCTGAGCAAATGGATAAGGACCCAACATTGAGATCCGTGATGAGCAAGAGAATATATTTTGTTAATTTAAACGATCCTATTTATGATGCAATCAAGATTATGTACACAGATGATATTGGAAGTGTCATTGTAGTAGAGAATGAGAGAAGTGGAAACTCTAATTCAAAGAGGAGAAGGCTATACGGCATATTTACAGAAAGAGATTTGTTGACAAGAGTATTGTCAAATGATGTTTCAATTGATGAGCATGTGAAGGATTATTGCTCCACAGAGTTATTAACGGCCCATATAGGAATAAGAGCAACCGAAGCGGCAAAAATCATGCGCATAAGAAATATAAAGAGACTTCCGTTGACGACTGAAGTGCCAGCGACGAGAACTCTTGGAGCAACATTAGACGAAATAATAAGAATCGATAACAAATATAATCTTGAAGCAATGGTAACTGCTAGAGACTTGGTAGATCTCTTCCAAAGTAACAATTAAACATGGACTCATGTAGGAACTTGGATGAATTGCCTTGCCTATAATACTGGCCCTTTTTTGTCGGCCAACGTCTGATCGTCTCCTTAGCCTGGCAAGCGAGTGTGTAGCAAATTTATCATCCATTGCACCTATCAATTACAAATGGAAATAGCCTGAACAAATCCATTGGCAAATTCCACTACTATTTGTTAACTATCAATGCTCGTGCCAAATCTGTCTTCGTTATAATGCCGCTCAGATGACTATTCAAATCATCTGCAGGACTGCCACTTATCCTTTTGCTATGCATAATCTGAGCTGCATCCGCTTAATCATCATTTACATTGAGCATTATGGGCTTCATAGCATCCCTTGCCAATATTATGTAACCTATACTTGATAGATCCAGCGGTTCAGTAGCAGCAGTATTGCCTTCAACAAAATTTGTAATGGGCATAAGATCTCTAAAGGTTATTATCCCAACAACATCTTTTTCTCGTGTAACGACCAATCGAGAGATCTTGTTTTTAATCATTAATATCGATGCCCATTTCAATGAATGCGATGGAGAGATAGTTATTACGTTTTTGGTCATGAAATCTTTAACAAGGTGTTCTCTTCCGTGACTCTGCATATAATTTTACAAGGTCGCTTTTCGTAAGAATAGTCACGTAAGCATTATCGACAACCACAAGTGAGCTTATTTTATTTTCTATCATCATCTTTGCGCAAGTATCAATACTGGTATCCGCTGCTACAGAGATTATTGGGCTCCTCATCGCCTTGGAAATGGGTATCTTGTCAAGTGGGTTGGCAGCATTTTTCAATAAGTAACTCCCTATTGCCTTCTCTGTAACCTTGCTAACGGGGCTCCCATTTACGACTACAATAACCCTGCTTATATTGTATTCAAGCATTATATCTCGAGCACTGCCCATGTTACTAGTTACTTCAACCGTAATAGCTCGTTTGTTAAATTCGCCTGCTTTAGATTCCATCTATTAGTGCAGCTGTTGCTAAATGTCCTATAATATATATTAGCGTACGCTATATGACATCGGACTTCCCTACCACTTGCCCCCCACGAGTGAAAGATATATGTATATCTGAAAAAGAAGCCCTATGCCATCTGATAGAAAGAAGCTCGGGTAAACGTCAACACTTTGATTTACCTCCTCTCAAGACAATGAGATTAATCAGTCTGTCGCCCATCTAGTCTTTGATGAACCAAGATGTATTATGGAAACTTCATACTATAACAACAATTTTTGATAACCACTTACTATACTTTGACATTGCCTTGCAAATGGATTCTCCCATACTTTATAGCTTCTCTAATTATTGTTATCTCAACCTGCTCAGCCATTTTACTTAATTTAACTACATCTTCTTTGTAATCTTCATAAGAAGTATGATTCTTGCTTCCCAGGAAAACCTCCTTGCCGTGATAACCTAGCATGGCTGTCTCTATCAGAAACCATATGTCTATGCCCCATCCATCTGGAGAACCTTGTACGTCTAACAATCTTTCCCACATCTGTCTTCTAGCACAAACCTCGCCGCTCAATGGCTGTTCAAAATGTGTTAGCTCGGGAAAGAATATGTTCAGCATTGGTCTTGCAATAAGCTTTGTAACTGCGGCATCTCTTGGTTGTCTCTGATAGAATCCTCTGGACATATCACAGTTATTTTGTATCAGAGCTTCGACCAACTTATCTATCCACTCAGGTGATAGATTACTTATGTCTGCGTCAAGAAACAAAGCAATGTCAGCAGATCGATTCCTCACTGCCTCTCTTAAACCTGCTTTCATTGCATTTCCTTTACCTGGAAATATCTGTTCTGGCTGCTGGATCACAATCGCCCCCGCTTTTTTGGCTAAATCTGCTGTACTATCACTGGAGTATGCATCAACAACAATTACTTCAGGGTTGAATTTACTTGTTGATGCAATATTTATTACGTTTTCAATCGTGGATTCCTCATTCTTTGTAGGAAATATTGTTACCACTTTTAGATCTTGTCCTGTAACTACGCTATTATCATTATTATCACTATCGATATCTATGACATTTTGAGACACTATAGCCGTCATGAAATCATTTAATCAAAACAGATCAAAATATGTGTTTAGATCACATTTTGCAATCTCAACCTCTCCGTAATAGTTTATCCCCTTACGAATATGAGTAAGAGTTTTGTAAGAAATAAGTCCAGAAATAACAGAATTGGAATATATTATTTAAAAAATTACGAATTTAGAAAATTCTTAAATAAAAGTTAGGCGGAGTTGAATGTTATTAATGGTCGGAGCTCCTCTGCTATATCCAGATAACCGTGAAACAAGAACTCAATATAAACAAATACATAGGAAGACAAGAAGCATCACCTTCCGACTAGACCCAAATATAATTAATGAACTCCAAAGAGATGCCGACCAGGAAGAAATTTCTCTTAACGTGCTAGTAGGTCACATTTTAAGAAGATATTGTGATTGGGATAGATATCAAGAGTAGTTAGACATGATCCCTGTTCCAAAAACATTTCTCGTTCATATAATGGATTATGCTACTTACAATATTTGTGGGGATGGAATGAAAAAGATAAGCCCATACAGAGAACAGATAATAGAGGAAATAGCCCTGCGTGCTTTTAACGTCGTAAAGGATTCTGTACTGTTTATTAAAAAGAACTATGATTTGTGGACGGAATTAGCACTTTTGCAGCTGTATATGAAAGTTTCAAACATAACTTCAGATCATATAATGGAGGGTGAAAAAAGGCATCTTTTCATCATACAGCACGACCTAGGTCGAAACTGGTCTTTGTTCACGGAGGATCTTTTGAACCATATATTTGAGAACCTTCCTAATGTAAGAGCATATGTGGAAGCGTCTTCTAATTCAGTCGTTGCCAAAATTGAGTTCTGAAAAACTATGTAAAGAACAAATTTAGAAAACCACTCTAATGGAATCTCTAAGAAATCTGATGTAATATTCATCCTAGAACAGATTTTGAGATTATATGATCATTGTCCTGGATTAACAGTCCTACCATTTGGCCCATAACAATCAAAAGCTCATTATTTGGTATACAGTTCATATCTATATGTTTTTCATTACACAATACGATTGGTTTTGCTTTAATTTTGCTTAGCAAACATTCAAATCTGTTCTTAGCACTATCTACAGAATTTCTGACCTTATATGTGGGCTCAAAATACACACAAAGGAATGCACCTCGGTCGGCACTGGAATAAGGATCGTGAAGTATATTACCCAGAGAAGTAATTGCCAATATGACATTATCCTTACTGCATCCTGACACCTGAAAATAAGTCAGTGCGTTATCTCCGCCGATGCTTCTGGAGACAAACAAAGGATTATTATTGCTATTAACATCTTCGGTTGAAAGGGCGCAGCACTTTTCTATTGTCCATAAAAGGAAATCTGAGTAAAAGAAATACATATCACCACAATTGAAATCAACTCCAAGTGTTACTTCAATCTTTGCATCCCCTATACGCTTGGAACTCTTAACAGCGTCAGTGTCATTTTCTTTATTAGTCATATTATTTGATTGGATGGACCTGCTTAGTCCTACTAGCAATTTTCCACTCCGATCTGCGATACATACAAATTTGATGTGTCGATCCATTGTAATAATATCTGAGCATGTTTGATTCACGATCGCACGATCTTTTCTATCCATCGATCGTCTGCATTTAATGTAGATATTATAGTTGGGGTATGTCTGCTCTGCAGTGCAGTTCAGTGCATTACTATGGCTGTGAATACATGGATCTAGAAGTAAGTAGTAATAATACTACATATACACTGTGCTCAACACCACTTTCTGTGGTGGTGGATATACAGGTCAGAGGCAAGGTTGTCGTCATAGGGGCAACTAATCGAATCGAATAAAAGTAATTGATCCGCGTTACGTAGGCCAGGCAGATTCGACACGGAGATAGAGTTAGGTGTCCCAGATAAAGAAGGTAGATTAGAGATACTAAATATCCATACGCGAAACATGCCCTTACAAAGAGCTTATGTATGATGCAGAATATAACACTAACCTCCGCAGACATTTGAATCCATCGAAACTAATGCAGAATACAAAAAACACTTAATTTATCTATACGTAATTTGTTCAGTTCAGGTATGCCCACCAAAGCAAATGGCCATGCTTCTAATAATGATGACCACGAATATAAAGGCTTAATTCGGAGCAATAAATATCATTCAAGAAATATCGGAATTAAAGAACTGAAGATAGAACACTATATGACGAAGAATCCGATAGTGGCTCACTCCGTAGTTAACTTTCCAGGAGGCGTTGACGTTATGACTACCAATAACATAAGTAATTTAGTGGTAGCAGAGAATCAAAAACCAATAGGAATTCTAACTGAAAGAGAGATATTGCATTATTTAACAAATTATAAAACTATACCTGCTGGCAGATTACTTAAGGATGTTGTACTACAGCCTTTCTGTAAGGTGCATTCGAATGCGATGTTACTTGAAGCAGCTAAAAATATGATCATAAAGAAATGTAGGGTATTGGTATTCGGTAAGGCCAATGGTGTAGGAATTCGCGATGGAAATAGCGAGGATCAGGATACAAATCAAGACGGCAGCGAGGAGCTTATCGGGATAATCACTGCATCAGATATGGTAAGGGCATTTGCTCAGCAAACAGATAGAAATCCATCTTTGAAGGCGGTTATGAGTAAGAAGATTGCCTTCATAAGTGATAATGACCCTATCTACGATGCGATCAGCATTATGTACGCTCGAAATATTGGAAGTATTATTGTTATTGAGGATGGACAAAATGACATCTCAAAGCCAGTCAAGAGAAGGTTATGTGGCATATTCACGGAAAGAGATCTAATGACAAGAGTACTGTCAAACGATGTTTCAATTGATGAACCTGTAAGAGAATACTGCTCCACGGAAGTGGTAACGGCCCCAGTGGAAATAAGATCAATTGAAGCGGCCATGGTCATGCACTTGAAAAAGATAAAAAGACTTCCGTTGACGGCTGAAGCCACAGTGACAAAAGAATCATCATCTTTAAACGAATCAATACAAACAGATGATAAATATAATCTAGTAGGAATGGTGACGGCTAGAGATCTGGTAGATGCTTTTCAGCACAACAGCTAGTTAACTACCTAATGTAGCAGGTCTAATAGTTGTCTGCAGGACTTGGAATGAGTTTCTTGTTCAAACGCAGCTCAAATGACCCATAAAATTCAACTGCATAATTATGACCTGCACATTTGCTGTGCGTTATTTGTATCTCTTCTACTTGATCATTATAGTGTGTATCTTGACGACAGCTAATCTCTTCAATTACGTTCCTTTTTTCTATAAAATATTGTCACAAATAATTGATTGGTTAGCAATGTACCATCATTCTGTTTTGTGTAATTGAATCATCATGAATTCTAGATTAAGAGTCACCGTCTGCATCTTATTGTATTCTTTACTTGTCATCGACAAGGTTGAGCCTAAAGGATTTTCCGTCCCATGGCCTCTGGAGTGAGACTCTGATATTCGTGACTCTTTGTCAATACTCTCATATAGATCTCGACATGCTGCTTCGCAACAGAATCCCACTTCAGATTACTCTTGAAACGTTCAACTGCTTTCTTGTAATGAGGATAGTCACTCTCCAACATTTTGAGAGCTTCAGAGAATTCAGATGGTTTTCTTTTTACTGCAATTCCTAACCCTTTTCTTGCAAATTCTTTAAAGAAGCCCAGATCACTGGCTACAAATGGAAGGCCATGAGCAAGGGCGTCAAACATAACCCCTGAACCTGACACCACGCTGTATGGCATTATCACTGTGTCCGATGCATAAAACAATAGAGATAATGCATCATCAGGTACGAAGCCGAGGTTTAATTCAAATAGTCCATGGCTAGTTGGATAGTGATCGTGATCCCCGCCATCGCTATTGTTATTTAATGGCAAAGAATTTGGCACATCACTCCCCTTACTGTAATAATTTCTTGAGTGGTTAACCAGAATAGTCCAGTTGTCTGGTATCTTCATTTCCTTTAATATGTCCCAACCCTTTGTATGGGTTGCAAAACCCAAGGCTAAAGCAATCCTTCTATCCAATGGCAAAGAGTAATTCGACCTTGCGACTTCCTTAGTCGGTTGATTCATTAAACTAGGTTCTGCCCCATGATAAATCACGTTGACTTTGTAACTTTTGGTTGACAGCATCTTGGCCAGATACTCAGAAAAGGCTATACTTGCTGCGCTCCTTAGCATCTTTTCTCTATTTGCTCTGTTAAATAATTCATAGGTAAGCAGACGGTTCCCATATTTCAGTGCAAGGCTTGACAGTTCATTTGGTAGATCTAACAGACGAAATTTGGTAAAGTGATTTGATGGCACTAAATTTACCCACTGTTCGATAGGATAAGCAGAATGAAAAGTTGTGATAGTTGGAGTTTGGCATTTTTCATAGAATTGATCAATGTTAGTTTGCATACGAAATTTTTTTATCGAGCCGAAATTAAGACCGTATAGACCATGCTCCAGTTGTATGTGTACCAAGTCAGGTTTAATTTTGTTCACTATTCTTAGTAAAGTTCTAGAATTCTCTTTATTTGATGCATCAAGACCGAAAAAATCTCCTTCTCCTCTCTCATTGCATGCGATATATACATCAATACCCAATTTTTTTAATGCTAAAGTCAAATTTCTAGTATACCGACCGACACCTCCTAGCATGGGTGGGTATTCAGTAGAAACCATCAGAACTGAAATCGGGTACATACCATAATAATATCAAGTCAGATATTATAAGTATTGATTCCATGAATTGAGTCATGGCATAGGCATAGTTAGCTTAAAAAACCTTTGACAGGACAAGATAGATTAATTTTAACTGAATTCACGTCAATTAGTGACTTATTTTGCCAAAAATACTTTGGAGAAAATATGAGATATCATTTTACAGTGAGATGACTTAATAATAAAAAAAGTCATCCTTTAATTAATAATTAATATTTCCATCTTTGATGTATCTTGTTTTTCTGTCTGAGAATTCAACTGCCGTCTTTGTCTTAATTACTATAGTATTACTTGCTCTATTGAAGAATCTTTGTCGTTTCCTCCCCCCCCCTGGTTGTAAATATCCATCCTGGCGTCACATTAATCAGTAAAAGGAAGGATTTGACTTCTGCTTCACTTAGAGGCACAATTTTTCTCTCTCCAATAGTTCCATTACGATTAGTTGTCTGATACGTACATAGGTTCATTTTATTGCAGATTGACCAAATTAAGTGGGACAAGGAAAATGCGATACTGATATAAATTCTGTTATTGGGTAACAGTAGTGCAAACCAGTCGATACTGATAGGCTAGAGTCTGTAAAAGACTCTAAAATTACCTATGCACATCTATGGTGAAGACACTGACGCTCCAGCGGGACCCGATGGCCCTCTATTAGACGTACCACCGGCACCACCAGATCCAGTTCCCACTGCAGTACCCGAAGCACTACTACCGGAAGATGTTGCTGCCGCTGCTGCTGCTGCTGATACTGTTACACTACTTCCGTCGCCATTTCTATCACTATCTCT
>Ga0210114_1000381_pt1 | contig 11736 bp, 8 predicted proteins | sample MayberryNW_TuleA_FD_185524 | JGI IMG/M metagenome (GOLD analysis project Ga0210114, IMG submission 185524) | Wetland microbial communities from San Francisco Bay, California, USA, that impact long-term carbon sequestration - MayberryNW_TuleA_D2... | ecosystem: Environmental > Aquatic > Marine >...
AATAATTTCCTAATTTAAATAATGTATTTCCTTTATTCAGATACGAGGCTGGCCAATTGGGGTCCAGAGAGATGGCCTTATTATAGAATGCAATTGCATTCGTAAAATTCTTTTGTTTAAATAAAATATTTCCTTTATCCATTAAAGGAGCTGCCCAATTGGGATCTAATGATATGGCTTTATCAAATTGTTCATGAGCACCTTTGGAATTACCTTGTTTAGAAATAGCAATCCCTTTATTCAGATATGGCGCTGCCCAATTGGGGTCTAGAGAGATGGCCTTATTATATAGTTCAATAGCTTTGATTGGATTACTTAATAGCAGTTTATTTGCGGCTTCAAATGAGGATTTTGCCTCTTGGCTAGTTGTATTGGATTTATCCTTTATCTTTGTTGTAGCATCACTATCGGAGATAAATGAAGTAATTTGAGCATATGATTCGTTATTGGAGAAGTAGACTGTAGAAAAGAGAAAAACTGTTACTATAATTAAAAAAAAGCTTGAAAGATAAACACAAGAGCTATTACTGGATTTAACAAAAATATAAGGATACTTGTTATCTTTAGCTTTATCCATCTTCAAATCATTTTGATCTAGCACTCATAAATCTTTTTTTTTATTCTTTAAATATAGATAACGTTAATAGCGAAGCCCAAGATTTGTTAACCAATGTCTTTTAATCATTACTGGTATTTGTAATATCATTATCGTCATCGTTGTTTTTTCATTTTTGGATTAAATATGGATTCAAAAGTATTTCCTATAAGGACGAATGCCAGTCCGGTTAACGCTATTAACATACCAGGAGGTATCAACCACCACCATAATCCCCTTGATGCTGCAGAGGCCAGATGCGCTTCATGTAGAATTTGACCCCAGGTAGGAACTGAGGGGTCTCCAAGTCCTATAAAACTAAGAGATGCCTCTGCCAAGATAGCTCCTGGGACAGATATTGCAATACTTGCAAAAGTCAGAGGCAAAAGCTGCGGTATAATATGTTTAAAAATAATTTTAATCTCAGATTGACCCATCATTTTAGCTGCTTCTATATACTGAAAATTCTTTATTTGCAATGCTAGGCTTCGCGATATCTTTGCAGTTCCCATCCAACCAAAGAAAATAAGAAATAGCACTATGATAAAGATATTTCGTCCTACAATAATTGACAAGATAATGAGAAGAGGAAGGGTAGGTAATGAATAAAATATATCGTTAATGCGCATTAAACCTTCATCTGTTCTCCTTCCCTTATATCCAGAAATAACTCCGTAGACAAGACCAATGAGAATAGAAATACTTGATACAGAAAGACCGATGAAAAGAGCTATTGGTGTTCCCCATAATAATCCAATAGCAAGGTCGCGTCTCATTTCATCTGTACCTATTATACCAAACCTTTTACCTCCTAGGATGAGTTTTGTTTCTATTATCTTGTCTTTATCGTTAAAAAGATAGAATTTTACATTGAAAATATATTCACCTTTCAAAATTGAATTTTTTGTTAATTCAGAAAAGAGCATGAGTTGAGGTCTTTTTGGATCCTGGATGTAATTGTACATCTTTAAATAATTCAGTAGTTTTTGGTGAATTGCATCATCAGTTGAAAATAATCTTCCAGAGGTAATATTATTGATCGATCCTGTCATTGTTGACATAATTGAGTCAAAATAAATTTCAAATATGGTACCGTCTGGTCTCGTTACTTCTACCTCTATGGCAGGGGGAACTTCTCCTTTTGATAAAGAGTAAGTGATCATAAAATCAGTGGGAGATACTATCGACTCATAGTTAGTTTTGTATGAATGGGTTATCACTTTGATACCGTGTTCTTGTGCCTCTGAAACAGTAGCCATATTTTGGTCATCTTTGGCTAGAGTGCTTAGTGATGATTTTGGTGAAGATGATGTTGGAGATAGAGGGGATGAAGATGTAAGGATCATATGTTCTGGACTTTTTTCCCCAAATAATCCTAGACTACTCCATAATGGAGCTGCAGTTTTGGGATTATCTATCCAGAATGTCGGATTGTTCCATTGTTTGAATGAATCAAATGGTATGAATAGAACAGCGTAGACAGTAAGAGAGATGAGAAAAATCAGGATAACCACACCAGCGATCCCAGTTTTGTGACTCTTAAACTCTGATAAAACTTCAATGTATTTCTTTGCGTTGTTCATTTTGTTATGTTTTTTGTGTACAGAGTATGTCCAGTCTGTTTTGTCTACTTCATCATCATCTGCTTTATCTATTTTTTCTTTCCTCAATATTTGTTCCTCATCTATGGAACTAGTTTTCTTTCTGTTATTATTATCATAATCATCGTCATTCATTCAGCTTCACTCTTGGGTCGAAATATGCATATATAATGTCTACAGAGAAGACAGTTAATAGAAAAATTAGCGATGAGATGTATGTTAATCCTATAATTACCGGTACATCCATCAACCCTATAGCATCAAAATATAATTTTCCCATTCCAGGCCAATCAAATACTGCCTCCACTGTAAAAGCACCACCGAATGAACCAGCAAGTCCCAGTGCAATTATTGTAATAATCGGAGGCGCTGCATTTTTTAGAGCATGTGAATATATTATTTTTTTCCGGGGGATCCCCATAGCAAATTGTGCTCTTATATAGTCTTCATTTAGAATTCCAGAAACTATATATCTAACAATAAATGCCAAAGATCCAAAACCAAGGATCACCATAGTAATCAATGGGAGGATCATGTGATACAAAAGATCAAAGATGTAGATTGGATCATTGGGAGAGGTAAGGGGTGTTGAACGAGCAGGAAAAATATCAAGAGAAAAAGCAAAGATAAAGATCATAATCATTCCAAACCACCAAACAGGAACACTGTTACTAAAGACTGCAAAAATAGAATTTATTTGATCTAGTTTGGATCTTGCTCGATCAGCCAAATATGTTCCCAGATAGACACCTATTACTGCCACGATGATAGTGGTTGTAGTAAATAATAAGAGAGTTTTTGGAATTTTTTCTATTATGATGTCTTTAATATAGGAAGAACCTGAATCCGCTACAAAGTAATTTGACTTGCCAAGATCTAAGAACATTACCTTAAATAAAGTATTAAAAAATCTATTTGGAGAATACCAGGGTTGATCAAGTCCGAGGTTTTTTACTTGCAGATTTATCTGGTTATCAATATAGTTTTGACGTTCTGTAAGATCGTTAAACTTTATTTTTTGATTATTCAAACTATCTATAACATTAAACTTTACAGACTCCCGTATAATATCGTCCATTGCAGGTCCTAAAAGTGAGATCGTTAATACAAGAATAGAAAATAAAACTATGAAAATGTTAATGATTCTTTTAAATAAAAAAAACAAGAATCCACACATAAGTAGAAAAAGTAAATGATAGAGTATATTAATACTATTATTATTGAAGTTTAGATCTCAAATCAAATAATAAATTAATATCTAATTATCTGATGATAGTGATAGAAAAAATACCGAATGAGTTCAAAAATTTATTGCTTTGTGAATAATCTGAACAGTAGTCTAACCTTTGTTATACTCGGCTGGTAAGTTGAAGCAATCAATAGGGAGTATTCAGTTTTCTCATAAATGGCGTCTCTAACTCGCCTAGAATATCTATATCTGATTGAGACATAATTTCCAACCATAAAAAAAATAACGAGATGAGAAAAAAGAATGAGAATTTATGTTTTGATAAAGCTTATTATTCTAAAGGAATCAAAAATGAAACTATAGAAAGATACATATTGAATTGCATTTAAAAGAAAAAGAAATTCTGTAAGAGAGATAGACATCAAATAGTAACGTTAGTTATAGAGAGAACACATTCAAGGATTAATTGACTCTGGCTTACATATAAGATATTAGAAGAATAGATGCTACCATGCTATTGTGCAACTACCAAATAGGTCATTACAAAGCAAAGTAATTTTGCAATAGACGCTAACAAAGTATTTTTTTCTCAAATTCACTACTTTAATCAGATAGTTATTTTAAACTCTCCAGAGCTTTATTCTCTCCTTCAACAATCAGCTCTTTAATAGTATTAACAGAAAAGTCAGCATTTTGCAATGGATACGGTCTCTTATTGTTTTCTCGACTGATTCTTTTGATATTTAAGATTTTGGCACCATATTTTTCTACCAATATTTTATGCTCTTTTTCAATGTAATTAATAATATCTTTGTCTATCTTTGAAGGATCATGTTCCTTAAAAACATCATATAACGTTTCAATCAAATTAATATGCCTAGTTATGAGTCTGGACATTTTTTCAAGACTCTGGTCCTTATCAGTAAACATTATATCTTTGGCTCGGGACTGAACTTCACTCATATCAGATGGAAGCTTTCCTATTTTTTTAGGAAAATTCTCAACTACAAAGATATTTTTATCTTTACTTGGAGAAGCCGTCATAACTTCTCGTATCGGAGTATTGCTTAACAATGATCCATCCCATGCATATAGTCTGTCATTTACCTCTATCCATGGAAATCCGTATTGAGGATATCCAATTGTAGCTAAGAGATGTTTCATCTGTATTTGCATTTTGTAACTGTCAAATATTATTGGTTCAGCGGAAAGAACATCAACGGCAGTGATTATAAGACGTGTGTTATTATTGTTACCATTTTGACCATTTTTATTGCTTTGTTTTGTATCCGGAGAGAGTTTTCTGAAATCTATGTACTTGTCTAGCGTTTTTTCTAGTAAAGTATTATCGTATATATAAGTCCAATTTGATGACTGTAAAGGAAAATCCTTTGAAGGATTACACATATACCTATTCCAATTCATCCATCTGGGAACAAAGAACTTTGGAACTCCAAATAAAGCTGCATTTAATGATGCTGCAGATGATTTCTTGATATTAAACTGATGATTTTGATTATCATAATCAAAAGAAAATACATCAGGTATTATATTATAACTACTTTCGGCAAGCTCCATCCAAAAATCTTCTAAATCTTTTTCAGGATTGTCATTTTTACTTCCAGTAGTTATAGCTCCGTTAATTGCTCCTATTGATGTTCCTGCTACTATATCAAATTTTATATCTTTTTTTGCAAATGCTTTACATACTCCACACGCAAAAGCTCCTAACGAACCTCCACCTTGTAATATTAATACATTTTCGATATCTCTTTCATGTGTGTGGTTATACATTGTTTTTAATTTATTTATAGAGAACTCAATATTTTGCTTTTTCGAAAAACAAAAGTCATCTTTCGTTTGTTTATTTCTTTGAGCTATGAAATATACAAATAAGACAGTAAAAGGGCGAATTAGGTCTGATTTATTTCATAAACCACTGCTCCCATTGACGTTAGTTATCTAATTAGGTCCACCAGACCAAAAATACTGTGAATCAGAAAACTGAATTGAAAATCAAAAATGTCATCAGTTTTGTTTTCTTTTTGTTTTAGTTCTAATAACGGAATTGTTAACTATTGCTTCTCAGCTGAAAAATTATTCGAGATCCAATTCCTTGCAATCAGTATATCCTCTTGAATTAGATTGTGACCTGATGATTGCCACTTTAAGGTTATCGTTGCATTATTCTTCTCAAATATTTTATAAAGATTTTCTGTTTCGATCCTTGGTACTATCGGATCATTTAATCCTGCAGATAATAGGATTTTTTTGTTTGAAAGATCTGGAGTATAAACAGGAATTAGGGGAACCATGGCTCTGAAAAGAATTGCACCATGTAGCACTTCTGGACGAAGAAGAATCATACTAGCAGCAATATTAGCTCCATTTGAAAATCCAATTGCAACTGTATTTTGCAAATTAAATTCATAATGTGATGAACAATTTTGAATAAAGTCTGCAAGCTCATATGTTCTAAATTTAAGATCTTCTAAATCAAATACTCCCTCGGATAATCTTCTAAAAAAACGGGGCATACCATTTTCCAATACTTTGCCTCGAGGACTTAGTAGAGATGCATTGGGTTCTATCTCCTTGCCAAGAAACATAAGGTCTTCTTCATTGCCACCTGTACCATGCAATAATACAAATGTTAGTTTCTTTTTATTACTGTCATCTTCTCTGAGATCGTTAGAAGAAGAATAAATATGTGTAAATCCAAAGTCGTTTGACCTTATCATTGTAGTACCTTTTCATTTTGAGAATTTTTATTGTTTTCAGATAGATCTATCTTTGGTAAAACCCTTTCCAATTTTTCTCTTACAGGTTCAAGCCATCTTGGTAACATGAGCCTTTTTCCTAGGTCTTGTATCTTCTGATCTACTGTAAATCCTGGTGGGTCTGTAGCAACTTCAAATAGAACACCACCTGGTTCCCTAAAATATACAGAATGAAAATATGTTCTGTCGAGTACAGGTGTAGGATTTAGGCCAATTTTTATGATACTATCTCTAATAGATTTTTGTTTTTCATCTGATGGAGTTCTAAATGCAATATGATGAACTGTTCCTATTCCAATAATTCCATTAGGAGTATAAGGTAGGCAAAGGACATCCAGTATTTTTGAGCCTGCTACACCTTGTGCATTTTCTAATTGATAGCGGAAACGATTTCCTTCATTTGCTATCATTTTGTATCCTAACTCACATAAAATTTCTGAAGTACGTTCGTATCCTTCTTCAGATAGACTTACAGAATAAAACCCTCTTATACCGTTTTCGTATGAAATGGGTCCCTCCTTCCAAAACCTTTCATCATTTTTGTCAGCTGATGAATGAGCGACAAGTTCCAATTCTAGACCATCTGGATCGTATAGTCTTATTACTTTCTCATCTTCAAACCGTTTTGTAGGTTCTTCAAAACAAACATCATTATTCTTTAGACGTTTCCTCCAGTATTCAATGGAGTTTTGAGGTACTAGAAAAGATGTTGTAACAGCCTGACCTGTACCTCTATAACCTTTTGGGGCATTGGACCATGGAAAGAATGTCAGAATAGTTCCCGGATGACCTATTTCATCGCCATAATAGAGGTGATATGTACTAGGATCATCAAAGTTTACAGTTAATTTGACTAGTCGAAGTCCCAACAATTTTGTATAAAAATCAATATTTTTTTGTGGATCGCTGCAAATTGCAGTAATGTGGTGTATTCCAGATATATCATTTTTGGAATTCATAACTTTTGTTTCAACACCTTCATCATTTTTTCTTTGTTTTTCTAGTTATATAGAGTCGCCTATAAACACCGAAAATATAAAGTATGCTATCATGCGATAGATCTGACTTTTTCAATTTCGTTATATTATATAGTAAATCTATGCGAATTAAATTATTATAATTGTAAATAAATGAATGTATTTATTCATTTATTTATTACTATTACTCGAACGATATAGATACTGTGACGATTTCACTTTCTACCTTAAGATCAATTGCTATTCTTTTTACTATGATTATTTCTGAAACTTCAAATATTACAAGATTAGATAATGTTCCTTCCAACCTTAGATATATTAAAATCGTATTCAACAACGTAATGAGCAACAAAAAGATAATATTTGCCTCAATGTTGGCAGCAATACTTGCGACAGGTCTACTGGTTCTAAACCCATCAATGAAAGGAATTGCACAAGCACAAATGTACGACAGCCAATACGGATATGATAATAGTTATAACAACTATTATCCGGAACCAAAGAGTTCTCATACAGATATCCAGAAAATATCCTGTGTAAACAGTAACACAAATGTAAATGGAATAGATATCCAGGAAATACCTCGAGATGGTCCTGGCGTAGCGGCAGCAAATGAAGGAGGTCCAGACGGTGCAAATACACAAGATGGCAACGGGATTGGAGACAGAATAAATTTTGACAGGAACCTCGTAAATATATGTGTCAATCTCAATTTTAACGACCAAGATAGATCACTAGTACCATAACATAAAATTTTTTTACTTTTTTTTTGAGATATTTAAATTAATTAATATATGACTCCAACGAAATGGGGATAAAGAATTTTTTTATGCTATATTAATAAGCAGTTTATTTTATTTGTGATATAACAAATGAAACTGATTCAGAAAATGAAATTAAAAGTTAATTTCCATGCTTTAGGCGCAACAAATGGGAATATGTTTCTCGAATTCTTCATCAGTTGTTATTTATGCATGAAATGGGGCTAATTTGATCGTGAAAAAGCTAAAGTTTTCATTATTGCTGATGACTATGAGGTTGACAAGATGATAGCAATATAATATTAGGATTCTCATAAAAGACTGTCTGAAATATATAGAGATAAAGCAGATTCTCCAAGAGAGAGAGAAAACCGTTGTCCGATATTGTATTTTTTGAGGAATTGGATAATGGCACAAGATGACAAGATAAAAAAATAGGATTCTAAATTCTAGAACTTTTTATTCTTTATAATTGAAAATTCTAGTTTGGAAGGAACTTAGTATGTCATATAACTTATATGTATTAATCCAGTCAAAAAAGATTAGAGATTTATATTAAATGTCATATTTTATTTAAAATGAGTGAAAATAGGAAAAGAGTTAACTTATTAATAGTATTTTATACCCGCTATGGACACACTGCCCGTATGGCCGAAGAAATCTCTCAAGGTATTAAAGAGATACAAGAAACAAATGTGACAATTAAACGAATTGCAGATGATTTTCCAATGCACGTAATACCGAAAATTTATCATGGTCACAATTGGTTGAAAACCTAGATAAAAAATATCCTCCAGTGTCTGTAGATGACCATGTAGATGAGCTTCCGAAATATGATGAAATTATTTTTGGTTCACCCACAGATTTGGCAATATGGCAGCACAGATGAAAACGTTATAGGATAGAACAAGTCGTCTATGGTTGAATGGGTCTCTTATTGGGAAATTAGAAAGGGTATTTACTAGTGCTGCTTCAGTTCATGGAGGACAAGAGTCAACAGCTATATCGATGATGTTCCCTATGTTGCATCTTGGGATGATAATAGCTGGTGTTCCATATTCCATACCTGAACTTAGAGAGCGGCAGTCCTTATAGTCCCAGTAGAATAGTAGGACCGAAAGCTGATAAGCCTTTTGATGAAAAAGATATAAAAGTTGCAAGGGGATTTGCAAAAAGAATTGCAGAGATTACATCCAAGCTAAAAGAAAATGATTGATAGTAACTATACTTATGCGATAACAGTCAAATGACTTAAATATAGTAATATTTCTTTTCAAATTTCAATTTCGTCTTTTTTGTGTCGATTTCAACGAATAATCCTATTCCAGTTTCACTAGCTCTGCAAAGATTTCGAAAATATTTTAGATTTGTTGTTCCACATATTTCTCTTTTGAGCGAGCCTACTTTTCAGCCAACAATCAATTATGTGGAGGCTGGTATTTTCGACTATGACTGAATTGCATGACCAAATTCACATTTAGACATGATAGCACTGTAATGATCATAGTCACCAAGTAATTTTAAATTTGTGGAATCAAATGTTTTGATTTAAGAACAATCAATGACAATGCCGTGACACTAAGTACATGACACTAATTACGTGAGCTTTATTTCATTAACTTCATAGAGACAGATAATCGTGAACAAATATGAAAACCTGTTATAATACAAGCCTTATTGTTCTACAGTTAATTTTAATACATAGTTTGATTTAAATTTAAACATTTTATTTGGCTATGAGAATTAAATTACTAAATGAGATATAATTTTTCTGACAAGGTTGTACTAATAACAGGCGGAACCGGAGCTTTAGGAAAAACATTAGTAAAAAAATTCATTGCAACTGGGGCAACCATAGTAGTCACCTACAATACAGATAAAAAGGTAGCAGATCTGAAACAAGAAATTAAAGAAACTGATGAACTAAAATTACTAAAAACAGATATAACAAAAGAAGATCAGATTGTGAAATTAATATCAGATATTGTTGAAACATATGGTCATCTAGATGTTTTAGTCAACGTAGTTGGTGGATATTTGGGAGGAAAAAGCGTAGCAGATCTGTCTGAAAGTGAATGGGATACCATGATCAATATGAATTTAAAATCTGCCTTTTTAATAAGCAAACATGCAATACCCGTTATGAAATCTAGAAAATACGTTAGTGGTGGAAAGATAGTACATATATCGTCCAGAACAGGTTTAAAATCTGGAGGTTATGATTCTGCTTACGCGGCATCAAAATCAGGGCTAATAAGATTGGTAGAATCAATATCACAAGAAACTAAAGAACATAATATTAATGTGAATTGCGTATTACCTAGCATAATTGATACTGAACCTAATAGAAAAGCAATGCCAAACGCAGATTTTAGTAAGTGGGTAAAGGCAGAGGATCTAGCAAACGTAATCCTGTTCCTTTGCTCAGAGGAATCAAAAGTCATAATGGGAGCGGCAATTCCGGCCTATGGATTGTCTTAAATTCTTTATTTTTGATTGACTAATATAAAATTAGAATTTTGTAGATTATTTTTACACATAATTAATCTCTTGTTATAGAGCGCTAAATAATTCTTTCTTCATGGTATGACATGTATATGACAAGGAAATATTGTTTGATTATATACTCTTGCAAAATTAGAGATAAATTTCATAATTTTGATAACATTGACATTCTTCATGTCACTGACAATAGCAGGATCGCAGTTATCTAATGTTGAATTTTATTTTCACGATAGACAGAATGTTATTGTATCTGAACACATGTTTGGCATATATTACATATAGTAATATTATATGGCGGTAAAATCACCCAATTAATTATTAATTTTCTTATTATTCTTTATAAAAAATGTTTTAAGAATAAAATCTACTATATTATATTATATTTCATAATAGAAATAATGCAGACATTGTGAATTTATGATTCTGTTTTTTAGAAAAAGAAAAACAAAGAATCTTACCCAAAAAATTATAGTAAACTATTGAATATACATTAATTCTTTTAATATTATTAGTTGTTGCGAAAAATTTAAAAATAAAATTTTTATATGATCAAGTATACAGGTACTTTTTTTTGTTGAAAAAAAATTTTTTTAACAAGATGATTTTACCGTATCATACACAATAGCATGATAAATCTTGATGTAAAAATAATTGAAAATCTGAAATTATCAAATAAATATTCAGAGGTTATATAGGGTTATAAAGTAATTAAAATTATGAATCAATGTAAACATTGGGCATGTAATCTAAAGAATAATTCATGTGTTGGTTGCGGTATTATTATATGTCCTAATTGTTTACAGGAACCCTCTGATTGTAGATGCGACAATAAAGATAATTGCTGTAAAGTATGAGATTAAAAATATAAAGGAATCATTGTAAATTTGTAATTTATGATTCAATAGGACATTTCTTGTAATTCTATTTTCTCTTCGTATGCTTCAATTATCATTATCTTGAATGCAACATCTTTTGGTAGTTATCTTTGGAAACCATCTAATTAATCATAATGTTTCCTAAATCTGTACCTTTTATAATCAGAGGGTCAAATTCCATTCACAAACTCCGTGCATCAAAGTATATAAACAGTATAGGATTGCAAATTGGTTACTAAATCCAAAGTAATTATATTTTAGGTAAGGTATATAAAATTAAATATTCATATTTAGTTCTTCCAGCCTTCTTGAAATTTATTAAATTATTAAATAATAGGATCGCTAAATAAGTAATTATGAGTGAATATGAAAATTTAAAAACCTCTGATATACTCGTTGAGACATTAATTGACTGGAATGTTGATGTTGTCTTCGGTATTCCTGGAGATACTA
>Ga0210114_1000383_pt1 | contig 11720 bp, 13 predicted proteins | sample MayberryNW_TuleA_FD_185524 | JGI IMG/M metagenome (GOLD analysis project Ga0210114, IMG submission 185524) | Wetland microbial communities from San Francisco Bay, California, USA, that impact long-term carbon sequestration - MayberryNW_TuleA_D2... | ecosystem: Environmental > Aquatic > Marine >...
AATTGAAAAACAATAGTACTGTAAAAATTATTTAAAATGCTTGTTATATCTGAATTATTATTATAGATTCCACGTACAGCAAATAGGAAATCATTACCATCTTTTGCAGGCGTTCTATATTCTTTTAGCGACTTACCTGTTACTTTATCTTTATAACAAATTCGTCTTTTTCGATATTTGTAATCTATCCATTTTTTAATCTGTTCGACTGTTTCTGTTGTTAAAAATACATATCTGTCGACTTTAGTTTTTGTATGTTCTCCCCTTATAGTAAGTTTTGCAGGAGAAGAATCAAAATCTATATCTCTAATTCTAATCGATAATGCTTCTACGGCTCTCATCCCAGTAGATGCTAGTAACATAACATAAGTTTTTAATTTCATATCAGAACAACTATTCAAGATATTAATAATATCATTTTTGTCGAGTGCTTCTCTAATTCTGGTGACGTTTTTTGGAAATTTTACTTTTAATTTAAATTTTCGTGGGCTAATTTCTATATCGTTAAATTCAAGAAAATTTTTGACAGTTGTTACCCTATTTTTCAATGAAGAGGGATGAAGCATTGATTCTTGTAAATTGATACAATAATTACTTAAAATTTCATACGGATCGAATTTTAATTCAAGAATATTTTTGATAAAATCATCCATAGTAAGATCATACTGAGAAATACAAAATTTTTCAAAATGAGATAAGCGAAAATTGTATTCATATGCTGTGTTTTTATTCATAACTTCTATACTTTTGATATATCGAATTAGTAACTTGGATTGCCAATTCTTTTGTTCAGTTATATCTTTATTTAAAATAGTAGAATTCCTCATGTATTTACTGTCCATCTGTTATTTTATTATATTATTAAGTATAATTAGTTTTATATTTGTCTATTTCTATGCAATATCAATAAATAAATTGATAGATACAATGCTGGTTTTCATAGTTCCTTCACTAATCTACATTTTATTTATTATTATTGGTTTTTGCATGGTATAGACAAGTATAGGGAAAGTTCTGTCTTATTACTATCCAATCTATCATTTGTATCAGCATCATCAATGAACTTTATTTTGTAATCTCTACTCCTAATATCATCAACAAATGTACGTTCTTCAAATCCTCCACTACCATTTGTTGTAAATAACCTGAGAGTGCAATTGTGTGATTTTTTTAATCAACCAAGTCCCAATGTACATTACTATTTGGTCGGAATCCATCTGTTTCAAGATTTACTTCAAAACCATCTTCTGTACCGCAGTCAGGAGTTATAGTTGCATTTTTCTGTGCATATACTAGTGAAGTAAATAATAGGATGATACGAGAAATAACTATTATAATAGGTAACAAAATAAAATATTTACTCATTAACTAAGATAATTATAATAAATATTTAAGCAAATCATTTTTTGTTGTATTTCGTAAAATTATTTTGATAAGAATAGAGATAAGGTTTTGTATTTGCAATTATATACATTATTCACTTAAATTTGATGCATAGCTTCTTTAATTGTTATAAAATTTATAAATGATTTGTATCTGATTAGATGTATATTTATTTTATTTTTTTATATGGTTATGTTAATATTGAACAAATAATTTTATTTAAGAATCAATATATGTATATAAAAGTAAAATCTAATTTAACTGGATCATATTTACGAATTTAATAAAAAAGTAATTTATTATTAAATGAAATTAATAAATGAAAATTTTAATAAATCTTGAATATTTTTATATAGGTATAGTGTAATATAAGCGAGTAGAACAGTGAAACAACATTGATTCATGATGTACAATCTATTGCAAAAAAGTTTTTTTCTAACCAAAATGCAGCTAGCTATGATCGAATAGTAAAATATACTACATTTGGATGCGATTCATTATGGAAACAAAATATTGCTAATTTTATTACTCCAGAATATAAAAATATACTAGATGTTGCATGTGGGACAGGAATTTTTTCATCATTCATTTCTAAAATACCATTTAAAAACCTTATTGGGGTTGATTTGACATATAGTTATATCTCTAATGCCAAAGCAAAAAGAGAATATTCACTTTTGGTTAATTCCATGGCAGAATTATTGCCTTTTAAATCAGAAAGTTTTGATTGTATAGTGTCGTGTTATTTGGCTAAATATGCAAAGATTTCTCTCATGGTTGATGAATTATGGCGTCTACTCAAAAAAGATGGATTAGTTATTTTCTTTGATTTTGTATACCCTTTAAATGAAATAATGAGAGTTCTGTGGAACTCTTATTTTAAGATTCTAAAATTGGCTGGACAATTTATTGATTCATGGAAATACGTTTTTTATAATTTAGATGAAGTTATAAAACAGAGTGAATGGACTAGAGATCTCAAAATAGCATTAGAAAAGAAAGGGTTTCGATCTCTGGATATTAAATATTATACATGCCAAACCTCTGCACTCATATCTGCTTTTAAAATATGAATGACAACAACAACTTTAAATCTATTCGTATAAACGAATGGTTTGTACCAAGTTTTGGCCCATTGAAATTCAGGGCTTTTATTGGAATGCTATTCCTTCCATATACTGGAATGTGTATTTCGTTTACAATAATAGGTTCAATGCTTTCAGAATCTATAGCTTGGGATAGGGTTCTATCTATCTTTATTATTTATTTTTTAGCTCTAGGTGTTTCAGCTCATGCTGCAGATAACCTAGGTTCAAAAAAAATTAAACCTTGGGGTAATTTTTTTTCCATCTTTGAATTGAGATTAATGGTAATAGGAGGACTTTCTGTGTCCTATGTATTAGGTATTTATTATATTATTACATTTGCTCCTTTGTTATTAATTATTGCAATTATCGAAGGCTTTTTTTTATTTGCTTATAATTTTGAATTATTTAATGGATTATTTCATAACAACTTTTGGTTTGCAGTATCCTGGGGAAGTCTACCTTTACTGGCAGGATTTGTTATTCAAACTAATTCTATTTCCCTATTATCTTTAATTACATCGATAATGGCATTTTTAGTCGCATATATAGAGATAAGACTTTCTCGAAAATATAAAGAACTAAAAAGAAAACCTCAAGATGTTGTAGATTGTAACGCAGAAAAATTAGAACGTTCACTAAAAGTTATTAGTTTACTAACTATATCATTCGCAGTATTACTTACTGTAGTTCGATTTTGTATTGAACATTATAATATACTTTAGATTTTATATTAATTAGTCGAATGTGTATTATTAATATTAAATCTAATTCTACTATTTTAAAGGATGTTTTAAAACTTGAGAAGAGAAGTAATATAAAGTTAACTCCTATTGAAAAGATTCTTTTAATTAATACTGGTACAACAGAACAATTCTTACAAATTCTATCTAATTCATTAACTAAGATAGTAATTATGCAACAAATTGAAAAAAACAATATTATAACGAGAAAAATAAACATAATCTCTAAAGAAAGAGAAAAGGTTCTTGCATCTGCAAGTTCTACTATTTACTTGAAAAACCTTTCCAATAATATGATATATGAAATAAGAAAAAAAGAGAAGGGAATAGGTATGATCATTTTGAAAAATAAATTAGAAACCTATAAACGAATTACAGAAATAGGTTATAACCCAAAAAAGTCTTATATTTATAGAAAATATACATTATTATCAGGAAAACTTATTATAAGTGAAGTAATTGAAAATTTTTCAATAGGCATGTGGGTTTAATTTCCAGTAAATATAAATACTGATTAAGAAATCAAAAATTTTCTAAATAAATTTATCAATTAGTTCTCTGATTCAACAAGTATAAGGTTATTATTAAATTCAAATGCAAGGCTTTTTTGTTTCAAATTAATTCTTATTTCATTAGCAAATTCTATCATATTCTCTGTATTTACATCATTGGTATGAATTTCTACCCGTATATATTTAGTTGATTCAAATCTTCCTTCAAAATAACCATCAAACTCAAAAATTGATAATGCTCCATATTTTAAGGTTATATCCTTTATTATATCATTATAACCTTCAACTCGCGGTAAATAGAATTTTATCGAATCGTTGAAGGTCTTTATTTTGTAAGATTTTTTATAGCTAGTATGATTTTTTGGGGTTGCATGATCAGAAGTACTCATTTAAGATCTTTCAATAACTAGTAAAGTATATTTATTTTATCACAGAAAAAGAGATATCGATTGAGATTGAAATTATTTTAACGATAAATGGATTTATATTCTTACAAATGCCCTAGTCTTATTATTAAACAGTATTTTATATTATAAAAAATTACTCTAATCTCATTCATATAGAATAATAACCATGTATTAAATTTGTTCATCAATAGAATAATCAAATAACTTAATTACAAGTTCTAAGTAGTATTTTATTAGTAGCTTGATCTTGTAAAATGAATATTTACTGATAGGATTTTAACAGCTATCGATCTTTCGTTAACTTAACAGCACCCAGTAAAGTATATCTGCAATTAATTTATACGATTTTCTAGAATCGCTTAATTCGGATTTCAATAAAATAGTGCTTAAATACTCAAAAATGATTAAATAATATAGATTTTGACAAATAAACCTACAAAAAATAATACATTATCCAACCGTAAAAATGATATTAATGAATCTAGAAAAGTAGAGTCAAGAGAATTAGATCAACTAGAAGAATTGAGCATTAGAATTGATACATTAGTAGAATTATTGTCTGAAAAAGGAATCCTAAATAAAAAAGGTTATATGAATAATGTTATGATGCGAATACATGAAACATCTAAGGCCAAATCTTTTGATGAATGTGATGAAATCTAAATATATAATTAGTCTTAATTATCCTTTCACTGATTTTGTCCAATATTGATTATTCTGGAATTAAGTAGAGTTGGTATAAAAATTAAAGTTCAAGTAATAAAAGAGAATATAATTCATTTTGAGTAAATTGAAATGAATAATTTAATTCATATAAATAAATTCAAAATCCCTACCTTTGTTTTTGACGATCATTGAATTATAAATTGTATTATTACATATTATTATTACTTTCTTTATGAATTAATTAATAAATTAATGAATATTTAAAATAAATGGTAAAAAATAATGATAATCACAAAAACCCTAAAAGAAAATATTAAATGTTACTATTTTATCAATTAATAACACTTTTTTTAACTATTTATGATCTATAAAATCCTCAACTATTAATGTATCAAAATCTGTCCAAATATTAGGCCCAGTAAATATGAAGATTTGAAAATGTAAATGTGGGATATATGTATAACCAGTCAAACCTACTTCTGCAATTTTTTGTCCTTGTTTGACTATTTGACCTTCTTTTACAGTAGAACTATTAAATTTGAGATGATCATATCTTGACGATTCATTATTCATGTGCATAATTGAAATAAAATTAGAAAAATTCCAATAAGCAGGACTAGGACCACCTATATTTGAGTCATCTTTAACAAATGTTATTGTTCCATCGGTTGCTGCGAATACAGGAGTATTTTCTGGAACTATAAAGTCTATTGCATTTCTTAACTTTCCTATATGAGCAGGTGATGTATTTCTATCAATTTTTTCAATTAAATTCTTTGGTACAGGAAGGTGATATTTATTTAAAGCAGTATTTCTATTATCCAAGTTATTCTCATCTTTCACTTATGTTATTATATAAAAATATCATTTAATAATTATTTAATAATTTATAATAAATATCTTATATTTTCCATATTGATATTAACATGACTGAAATCTTAAAAGGAAATACTACTAATTATTACATTCAACATTTGCACATGATAAGATCTCTATTAAATTTCTTTTAAGTAACCTACATTCTTATACAACATTCTAACACATTCAGTATATGTTCTATATCTAAATTTTATTTCTTTAACAGGCATATCTCCTGGTAAATGTTCTTTTGTTGTATCAATAGAATATTTTTTAGCAATGTCCTCTAAAATTGTATTTATTGTTAAATTTCGATATGATTCCACTATAAGATTTGACATTATCTTTTATTAGGTACTCTATAGTATATAATCACTGTATTAGTTTTTAATAATATTTAAATTATTACTTAATAGAATTAAATCTTATAAATCCACTGACTTTTTTATTCTTCTATTATCTAATAATGAAACGTAATATCGAAAGTGACATAGTGATTTAAAATTGATATTAAGACAAGAAATTTATTCCTTCATCTCAACGACTTTACAATGTATAAGATGAACTATTCATTGCTTAAACCTTATCCTAAAAATAAAATAATATAATTTACGGTAATTTCTTAAAATGTGTAGCAATTCTTATAATCCCAAACCAAAAGTGAATGATTATTTTTACTGTTTTATTTATTGAGATAGTGTCAGGCCACCATCAACGTAAACTGTAGTACCTGTAATATAACTTGCATCAGTTGAAGCTAAAAAGAAAGCTACTTTGGCAATTTCTTCAGGTTCTCCTATTCTTCTCATAGGAATTTTTTCTTCCTCTAGTTTTTTCTTTTGTGGATCTTCCATAATATCTTTATTCATAGGTGTATTTATTGAACCGGGTGCAATACCGTTTATTCGTATTCCTTTTTCAGCTACTTCTAATGCTATATTCTTAGTAAGCATTTCCATTCCTCCTTTCGATGCAGAATATGGGGCAGAATATGGCATAGGTATAGATTCGTGTACAGATGAAATATTAATTATAGAAAAATTTAAATCATAATCATCAGCTTCATTATTACCATTTAAATGATTAATATTATTATTATTGTTATTATTACCATTTGCCATATATTTCAAAGCTTCTCTTGTACAAAGAAATGTTCCTCTTAAATTAACACCTATAACATAATCCCAATCTTTTGATGTTATATTATTAGTTCGTCGTGATGGTCCACTGATACCAGCATTATTAACCAAAACATTAATTTTTCCAAATTTTTCTATAGCTTCTTCAATTAATGAAATGCAAATCTTTTCTTCTGAAATATCTCCAGTTAAATATGTGACCTGATTTGGGTCTCCAATCTCTTTTTTTATTTCTTCTACTGTTTCTATTAGTTCATTTTCATCCCTTGCATTCAACAAAATAGAATAATTATTTTTTGCAAATTCCTTGGCAATTGCTTTTCCTATTCCTCTACTAGATCCTGTAATGACTACTACTCTTTTTTGATTATTATTAGACATATGTAATATTATACTACAAGATATTTTACAGTTAGTAATTATCACTAATTAAATATTTACTTTCTATGCTGTAGTAATAGATATAATCATTAATTAATAGCCGTAAGTCAGAATAAAATAAAATTTGTGTTATAAATATAGAATATTATTTATAACTTAATGATATCTTAATATTAAGCAAATGGATTAAAAAAAATTATTATATATTATTTTGAAGGCTCTGTAAGTAAAATACAAAATCCAAAGCGGAATACAATTCTTATGTTTTTGCAGTTTTGGCTCATTTCTAATCTGTGGTTATTAGATTTGAAAGATATAAGACATCTATTATTATGTATTCTTTATCTCTATATATTTTGTGTCTATAGTGTAAGAAATACATCAAACCATTATCTATATTTGAAGATAAATGTAAAAGTTGTGTGTCTATCTGGAATTTGGTTAAACATTTTGGTTCAGATTTTTAATAAACGTAAAAGAATAACTGCATTCATAATAGATGAAACTGTTATTCAGTAGCAGTAAACACAATTTTTTGTAGATTGTTACTTGACGTGTTCATGAATCGGTAGGTGGATTCTCTTTCTGAGCGTAGAAATATACTTGTTGCTGAGAAATTTATCAGATTATGGTGAGAAATATGCTAGACATATAGTATACACTGATGATGGTAATTGGATCCAGAGGCTTGGAAGGTATTGAAATTAAAACAGTTTATACATTCTCTCATGGAGAAAGGATTATTGAGAGTAGAACTGAATCTTTTGTTAATTATATTCATGTATAAAAATAATGGCAATATTATACACATATACCATTGGATACATTTCTATGTTTCAATGTCTATTGATCTTTTGAATAATAAATTCAAACTAGGAAACTATTGAGATGAATTTTCACTAAATTAACAGAGCCATTTTGAATATTATCATCATAATATCATTTCATTATCAATAACAAAAATTTATTAAATCGAATAACATTAATATATAAAGGAGATATAAAAAATAAACCAAAAAGTTTTAGAAATACAAAATAATAAAAATAAGTTAAACCAACTAGAAGATTTTAATGAGATATTTGAATTTGTAAAAAACTGTATATCTACTGTTTTTAAAATGAACCGAACTGGATTAAACTTAATTCTACAAGGCATGCCAAGTAGTTTAGGAGCGTATCATGTTTTAGGTTCAAATATCATAGTTGCTAATCGATATATATTAGAATATATAAAAAATACAAAATCGAAAGAAGAATACAATTCTTATGTTTTTGCAGTTTTGGCTCATGAATACTTACACAGCTTAGGAATAATAGATGAAAATAAAGTAAGAAAAATGACTTATAAATTATGTTTTGATATATTTGGAAAAGATCATACAACAACTAAATTTGCATATAATCCACTAGGCGCTTTTCCACAATTACAAATGATTACTAATAATTTTGAATCAAGTTTTACTAAAATTAAAAAATTTGATGACAAAAACGTTTCATATATAGGCTAGGATACTGTAGTAATCTGTACTCTTGGAGTATATATCCAACTCTCGTATCTTTTTATTCGAATAGTGTATTAGGTAATTTGACGAATCAAACTCAGTTGAATGTATAAAATTGTAATACTTAATTATTTAATTGGATTTAAACCTACAAATATGATTAATTATATATGGTAAAATATGTATAGCAAAGCCATAAAAGGGAATCAAGAAATAGATCCTGAGGAATTAAAAAAGAAGATAGATAATAATGAAAATATTTTTCTTTTAGATGTAAGAACCCCCCAAGAATATGAGGCATGGAGAATATCTTATGAAAATCATAACAACCCTAAATTAATTCCTGTTGATCGTTTATTCATGAAAGATCCTACTCTGTTAGGAGAAATTCCTAAAGATAAGGAAATTGTTACTATTTGTGCGCACGGAAATAGATCAATGATTGCTGCAAAGATATTAACTCAATTAGGATATAATGTAAAAAGTGTAAAAGGTGGTATGGCTGGATGGAATAAAATCTATGATGTCGCAGAGATTCCTGTTCATAAAGAAGCTCCATTCAAAATATGGCAAATTAGAAGAATATCGAAAGGATGTATGGGTTATATTATATCATCAAAAGAAGATAAAACAGCAACTGTTATAGATCCAAGTCGTGAAATTTATGAATCTTTCTTACAGACTTCACAGGATAATGAATTGCAAATAACCCAATTAATTGATACTCACCAACATGCAGACCATGTATCTGGAATTGTAAAATTAATCAAAACTAAAACTCCAGAAACAAATATGGAAAAAACTAATATATTTTTTAGCTCCCTTGAAGAATATGATTCTAGCGGAACAGAACTAAAGAATATAATGTATGTCAAAGATGGAGATAAACTAAGTGTCGGTGATAATGTGACACTGAGAGCTATTCATACACCAGGACATACAAACGGTAGCATGTCTTTTATTATTGAGTATACTCCTAATGATAATAATAATTCAAATAATAAAGATCCTGTACATTCTTATTTATTTACAGGAGATACATTATTTGTTGATGGTGTAGGTAGACCAGATTTAAGGGACGAAGCGAAGAAATTTGCTGAATTGTTATACGATACTTACCATAAAAAAATCCTTCAATTGCCAGACAATACCGTCGTTCTTCCTGCACATTTTAATGGAGTATCAATTGCTTTGAAACATACTGTGCCAATATTGGAAACACTTGGTACAATAAAGAAAAGAGTAAAACTTCTTTCTATGAATAAAGAAGAATTTATTGACTATATAGCAGATACAGTACAACCTAGACCTGGGAACTATAAAACCATAATATCAATTAACAAAAAAATGCTTCCATATGATGAAATAGAAATGGCAGATTTAGAAGCTGGTCCTAATTCTTGTGCTATATCCTCATAGTAACACTATCATTCGAGTAACAGGAAAGAAATTACTACTACTATTATTAAGTAGAGAGAAAAGTTATGATCTAAATTTATATTACTACTAAATCAATTCGACGGTTTGAATCCTATCAACAACGCAAATTCTAACCATCTCCAATAGCAGTCTACATCTACAAATCCTATCTCCAATAACCATTCCAATTGGATATGAATTCTAGTTAATCTTTTACCATGCTCTTTGTTTATCGGTCTTCGTCCCATTACTTGTCTGAAATATTGATTTAATTTTTTAGACTCTGAGGAAATATGATCAAGGTTGCAGAAAATACCTCCTGGTTTAAGAATAGAAAATATTTCAAAGTAAAGATCTTTTTTACGATTATGCATCAGATGATGTATTGCGAAACTAGAAATAATGGCATCAAATTTTCCTAAATTCGTTGGAAGAGGATAAGTTAGATCATGTTCTATAATCTTAATTGTGTCGTCATCCACAAATTCTCTTCTAAATTCCTTAAGCATAGGAGGAGAAAAATCTATTGCTACAGATTTTACAGTTGGTATTTTTTCTTTTAACAATTTTATTAATCTTCCATTTCCTGTTCCTAAATCAAGAATTCGTCTTGTTTTTTTTGGTATGAATTCACATAATAAAAGTTCTCCTTCTGATCTATGAGGGATTTTATCTACACGATTTAAATAATCTGCTTCTCTTGAAGCTGTTCGCCAATTGCTATGATCATCGATTATTCTATTCTTATTGGTTATTTTTTTATTGTCTCGCAAGTAATAACCTTTTATTAGACAAAAACTCTATAAGTAATTTTCGTAATAATGGTATTAAATTTATCTCATAGTTTAGGAATTCCTAAATGAATCAAATTTTTCAAATATTATTCTGATAATTGTAACATATTAGTAGTAAATAATAAAAGATATATATAACTTTTCAAACTAAAAGAAAATTAAATATGTTTAATTGTGCTGTTTATATATTTTCTCAAGACTTATTATTATTGAAAGTTATGAGATTTAAACAGGAGTCAACTAAAGAGTATATCCTCTAAAACAAAGCATTATTTAATTTATGAAATAAATTTAATAATAATAATTGTACTTTCTAATAAAATCTTAAACTCCATTAATGATCTAAATAATGATAATACTTTTTTTTATTTTATTACGAAAGCCGTTATTATCTATCGCCTAGATATTAATCATACATTATATTATAATCAGGTAAATCGTTTTCCAAATAAATTAAAATAGTAGAATGTTGTAAATATATTAGATAGAAATTGGGTTGTGAATTATTTACTATAGGAATTGTTGCAGGTTTAACTTTAACAGCAGCAGCCTTAGTATTTCAATTCTTCAGTGATAGAAGGAAGGAATTCCAAAACTTAACAAATGAATTGGAAGTAAATAATTTAAAAAAGTAAAATAATAATTGCAATAGAACAAGATGGTACATCTTATTAGAACGAATATAACAATAAAAATGAATTGAGTTATTAATAAAAATGATCAAATATGATTATGAACAATATAAGATATACCAGCAATCAAATGGTGAATTTCATTCAATACTTAACAAATATATTGAATTTTTTTATTTAATAGTTACCTGTAAAATCA
>Ga0210114_1000384_pt1 | contig 11679 bp, 10 predicted proteins | sample MayberryNW_TuleA_FD_185524 | JGI IMG/M metagenome (GOLD analysis project Ga0210114, IMG submission 185524) | Wetland microbial communities from San Francisco Bay, California, USA, that impact long-term carbon sequestration - MayberryNW_TuleA_D2... | ecosystem: Environmental > Aquatic > Marine >...
CCGGGAGAACTCCGTCCGATCGATCGCCGCCAGGTCCTCGGCCGACAACTCCAGCTCCCCGGCCCGCACGCTGTCCAGCGCGTGCTCCACTCGCCGCGCGCTCGGAATCACGATGACCGCGGGTGACCTCGCCAGCACCCAGGCCAGCACCAACGCGTGCGCCGAGACGCCGAGCTTCGCGGCCATGCGACGCAGCGATGGATGCTCGGGGAGCTTGCGGTTGAGGCGGCCGCCGCCCACCGGGCTGTAGGCCAGGAACCCGATCCCGCGCCTCTCGCAGTAGGCCACCACTCCCTCCTCCAAGGCCTCCCGGAAGAACGGACTCAGCCGGTTCTGCACCGACGCGACCGGCACGATCGCCTCGGCGGCGCGGATCTGCCCGACGGAGACATTCGAGAGGCCCACCCAGCGGATCTTCCCTTCGCGGCGAAGGTCGGCGAGCGCGCCGACGCTCTCCTCGAACGGCACCTGGGGATCCGGAGCGTGCAGCTGATACACGGCGATACGTTCGACGCCGAGCGCGCGCAGGGAGCGCTCGCAGGCCCTGCGCAGGTGCTCAGGCCGGCCATCCCGTTCCCATCTGCCGCCCGGCCGGGTGAGGCCACCCTTGGTGGCGACCAGCACGTCCTCTTGTGGACCCTGCCAGCCGCGGAGCGCGTCGGCGATCAGCCGCTCGTTATGCCCGAGATCGGAATCGTCGAGACAGTAGACGTCGGCGGTGTCGATCAGGCGTACGCCGGCGTCCAGCGCGGCGCGGACCACCTCGATGCTCACCTGTTGGGGAGGTCGTTCCTGGAGGGACAGGTGCATGCCGCCGTAGCCCACGGCGGGTACTGCGGGGGCGCCCGCCCCGAAGCCGCGGAGCTTCACGACCGGCTCGGAGCGGACGGTTGGATCAGGCGAGACCGAGCTGGCGGGTGAGGCGCCGCCAATCCTGCGCCGAGACCACCCCCTGCTCGAAAAGTGGGGTCAGCGCCGCCAGGATCTCGGCGCGGGAGCCGTCGATGCGACGGTCGCGGAGCTCGCTGATCATGCGCGCGAAGCGGTGCTCGTACTCGTCCGCGTCGAGCTGTCCCTCCCCGCGCTGTCGGCTGAGCTTCTTCAGCTCCTCTGCCACGCGAGTCGGGGAAATGGGCTTGAGTGCGCCTTCCTGCTGGTCAGCCGCCATGGGGTCCTCGCGAAGGCCGGAATGGATGACATGCCACCTATCTCCAAAATGGCCCTCATCGACTGGTGCCGTCCAGTGTCCGCTCGCCCGAGTCAGTTGCGCGGGTAGTCCACCGTCACCAGAAGGCGCCGCCGGCCCCCGATCATGGCGAACTCCGCCCGGGCCTGCACCAGGCCGGCGCGACGAATATCCGAGCCGGCCGCAGGAGAGAGGAGAGCCTCCCGGGCCAGGATCTGGGCCTCTGCGAGGCCCGCCCAACCGGGCCCTCCGGGCAACACTCGGGCGGTGACTTGCATCGTGCCAAGGGCCTGGGCAGAGGCCCAGCCCGGGAAGGAGACCATCAACAGCACGGCCAGAAGCCCTAGTCGGAGCATCGCACCCGCCGGGCAGCCACGCCGGGTACCGGCCGCGGTGGCGGTAGGCGCCGGGCTCGTGGGTGTCCGCGTGAGGGGGGATCGCGGAGCAAACATGTGACCGTCCTGCGACTTACAGATGGGCTGTCGAGGAGGACGGCGGCGCTGGATCGTCAACCAGCCGGACGATCGGCGGCTCCTCCGTCCCCAAATGGTGTAATGATTTCATCTTCCAGTTGTCCGCCAGCTGTCGTCCTTTTAGTCAACCGGCAACGGCTGGCACGCGCATTGCCCCTCCCCCCGGCCGCCGGGGAGCGCGAACTCCCCTCACTGCACTCGAAGCGGGACCAGCCACTTCTTCAACGATCGGGGAGAGAAGCACATGCGCACCGCAACCGTACTCTCGGCCATTGTGGCCGCCGGCCTGACCGTCGGCGCGGCGACGGCCGAGGCACAGACCAGTGCCGGCATCCAGGCGACCGCCACGGTGCTCTCGGCGCTCACCGTTGCCGCAGGGAACAACCTCGTATTCGGCAACGTGACGCCAGGGGTGAACAAGACCATCGCCATTGCGGACCCCGGGGCCGGTACCTTCACGGTGACCAAGGCCGCGAGCAGCGGGGTGACCCTGTCCTTCACGCTTCCAACAGACCTGGCATCCGGTACCGACCTGCTGCCGATCGGTAGCTGGAGCGGCGCCTGGAACACCTCGGCCACGACGGTTGGAGCGACTGCATTCACGCCGAGCCCTGCTGGGACCAACACCACCGTGAACGCCGCGACCGCGCTTACCGTGTTCGTCGGGGCCACGGTGTCACCGCCACTCGCGCAGCCTGCCGGCAGCTACAGCGGTACCGTCACCATGTCGGCGGTTTACTTCTAAGCCAGCGGTTCCTCCCGACGATCGGCGGGCGCGCCGGTCGGGGTGGTCTCCGCCTCCTCGACCGGCGCACTCGTGACGATCCTGCGGAGAACCAAATGCGATTTCAGTGGCTCGTCCTGCTGGCGGCGCTCGCCGCCGCGCCATCGGCTTCCGCTCAGATTTCCGTATCGCCGATCAGAGATCTCGCGTTCGGCTCGGTGATCGTCGGGGTACCGAGTACCGTGGCGCCGAGTCACCCGACGCGGAGCGGCCAGTTCCAAATCACGGCGCCAACGGGCTCGAAGGTGCAGGTCCGGTTGACCCTGCCTGGCCAGCTCGCCGGCCCTTCGGGTGCCCAGCTCCCGATCAACTTCAGCAGCAACGACGCGATCGCCATCGGGGGCTGGCCGGGCAGCACGCCGGACGTCTTCAACCCCAAGGCGACGCGCAACCTCCAATTCACCGGCGGCACGATCTACAACGTCTTCGTTGGCGGCACCGTGAGCCCAGCCGCCAACCAGCTCCCCGGAAGCTACGCCGCCACGATCACTCTCACCCTCACGAACTTCTGATGCGCACCCTACGGCCATTCGGACTCGCCCTCGCCGCCGCCCTGACTACTCCCGCCCTCGCGGCTGCGCAGGGTGTGCTGGTGGCCCCGCACGCGGTGGTGATCGACCATCGCACCCGCAGCGGCTCACTCAGCCTGTACAACCCGGGCGATCAGGCTGCGGAGGTCTCGCTTTCCATGTTCTTCGGCTACCCGGTGACCGACTCCTCTGGGAACTTCGATCTCCGGACCGTTGAGCGCCCGGGGGCCAACATGCCCTCGGCCGCCGGTTGGCTGGAGGCCTTTCCCAAGAGAATGCTGCTCCAACCGAAGGAGCGCCAGACCGTCCGTCTCCTCGCCCGGCCGCCGCAGGGGCTGCCGGACGGCGAGTACTGGGCCCGCCTGGTGGTGGCCGCCAAGGCCGGGTCGGTGCCGGTCAGCGGTGTGAACGACAGCTCGGGTATCACTGTAGGTCTCAACCTCGAAGTCCGCACGGTGCTTCCACTTCAATACCGGAAAGGGTCGGTAGCGACGTCGGTGCGGGCCAGCGGCCTCTCGGCTGGAGTCGAGGGCGATTCCCTGGCCGTTCGCCTTCATCTCGTGCGGCAGGGCACCGCCGCCTACATCGGCACCGTTCGGGGGGCACTTGCCGATGGCTCAGGTCGCACGATCGCGACGTTCAGTAGCCCGGTGGCCGTGTATTACGAGGTGGACCCCCGTTTCACTACGGCACTGCCGGGCGGCAAGCTGCCGCCCGGGCCATATCACCTGCGAGTGGAGGTCACTACCGAGCGCGAGGACCTGGCCCCCGAGACTCTGCTCGCCGCCCGCCCAGTGCGCGACTCGCTGGAGCTGCACCTGCCGTGATTCCACGCTGGGCCGTGCCCGCGCTCCTGCTCGCGGCGCTCCTGGCGCCGTCGGCGGCGCACGCCCAGAAAGCCGACACAACGGGACCCGAGGCCGTCCTCATCGAGCTTTCGGTCGGCCGCTACGGCTCGCGCACGGTGCCCGCCTACCGCTCGAGCGGCGACGCACTGCTTCCGGTGCTGCAGCTGGCCGAGCTCGCGGAGCTCGGCGCGACCGTCCTCGCCGACAGCGCCATCGAGCTCACGCTCCGCGCCGGGCGGCAGCCGGTCCTGCTCGATCCTGCCCGCTGGGAGATCCGCGGTCCCGATGCCACGCTCGAGCTCACCCCCGCCGACCGGCTGGTCAAGGCGGACGACCAGTATCTCAGCACCCGGGTCCTGAGCCGATTGCTCCACGTGACCTTTGCCGTGAACTGGAGCGAGCTCAGCGTGGGGGTGCTCGACGCCGACAGCCTGCCGGTCGGCCGGCGTATCGCGCGCGAGCGTGCCCACGCCCTCTTTCGCCGGGCGGGCCTCGAGGGCGGCCCGGACCTCGCGCTGGAGCGGGAGCGCACTCGCTGGGACGGCATGGTGCTGGATTACTCCGTGCTCGCGCCCACTCAGGATCTCATGGGGAGCGGCGCGTGGTCGGCGGGGCTGGGTGGCAACCTGCTTGGCGGCTCGCTGCAGGGCAGGCTCGCCAGCGCGGGCCCGCCCCGAGACGGCGACGTCAGAGTGGACGCCTCATGGACCGGGGTCTGGCGAAAGAGCCGCTACGTCACCCAGCTGCGGCTGGGCGACGGTCTCGCGACGGGCCCCCGGCCGCGCACGCTGCGCGGCTTTACGCTTTCCAATGCCCCCTTCCTCCGGCCTTCGCTATTCGGCGACATCGGCTTCGAGGGCGCGCTCGGCCCCGGGTGGGAGATCGAAGCGTATCGCGGCGGCCGGCTCATCGCCCTGGACTCCGCCGACGCGACGGGCCGGTTCTCCTTCGACCTGCCGGTCGAGTACGGTGAGAACGCGATGGACTTTGTGGCCTACGGGCCCTTCGGCGAGGTGCGAAGGTTCAACCGGAACTATCGGGTGAACGGCGACGTCATTCCCGACCGGAAGGTCGAGTACGGCCTCGCGGTCGGCGCCTGCCGAACCGACGCCTGCCAGGCCAGCACGAACCTCGACCTGCGCTACGGGCTCTCCTCCCGCTGGACCGTCCGCGGCGGCCTGGACCGCTTCTGGCGCGACTCGCTTCCCGGGCTCTCCCACCCCTACCTCGGCCTTGGCGGCTCAGTCGGCAATGCCTGGGGTGTGGAGGTCGAAGCCGTAGCCTCCGCCGTAGTGCGCGGCGCCCTGCGATTCGAGCCGTCGCAGGATTTGCGGGTCACCACCGAGTACCACGACTTCGCATCGGGAGTCGCGGCCCCGCTGCTCACCCCACTCGGGCGCCGCAGCCAGTGGACCACCGAGCTGCTGGCTCGCCCATTGCGCGGCCACGACGACATCTATCTCGAGGGCAGTGTCGATCGCATTACGGCTTCGCAAGGCGAGACGGTCAGCGGCCGACTGGGCCTCTCGCTCTACGCCTCGCGGTTCCGCCTCGCGCCTGCCGTGCGCCACGTGAGGTTCGCCGATCACACCGGCCTCGGGACCACCCAATCGTTCGCGTCGCTCAACACCTTCTCACTTCCCTTCCCGGAGCTGGGTCCGGTCCTGGGGAGGGTGACGACACGAACAGTGCTCGAGGTCGTCAAGGGCTCGGGGCTCGCACTCGCAGGAGGCTACCTCGCCCGCGAGCTGAGCTCCCACATGCAGATCGAGGCGGGGGCGACCTGGACTCGCAACCTGGGCACGTCGCTCTCGCTCTTCGTCGCGACTCTGCTGCCCAGCCTGCGCGCGACCACAAGCATGACCGCCCCGCCCGTCGGTGGCGCGATGGTGAGTCAGTACGTGCAAGGCTCGGTGCTGTACGAGCCCGGCCGCCGGCAGGTGGCCTTCGCCAGTGGCCCCTCGCTGGAACGCGCGGGGATCAGCGGTCGGGTGTTCCTCGACGTGAATGGCGATGGACGCTGGCAGCCGGGCGAGCAGACGATCGGCGGCGTCCGGGTGCGCGCTGGGTTCGTGACGGCCCTGTCCGACTCCTCCGGGCGTTACCGGATCTGGGACCTCCCGGCATTCGAGCCGGTGCTGGTGGCGGTGGACTCCAGTACCCTGGTGTCGCCGCTCTGGCGGCCGGCCTACAACTCGGTCAGCGTCGAGACCGGCCCGAACCGCTTCCGCGATCTCGACATTCCCATCGTGCCCGCGGGTGTCATCGAGGGCCGGGTCGTGCGCCAGACCGTGGACTCGACCGTGCCGGTGCCCGGCATGCGGCTCCTCCTCAGGCGACACGGCTCGAGTCAGACCGTTCAGCTGGTCACGTTCTCCGATGGAGGCTTCTATCTCATCGGGGTGAAGCCAGGCACCTACGAGCTGTCGGCGGATCCCACGACACTCGCGAAGCTGGAGCTCTCGGCGTGGCCGGTGGGCTTCACCATGCCTTCGTCGCCCGACGGCGCGACAGTGGACGGGCTCGAGTTGCGACTGGAGTGACGATGAGGATCGATTGTCAGCCTGAACACAACGATTGTCACCCTGAACACAACGATTGTCACCCTGAACGCAACGATTGTCACCCTGAACGCAGTGAAGGGGGCCAACTCCAGCATGCCCCCTTCCCCCTCACTGCGCTCGGGGTCAGGGTGACACCGGGCGGTGCGCCAAAGCGTATCGCAGGTTAGCCACCGCGCTCACGAGGCGCCTCCGGGAAAAGAAAAGGACGGTCAGAGACCGTCCTGATCCAGGGATACCCGGGTGTGCCGCCGACCGCTTCAGCCGAGCAGCAGCCCCAGTAGGCAGGCGGTGAGCGCGATGGCGACATGCTGATGGAAGCCCGACGCCAGACGCGCCTGGAAACGGGAGATCTCGGGAGTGAACCTGTCGAGGCTGCGCATGGGGCGGTCCGTCCGGATTGAGATAGCCGGACGGTAGGCAGGGCTCGTCAAGCGGATTTCAAGAGCTTGAGCGCGTTGAACTTGGACCCTGCCTAGCGACCGGCGGCGGTGGAGCTGCTGTAGACTCGATGCACACCTCCGATGGCAGACTGACGGAGTACGGTATCGGCTGGACCGTCGAGCAGGACTCGATCGGCCGACGACGCATGCGCCACTACACCTTCATCAACGCCATCCCCCGATACGCGGAGCCATTGCTCCCTTTTCCTCGCCCGTCAACGTCGCAACGACGCGGTGGAGGCGCCGGCGGCCACCACGCCGACCGGGAACGGTCCGAAGCTGAGCTCGTCCGCGGCTTCGTCGTGACCGTAGCCGACCCTCACCTCCCCCGTGCCCGGGGAACTCTGCCCGGTCACATCCTTCTGAAAGTTGTGATCCGCCACGCTCGCGACGATCGCCAGAGTCCCCGGGCTGAAGGTAAGCCCCGCATGGTGCTCGCCCTCGATGCCGGTGATGAACTCGCCGTCATGGATGAATCGGACCTCCACCCGGACGGTCTCTCCCGCGGGGAGCACCAGGCCGTCGCTCACGTCGGTGCCGTTCACGAAGAGCGCGGCGGCGTCGGGGGTGTGGCCCTCGTCGGGAGCGGTTTCGTCGTCGCCGCAGCCCGCGAACGCGATCGCGGTCAGGAAGATGGCAGTCGAGGTGAGTGCGGGTCGAGTCATACAGGCTCCTGGTGAAAGTGTGTGATCATGTCTCGCGGCCGAGCCGAAGCGCCACGCGCAAGGCGCGCGGCATGCCGGGGTTGAGGAAGCCGGAAGCGCGGAGCTCCGGGTACTTGGTGTCGAAGACGTTCAGCAGGTCCAGGTCAAGGCTCGGCCCCGCGCTCGCCAGGCGTATGGTCGCCCCGAGATCCACCAGCGCATACGGTTGGGTCCGGACGTTGGGCTCGCCGATCGGCGTGAACGGCCCAGAGACGCGGAGCGCCGCCCGAGACTCTACCGCCGCCGTCAGCGCAGCCTCGAGGCCCAGCCGGCCGGTGTAGCGCGCGACACCGGGGACGATGGCGCCGGGCTCCAGCGGCTCGTCGTGGTTCGCGGTGCTTGTGACCGGACGCCAGCCAGCCATCAACGCCGCACCCGCGATCACGGGCGCGGTGCCCGGCACCCCCGCGGCGTCGCTGATGTGCGCGTCATTCCAGGTGCCCTCCGCCGTCAGCCGGAGCCCCTCGCGGGGTGTGATCGACAGGTCCATCGAGACCCCCTGGCGCACGCTTTCGCCCGCTTCGTTGACCTCCCGGGTCACGGGATCGAGGATTCGCTCGTGCGCCACGTCGAAGCGGAAGAGGGCGATCCGCACCTCCGTGCGCTCGTCCAGCCAGCTCGCCCCGATCTCCTTGGCCCACGCGGTGACGGGGTGCAGCGAGGGGTCCTCGATCGTCCCGACCGCACCACGGAAGCCGCGCGCGAGGGAAGCCTGCAGTGACATGCGATCGTTCAGCAGGTAGCGCGCCCCCAGCTTGGGACTCGCCAGAAGCCGGGTCTCGTCCTCCCAGGCGGCACCGGCCGACAAGCGGTCCAGACTCGCGTAATGCACCAGGTCGAGCCGCCCACCGACATCGTACGCGACGCGCTGACTCAGCAGCCCGCGCCACCGGACGTAGGTGGCGCCGGCCAGGTAGTGGCCGTCATTCGCCTGATCGTGCGACTCGCGGACCCGGGCCTCGGTGTCATAGAGATCGTACCCGATCCAATCGGCGCGGCCGCTCACGCCAGTCGTGATCGTGGTGGTGCCGGGTCTCCAGACCAGCCGCGCATCCCCACCCACCGCCCAGCGCCGGTCTTCCTCCTCGGTCTGGGCGACCAGACCGTCGTGCGGAATGTTGAGGAACACCCGCGAGCGCACGCCCTGGGTCCATAGCGCCGACTCGAAGCTGGTGTTTTCACCGGTCGGCACGTGGTAGTGGCCGTGCAGGATCAGGCGCCCCGCGGAACCACCGTCGGTGGGATCGGTGGCCGCCTCCAGGTCGTCGGCGTTGTAGCGGTCCACCGACACGAAGCCGGGGGAATCCCAGCTCGAGCCGTACAGCATCACGCCACCGGTCATGCGCCCGGCCCCGGCGCGCCGCCATCCATGCGCGACCGCGTTCCCCAGCCAGTAGTCGGAGTTGTCGCGCCAGCCCTGCTGCCGCTGCCCATCCAGGGCGAGCAGCCCGCCGGAGGTCGAGCCTCGGCGGCCGGTGCGCGCCCATCCCCCGAAGTCGCCGAAGCTCGACCCGCGAACGGCGGCTTCGCCGCTCTCGGCGTCGTCCGCGGTCATGGCCTCTACGACACCCCCGAAGGCGAAATCACCGTACAGCGGGCTGGACGGTCCGTGGATCACCCGCATCGATGCGAGGGATGCAGGAGTCAGCAGGCTCCAGTCGGCGTATCCCTCGACGTGCCCGTGAAGCGGAAGGTTGATCGGCACCCCGTCCACCACCAGCAGCACATCGGACGAATGGTCGGAGGTGAAACCGCGGATGACGGCGTCGGAAGCGAAGCCTGGCCCCTGGCCCTGCTCGTGCACCTCGATCCCGGCCGTGCGGCGGACCAGGTCATACGGTCCGCTCGCCGGAGCCCGATGAAGCTGCTCGGCAGGGACGTCGATCGTCTGCACGGGCGGCGCGACCGAGGGAGCTCTCGCGCCGATGACGGTGATCGGCGCCAGGGTCGCGGCGGCGGTGCTGTCCGGCTGAGGAGGCTCGTGCTGCGCGGCGAGCACCGCAGGCAGGGCGAGCCACCAGCCGATCAGGGCTCCAACGGCGCGGAGCAGCGGCCGCGACGCTGCCGCGGTATGGGGATAGACCATTGGCTCTCAGCGCTCCAGGACGGACCGGCCACCGGCGGCACGCTGCCGACGGAGCCGGTCACGATTCGGATTGACTCTGTGACGATGGACGACTGGTCAGGTGAGTCGAGCGGGAGGGCCGATGGAGAACGGGAGAAGGTGAGAACCGGCGGGAACCGGGCGCAGGCCGTCCTGCAGGGAGATCCGAGGGAGCCGCATTGGGGATGCGGCGGCCGTCACGAGCCGAGCAGGCTCGATGCCGACGCTCATCCCGGAGCCGTGAGCGATGCACACGCACTGCGACGGCGCGGACGCGGGGGTGCCGCCCTTGTGCCCGTGATGGCTCGCGTGGTCGGAGGCGCCGCCGCTCGCGCCGTCGTTCATGCATCCCAGGACGGCTGGGGACGCGGTGACGCGAAGGCCGAACGCCCCGGCGAGCAGGAGGGCCAGGCCGGCGCGTAGCCACGAACGAAGGAGGCGCGGAGTATGCGGCCGCATCACTCAAACAGTGGCGTGGCGAGGTTCGGTTCGCAAGCTCGCCCGGATCCCGCAGGAGGACCGTCGAGCTAGCGCAACAGGCGCTCGAGGTAGACCAGCGGTCGCTCTTGTAGACGACCCTGCCCCGCTCGGTAAAGCCGCAGCGGGTGTGGAACCGGCCCGTCCCGGCGCGGGCCGCCAGACAGCGAGGTTGCTCAGCCGCCCAGTGCGATCGTGGCCCAGACCAGCACGACACCGATGGCGAGCATCAGCAGGCCGCTCCACCACGGGTGCCTGCCGGCATGGCTGCCCAGGAAATGGCCCCCGAGGAAGAGCATCACCAGCGCGATGGCGTTGGAGAGACGGAGCGCCCGGTGGGCCTCATGGATGAAGGCGAATGGGAGCGCCACCGGCAGAGTCGCGAGGAATACCAGGAGGAAGACGCCGAGCGCCATCCGGAGATCGGCGAACGAGATCCAGAACCTGCCGGGCTCGGGAAGGGCGGCCAGCCGGCTTCGGAGGACGTCCACCTCCTGCGGCTGCATGGTCGAGGCGACCAGCGGGGGCAGCGCGTCCAGGATCAGCTCCCGCGCGCGGGCGGGATTTGAGGGGTTTCGCACTTCCTTCAGTATCGCGAGGTTGCGGCCCCGCTCCGTCAGCGCGGCGAGGAGGAACATCACCCCGTCCACCAGGCCCCAGGCGATGTTGCACCCCAGGGCGCCGATCAGCATGCTCCTGACCTCGTTCCGGTCCGCCGTGGCGACGCTCAACGTTCCGGTGAACGTGAGCGCCATGATCAGGCCGAAGATGACCTCGCCGACTCGGTCCACCGGCGACAGAAGCTGGCCCGCACCGTGTCCGGGGGAGGAGGAACCGGGCACGGAGGATGCGACGTTCACGCCGGGACGAAGTAGAGGAGGAGCGCGATCGATGCGTACACCGTCAGGAGCTGGACTCCCTTGAACCAGTTGCCCTTGCCGTCGTTGCCGACCGACCCGCCGATCAGCACCGCCAGCAACAGCACACCGAGCTCGGTTCGGCTGAACGAGAGGTCGAGCGGCTCGGGCGCGATCAGCCGGCTGACCAGCACCAGGACCGGGGCCACGAACAGGGCAATCTGGATGCAGCTGCCGTAGACCACACCCATGGTCAGGTCCAGTTTGTTCTTCGCTCCGGCGGCGATGGCCGAGAGACTCTCCGCGGCGCCCCCGACGGCCGCGACGATGATCAGGCCGATGAAGGTCTGCGACATCCCGAGCTGCTCGCCGGTGCCTTCGGCGGCGCCGACCAGGATCTCGCTCATCCAGGCGGCCAGCACCGACGCCCCGACCAGCGTGCCGAGCGCGCGCGGCATGCTCCAGCGGGGTCCCTCCCCGTGGCCGTGGCCGGTCTCGGTCTCACCCGCGAACTCCTCGCGGTGGGTGCCAAGCATGAAGTAGAGGTACAGCGCGTACACCGCCATCAGCATCAGCGCCAGCCGGACATTGATGGCGTGCACCTGGGGAACGTGCTCGGCGGCGGAGAACACCCGCTCGAAGGCGCCCGGACCCGCCAGGGTGATGACTGCCAGGAGCATCATCGAGCTGTAGACCCGGGCCGCTCGGGCAT
>Ga0210114_1000385_pt1 | contig 11646 bp, 12 predicted proteins | sample MayberryNW_TuleA_FD_185524 | JGI IMG/M metagenome (GOLD analysis project Ga0210114, IMG submission 185524) | Wetland microbial communities from San Francisco Bay, California, USA, that impact long-term carbon sequestration - MayberryNW_TuleA_D2... | ecosystem: Environmental > Aquatic > Marine >...
CACTTGCATTACTGGTATTAGCAGAGCTTTCCCAGCGGGCACGGTACAAGTTCTTTCTGATTTTCCTCCACTATTAAAGGCAAGGTAAAAAACTGAAGAGTTTGTGTTAGACTGTCCATTCGCACATTTTTCCCCTGTAGCATCGTTAACAGGATTATCATCAGCGGGTATACTCAGAGACCATTTCCAGAAGTTCTTTGCATGGTCGGCGTACGTTAAATTGTAAGGCAGGCTATCTGGTGGAAAAATATTTACTGAGGTGGAAGCAGTAACTGGCAATAACGAAGTCGAAAATCCCACAATCAACGAAGCGCATACCGCAATAACGGAAAATATTCGTTTCCGTGAGGTTAAAAAAGAAGACAAATCTTCACGATCTACTTCAGAATAATTGTCAAGCAACGGCTCACTAATCCTGTTCTAGACATGGCTTGGAGTTGGTTAGCAGCTCTAAGTTATTAATATCATTTTTGAGCAATCGAGTTTTAAGAATATCATTATTACGAAGAATCAAACTGCAATATTGTAGATCATCGCATAACTTATTGGATAATGAAAAATAGAGCGACCCAGTCAGTTACCCACCTGGATCACCCTAGATGTCAATAAAGAAATCGCTGGGATTTCTATCTATTATAGATACTTTCTATCCAATAACGTGTTCTTAATGTGGTATCTGTTTAATTTGTATTAATAATGATTAATCACTCTAGCTTATTAGTGACTTGAAGCACATTAATTGTGCCAGTGCTGATTAACATGAATAGAGAGAGGCCCCTGGAAGAAATTCTGTAAAGACCAGGGGCCAATGTTGTCAATGCTGAGGGATCTTCTGGTTGTGTTCCATTTTGCCATTTGCAGCATTTCAGGGATTGGACATTTGAAAGCAGCATTATTATCTTAACAAATGATTTAATTAAACAAAATGAAAGTAACTTAGGGACTATGAAATAGGATCCGAATCATGAATAAAACTACTTAATCCTACTTCTCTTTTCGATCTCCACCATATACACTTCTACTGAAAAAGTCTGAAAGGATTAGATTGACCAAGTTGTGTTAATAGATATTGTATTTCGTTGCTTTTCTGAGTTTCAGTAGGCTTTATAAAGATGTGGGATTCGATGGAATCCCATGCAATTATGAATTTACGTTGGAGGGCAATATTATTCCGCAATTTTTCCCTATAAATCTGAATTGCATGTTCTAGGGTATGGAATAATTCTATACTATTAATCATTATTACGACCAAATCGTTGTTTCTAGTAACGGCTGACCTACCTTCTACGTAAAAGGCGAATTTAATAGTTGTTTGGTGATACTGAATAGTTTTTGGAATAAATAAATGATCAACACCATTCCTTACTCCATCCCAAATTATCCTAGGAATCCAACGTACATGATCAGGGAATATATCAGAGATAAATATTTTGACGTTGTCTTCTGCATTGTAACCACCCAGATATTTAGTATTACATGTGTAGAGTGCCGAAGTCAATTCAAGAGCAGTACAAACTAAGATTGAAATGGAAAGATTTCCTCCTCCAACTACAAGATGGCGGCCGTTTTGATTGGTATTTACGATTGTTTGAATATCACCCATGAGAGCCTCTTCAAGCCAGCCGAAACGATTTGTAATTGGTCCGATTTGGTTCCCAAATATGTAGTCGTTTCTTTGCTCTTCATTCAAAGAATTAATGTTAATCAAACTATTTACCAGCGGGGCTGCTTAAGCTATCCATCAAAATATCAACTTACCTAAAAAAAATGGGGGTTTACGCTGCTTGTTGTGTAGCATGGCTGATTAGGTTGAACGCATTGGAGCAGAACTAGTTTTCACAGCAATGGGCTCAGTGGTAACAGATTTCGGTGTAACAGGTTCCGCCCTAACAAAATCATGTTTTGTATTTAAGTATATCCAAACGTTACCGTCGGTCGAAGCAATTATTGCTTCGTGAATTTGAGCTATTGCGACATGGTTCAACAACACTGTATATCTTTTTTCGGATAACCTCCTTTCTTTCCTGACTTCCGCTGATCTACGGCCAGCATCTGCCCTGACTCCTTCTTTAGCTTCCGGCGGTAGCAGATCTAGTATCGTCGATTGTGCCCACATTCGAGGCCTTATTTTCAGGAAATACAAAAACACAAATTTCTTCAAATCCTAATTCGTATTCAGGGTATTTCCTTCAACCTGCTAAAATCTCCAAACACTATTGATCCAGGCGTAATGAGTTTCATTGCTTCATTATACAGTTCGTTCGCCCCTTTATCGCCTTCCATAGCCTTCATAACTTCTTCTACGTGTTTGGCATCTCTGTAGGATAGTATTTCTAACCATACATCCTCGTTATCATTAGCAGAAATGGTTTTTGACAAATTTACGAAATCCATCATGTTTTCTCTTGCATTCAATTTATACACATATTTCGACACTCCATGTTTCCTAGAGAAAATGTCAGTTTGTTTACCAATGTTTACTAATGCATCATGATTGTCCTTTGAGGCGCGAATGAAAAGGATTGTGATCAGACCGCCTGATTCTTTTTGATTTGTAAAGTTATCCGAATTACTCATGTGAATTGATATGATTTAATATTATATAAATGACATTTGTGATTTTGGATAAAATATGGTTAGATATGTAGCATTTTTTCATGAACGCATTAACCTGCCTTATAACTTGATTTAAATTATCATTAGAGGATATGTCAGACGTTTGCCGATCTCGGAGAAAGACTCCCTGTGTTCTTAATGACATGGTACACGACCTTACAATCCTCCAATTCAGACCAATCTTTCGACAGAAGGAAATGAACTGGAGCTTTAAACATTCTTATCATCTGTTACTGTTGAGGAATGCTATTGTTACCATTATTAACAATCTTTGAATTTGGAATACGTTGACTTGCACTACTAGTATAATAGTATACCTACACAGAAGTCTACAACAATGGCGCAGGTCAGAGCTCTTTTAATCAAGGTCCTATTCATTATCTAATCATCTCTATCTATTATCTAGTAAGTTATAGTCCTGTGTTGTTGTGAGTCATTTTTCTAGTATTAATCACCAGACAACAACTTGTTCAACTTTGTCACAGCGAAAGCAGTGTAGTGTATAGCTATATTCAGTTCCTACTCGATATAGTCTTGGCGCTTTGCATTGACCACATACAATGTTTGCCATTTCATGATATTCAGGTAAGTGATGGTCAGTAGTTTTAGTGAATGGTTTACGCTTAATGACTGATTTATCTCTATCAATCCATGAGTTTAGTTTACTTAGTATTTTCATAATATGTATACCATACTTAATTGAATAAACCTTTGTGATTTTTCATTACAATCTCATTATACATTGTTTTGATATCTTCTGCAAAGAGTTCTACTCTTGGATTTGAGATTTAATAATCTACGATTTCTTTAGCTATTTGCTCAGCGGTGCCCTATCTAAATTTTAAGATCTATACTTTTATCATCCTTGAATGAGAACATGAATACATATCGGCAAATTACCAGATTACGATTCTAGTAACGAAACAGGTAGGACAACCATGATTTGTACCTACGATCGCCCCACCTGTTTCTAACACATTTGGCAGAGTTCTCTAAGAGAATGATATGATCGATATCAAATTCCTTAATATGATTCCATTTTTAGGAGGACTCTAAAAGTCTCAATTTGTTAAATATTAATATAGTATAATGTCTAATTTTTTTTACATATTGTCAACTCCACCTGGTCCAACCAGTTCTTCTGCAGATAAGCCTTTGAGGTGCGAAAGAAAAGCTAGCAGAACACAACCGTAGTGAACATGTAATGTAAATTATATTCCGCTTTATCTTTATTTTTTTTATGGTCATGATTCTAACCTGGGAGTCAGCTATCAAAACAAGAAGCAACCCTTCTCCGAGATTCTACGAACATTTGGAAAGCAGTTTACTCAAATTACAGAGTGTATTGAACAAAGCGGCTGAAATTGTTAATAACTTTACGACATCTACTAAAGTGATGTCAAAAGATTCTACCCAAAATATACCTCAAGAAGCGACGAAACTAAAGAAGTTGGCAAAAGTGACCGCAAGATATATTGAAATGGAAGAATTTAAAGACTCTGATCATCATACTGGATATTTCTGCTACAATTGCGCATACTTTATGAAACCTAATCATTGTGCCATTGTCACAGATGAAGGACCTGATGTATATGGTATAAGCTCAGGCGAAATAGAACCTTATGGAATATGTGCATTATGGGAGCCAAATAAAGAAGAGATTCGCTGAACATCGATTTTTTGTTCGTCTCGAGATCGAGTCATTGTAGGCCAAAGATATACTCTACACCCTCCGCCTCCAAGCACTTTACAAAAAGATCTGAAGCTTTCCCTATTTTAGTCACTTATAAAATATCTATGACTATTCTTGTGTTTCATATCTCATGTACAAGATAAATTCAAAGAATAAAAATGTGAATTACAATTATTGTTACAATTGATTTTCAAAGATTAATTCATCGTAAACCATGATAATCTAGATTAAATCGACCAAAACTTTAACCTCTCATAAAATGAGATGTAATGGCGTACAGTCAGAATTAAAGTACATTGTAACAGATTTTGACCAGAAGGCTATTAAATTCTTCCAGTGCATAGACCGGATGTACCTGATCTTGTACCACTGGTTCAAAATAGATACAAAGGAACTTATCACGGCTCTTATTCAATGCTGTAACAGCAACCATCGCATCACTTTTTGATCCTGTGATTTCAAAATACAATCCAGTATGAGAATTCTGTATGCTATTCTTGTTACTGATCGCGAACTCCAGTCCTTTTATAATTATTTATGGCAAAAAATAGATATTCTAAATAGAAAATGTATCCACGATGCAACCAATCCATATATTTTAAGTCTCCAATCAGAGAAATTATTTGCAGAGAGCTTCTTGTACTCCGTGGTATCTGGGGGATAACCATTTACACGAAAGAACTCTGATATATTAGATCTAGAATATTCTTGTTTTGAAACTGCTTTATGGAAAAGTAACCATTTTAGGGGTACAATCAATAAATCCAATCTATTCTGTATGAACCTTGGTTTTCGTAGGGATAATGCTGTAGCCCAGATATGAAAGATAATAATTATAATTACGTAGAACGCAAAGAGAGCTATTGCAACACCTAAACTTGTGCCTGCGCCCTGTCCTAATACGATATTACCCATATTTTCTGGAAATCGCTCTATCAAAACCATAGTGACATGAATTATGGTTTCACAGCAGTCTACTGTATTATACTATGGTAATTTGGTGCTAGATGAACAGGAATTGTCCAAGATCCAATGGCCAGTTCTTGGAATATTTGGAGACCAGGATGATTCAATCCCAGTAGAGAATGTTACCAAATTTGAACAAGCCTTAAATTCTACAGGTGTTCCAAATGAGATTTACATCTATGAAGGAGTAGGACATGCATTTGCTAACCCTTCTGGTGATAATTACGCTCCTGAAGAGACAAGCGAAGCATGGCAGAAAACCTTGGCTTTTCTAAAGAAGCATGTTTAGATTAGAAGATATCATCAAAATAATGAAAACAGAGACACTAGCAATTATTATTATGGCAAGCATTGCTCCGACTGGTTTCCAAGTAGTTTATGCCCAGGTACTTGATCGAGATATGGAAGCACCAACGCCTGGGCTGAACGGTACAGCGAGCGCAGAACCACCAGCTGTATCTATTGATATATCACCATTAGAATCACTACCGATTAACGGCACCGTAACTAACCACGGAGTGACAATAGAAGAACCAGAAACTGAAACAGAAGAACCCGATACAGAATAACCAGTTCGATTATCTTACTTTCGTATGAATCTGTACCATCAGATCTGCAATTATATCATTCACTTTGTAAGTAGCATTGCTCAACAGAAACTTAAACTAATTTTGAAATATCTTCGATAAAAGGATATAATATCAGAAATAATTATCATAGTGTGGATCCTAATAATCATGTGGTAATTGATCCTAAGAAGTAATAGTGTGAGACATGAACAGTTCTTGTTATATCTGTATTTACTTTAGTATTTAGAGTATCATTACAAACCATGTAGAACTTGCGGAGTTCGGTTTGGCTTTGCCTGCCTACTGCCGAAGTCGCTTTTGTTATCGGGTAATATATCCTGAACCATGAAATCCCGTTTTAGGATTGATTCAGATTGGCCTGCCTTAGTAATTTTCTATTGTTAGGATATTCCATCTCACAAAGTTTATCCTCGCTTTTCTATACAATATCTATCGTTATATATTTAGTACAACAACTGCGATTATTATTCCTCTTCTTCATCCCTGTCCCGCTTAATTATCGCCGTCGTCATCACCATCGCCATCACCATCACCATTATTATCCCCATCCTCACTCTGATCCTCATCCTCATCAGCTTCCTCCTCTTCTTCTTGTTCAGGTACGACCTCTTCCACAACAGGTGGAGCAGGAGGTGCAGGAAGTGGAGCAGGAGGAGGTGGAACTGCAGTGGGTGGAGCAGGAGGAGGAACTTCGCCAGTAGGCAATATTTTAAAGATCTTACCCTGTCCCAATGATACTACATACATATATCCATCATATGGACTTATTTCAATATCGGATATTCCACCAAACCCAGTTGCAAATAATGCAGAATCAGAAATAGACTCCCCTTCCGTATCTGCTATCTTGTCATCTAAAGGGGGCTCAAGTACCAGTTCTGTCCTATCTTGATTGAGTTTAAAATGATACATATTTCCAGCATGGACGTCTCCAACAAACATTTCATTTTGATAGCCAGTACCATAATTACCCGAATTTAAGAACTTGATTGCAGTAGGTCCAACTGTGTACAACCATGTTAGTTGTGGAGGATGATAATGTCCTCTGCCATCAAAGTTTACAAGACCTTCGCCTTGTTCGGAAGCCATAGTTCCCGCACCCTCTCTGGGATCGCCTCCACCACGAGTATAAATTCCCATTATTTGATTCCACCCGCTATTAAAGCCTGGTTCAACACGGTTTATCTCGTCGCTATGTCCAGGACCGTTTTCACTGTCCCACAAGTAACCAGAGACAGGATCGAAATCGATACCAAAGCTATTGCGGATACCATACGCATAGTACAGATTGAGAGGAAAATCGCTTCCTAGTATATAATCTCCAGTATTAGGATTAATTACAGGTTCACCATCCTGAGTTATTCGTAGAATGCCACCTGTTCCGTCAGCTGGAACATCCGGCTCGTTCTGCGCTTCCGTTTCGCTTTCTACCTTGTCTACGTCTCCGATAGTTATGTACAGGTTATCATCCGATCCAATCTTAATAACTCCACCGTTGTGGCGAGGACCAGGGTCAGCTGGTAGATCCAGAAGTAGCACCGGATTAACCAAGTTACCAGCTGATCCTGGAGTGCCTTCTTGGAGCTCATATCTATATACTCTATTTCCTATTGCAGCACCTGAGGCATCTGCTTCAGTGTAATACAAGAAGACATTCGTCGTTCCTGTTTCATTGCTTTGAGATACAGCGATTCCGCACATACATCTTTCAACTTCTGTTGCTACGTTGACATCAAGAAGGGGTTGAGGTTGTACCACCCCATCTATGATTCGCATTACAGTCCCTTTGTCCTTCTCCAGTACTAGTATATTATTTTGAGACAAGAACGCCATAGTGGTCGGTAACGCCAGCCCCTCAGCTACTGCCTCTGAAGTAAAACCGGGCAGATTAAAGACAGGATTGCCTACCTCCTCATTATATCTCAGAGGGAACTCTGGCTGCTGCGAAGAGGCGAAAACAGATGTTGATCCCAATAATGTTGACGTCATAAAGAAAGGAAGATACGACTGCGACTGCGATGACGATAATGACAGTCCAAATACTAAAGACGATGTAGTAAAAACCATAAGAATGGCGGTCATTAGCGTAATCTTGGTTTTATATCCCCGTTCTCTTTCTCTTTCTTTTTGATTTTTACTTCTTTCTATCAAATAGACACTTTGATCCTAGATACTGAGATCTTATAATTATTGTGGTAAAGTTATCCAATACGTTGGCTCAAGACATGTCATCTTATTTTGTTAAATCCAAGTGTACCTAAAGCTCTAAATTCTACTATTACTTTGCTACTATTACTAGCCAACCCCTATAAAGTGCTTTTATAATTTATTGTATATGTACGCGTACAGCATAGCAGACCGGTTCATTGAAGTATGACGGCCATATTTGGTTCTCCAACAGATATCGGTCGTCTACCTTTATCTAAATTAGAGTCTTTAAATTGGAAATTGTACAGAAGGCCCCATAGCCTTAGAGCATACATGCATCCTCAAAAAGTAAATAAATCATACTATATGGAACTGATTGCGGTGGAAAAGCAACTATACTGTCTCCTCTAATAACTCCAGAGGCCGGTAGAAGTGTAAAATCTGGCACTGCAAGTATTGATAGGTTTGTATCCATATTCTTTCCTAAAGAATGATCAAATGAGAACGAAAATGCTGATTATATTCAAAATATTTTTTCAGCAATGATGCCGTCATTTAACGCTACCCCTAAGGAGAACATTCAACACCAAGCACAAACGATATATAATTGGAAAAGCGCATGCGACAGGCTATCAAGTATAACTAAACCAATCCTAGTTGTGACAGGAACTGATGCAGCTTTAGAGTTTCCTTTCTTTTTTGCTATTCTATAATAGAACTGAGCTATGTTACTATTCTTTTCGGTGCGAATATGTGCATGAACACATTCTTGCAAGATCCATCGTAAGTATCTGCCTTTGTTATGCTGCTTCCATAATGTGTTACTCCACCAGAACTATGTGTTGACGGTACCAATCCTGCGTATGAGCATAGATGATAGGAATCAGAGAATCTGCTTATGTCTCCAACTTCACTAACTATTAACAGAGCAGAATAATATCCTATGCCAGGAACTGTCCTTAGTAATTTAGCCCATTTCATCCTCTTGTGTAAGCAGCAGTATCTTCTTCGATACTGTATTTACTTCATCATTCAACGATTTTATAACACGAAGACAACCATTAATTCTATAATCATCATATTCTTCCAGTTTATCCATATGTCTTTTGGTGAAAGTACCGGTAGACCCCTTTTAAACAGTAATGCTATGTACCTTATTCTTTAGTTTAGTTCTCATTCTTACAAGTGCGGCTCTATGCCTGACAATATCTCGTAGTCCCACTATTCTTTTGTTTGGAACGTAGCATTCAGCTATATATCCGCCTCTTAGTAGATCAGCTAATTTAACGGCATCAAGTTTGTCGGTCTTTATTTTAGCTGATGCAATAGCTCTTGTCTTAACTGGATTGGATAATTGAAATGTTATACCACATCCCGGATGATTCCATTACTACCTTGGTCTTACTATTGGGATAAAGTGTCCTGGACCTTTCTAAATTGAGAACACCCTGCAATGGAGACTTTTTTACTCCAGACAGTAGTAGAAGAGGAGGTCTTGTATATGCAGGGTAGAAATAGCAACAGCAGATGGACTGCTGATGACAGGATAAGAATAGTGATGGAATCATTGACTACAAACATCACCTTAGCTGAACTATGCAGAAAGCACAACCTGAAGCCAAACGTGCTCTATAGCTGGAAACAGAAATTTATGGAAGCTGGCAGGTTGGCATTAACTGGTTCAGGTGAGAATATCAACAAGCAACTACAATCAGAGAATGAACGTCTGAAAAAGCTAATTGGCGAACTAATAGTAGCCAATGATGCTTTTAAAAAAACATTAGAAACAGGAAGGAGGATAAGCCAGCCGTGGTAGATTTAATGACTGCGAATCATGACTTGAGCTTGAGAAAAGCATTGGCATACACTGATTGCAGCAGAAACACCTACTACTACAATAAGAAAAAAGGACCCAGAAATACAAGGCAACTGGTACCGCTGAGTTTAATTTAAGCACTGACGGAATAAGTTATCAGTTAAGCGTCTCCGATATATCAGATGTTACGGCTGCCCACATACATTCAGGTAACGTAGGTGAAAATGGGCCAGTTATTGTTACTCTGTATAGCTCAGATACCCCAGCTAACCAAACGGGGTGTTTTAGCTCAAGGTACGATTACTGCTGACGATCTCGAAGGATCAATGCAGGGTAAGGAGATCTCTGATCTAATATCAGCAATGAGTAATGGGGTCACATATGTAAATGTACACACGCAAGCATACCCTGATGGGGAGATACAAGGACAGAACTAGAATTCATTGTTCCAAAAACTTTAATCTGTGCTTTCCAATTGATCTGCGGTCCAGTTTGGCCAACGCTAAGCCCCTATAGGAGGATTAATTTTCATCTGTAAATCTTCTCTTTCCCCCGCGACTTGGTTAATTCTGAATTTTTCATAGGTATGGAGAAAACCTGCCTAAATTGTACAATACACAAATACTTCCAAAAGAATCAGGACGACTCCAGAAGTAATAGTGCTCGAAGAGAACTCAAGAAAGCTCACCAATAGAGGAAGTTCGACGTCACGGATTTCCAAATAGTTTCATACTTAAAAATCAGGCATTTCAATCCTTTAGTCTATCGAAGTAGATTGAATATGCTGTGACAGTAACAAAAGAAACGCACCTGAAAGAATTTCTCATTCAGATAGTATGCAGTTGCACCGTCAGCGTTAGTTTTCCTATATTTAATTCTTCACTACCTTGTTATATGCTTCTATCTTCCCTTGCAGCTGTGGATAAGAATTTGGTATTCGTTTATCCTTGATATGATTATGTACGAGAAAATGTTTGAAGATTCTGGACGCAAACATGAGGGAGTTTATACGTAGGTATGGTATGGCAGCAACACATCTTAACGCATTCTTCATAGAGAAGCATTTTGATGTTTTCAAGAAAATACTTGAAGATGCAGTAGATGACCATTGGGATCCAGACATCTATCAAGATATGGTAGATGAATATGATGTGGATCCAGATGATCCGGAGGAATTAGACGAAGTAGAACTAGAAGACGCTCGTAATTTAATGTGTAGAAAGATTACCGAAGCGTTTAAACCTGGTTGGGTCAAAAGGTCCTTTGATCTGGATTTAGGTTTGGGTGACGGTGATGACGACAACAAGTAAAGATGCTTTTTTGTCTGTACGATCCGCTATATATAATGAGAGTGTATCTGCTGGCTACATAAGTCGAACCAGTACAGGTAAATGTTCAAATGGGTACACTAAGGCCAAAGCTAACTCTGGGCAAATTCACGCTCAAAAAAGTAGCTTTGAAGAACCAGAATTATCATTCGACTCAGCACCAGCTTGTCATTGTAAATTAGAGAATAATAACTAGATTGTTGATAACTGCACAAACAGCAAATTTGTTGCAACATGCACAAGAAATCAAGGATGTCATAGGATGCACTAACATCATGTAAGAGGTCATCGAGCTCAGTTAGATATCAGACTGATACAGAAAATTACAAGAAATAGCATATCAATATCACATAATAACGCAAGATAGCAAAAGCTAAATAAGATAAGAGCGATGGATAAAAAGCAGAAAGAAGCTCTTGTTATGGCATTAGCTGAAAAAGGGAAAACCTACAGAGAGATTACAAAAGAAGCTGGTGTTTCTCCGAACAC
>Ga0210114_1000386_pt1 | contig 11627 bp, 13 predicted proteins | sample MayberryNW_TuleA_FD_185524 | JGI IMG/M metagenome (GOLD analysis project Ga0210114, IMG submission 185524) | Wetland microbial communities from San Francisco Bay, California, USA, that impact long-term carbon sequestration - MayberryNW_TuleA_D2... | ecosystem: Environmental > Aquatic > Marine >...
AATCGTGGATTGGAACGGCGCATTGATCATCGACCGTGAGGGTGAAGACGTTCGCGCGGTATTGGAATATGCCAACGTGGAATTGTTGGAGATGCGCTATCTCGATCAGAAGCTCGATCGCGCCTTGGATCAAGCGTTCGAAAGTTTGTCGAAACCGATACTCAGCCTGCCCCGCCTGCTGGGGTACTACGGCGCCGATCTACGCCGTGTCGCTGAGCTGCAAGTCGATAACGCGGTTCTCTTCGAAGGCGTGAACAATACCCTTAAATTGCTCGGCGACCAATATCTAGCGCGGGTCTACCGCACGGCCAACCAGCGCTTTCATTTGAAAGAATGGGACGAGAGCATCCTGCGCAAGCTCGAGACTCTGGAAAGCATCTATGAAAAAATATCCGATCAGGCTTCCAATCGGCGCATGGAGATGTTGGAGTGGGTGATTATTATTCTAATCGCCTTCTCGATCGCCCTCGAATTCATTCCTTAGCTATCTTATGTAGCCACCGACTCAGGCCCTCGCGCTGGCGCGTTGCGAGCACCAGCAAATCCGGCGGATGTTTTGCACGGTGGCGCAAGCGATTCCAGCGGTCGCTCTCGGCTGGAGGACAATCTCCTGATCCGCGTGGGACTGGAGGGCGATTTTGAGGCGTGGCAAAACGCGACGCGGCTGCTCTGCGAGAAATCGGACGGGTGGACGATGCGCTTCAGCGGCTCGCCGTTTGTCTTCCCCCGTTCCTGCCTCATGTCCGTCCTCCCTCCGCCGGATTCCAGCCCGTCAATTTGTTTTTTGCGGTTTTACCGTAAGCACCGGGCACGGCGCATGGCGCACGACTTTTTCCGCGACGTTGCCGATCACCAGACGCTTGAGTCCGGTGCGCCCGTGAGTCGCCAAAACGACCAGATCGGTCAGAAAGTCTTCCATGCCGTCGACAATCGCTTCAAACGGGTCGCCCTGGCGGATATGGTAGCGCACCTTTGGATGCTGTTTCACGATTTCATGGCAAAACTGTTTGAGCAAAACTTCCGCGTGTTCTTCCGTCACGCGCATGATCTTGGCGCGCCTCTTGTTCTCGTCGGCGTAGGCATCGATGAGCGCCGGATCGGTTTGAGTCAGGGCCGTCATATAGAGCTCATCGAACGGATTGTGGATCACATGGAGAATGTCCAGGGTGGCCGCGCTCGCTTCGGCAACATTGACGGCCAGCTTCAAGGCCTCCAGGGAAAACTCCGAGAGATCTACCGGGCACAGAACTCTTTTGAATTCGAGACTCATGGTAGCCTCCTCGATGCGGCATCGGTTACGACGCCTTGCGGTAAAGATCTTCGATCAGCTTTTTGTAGCGTTCCACAATGATCTGTCGCCGCGGCTTCAAGGTCGGCGTCAGCTCTTCGTTGTCAACGGTGAAATGTTTGTCGAGAACCGAGAAATTGCGAATCGCTTCGAACGGCGCCAGTTGCTTGTTGGTTCTTTGGATGATCTGCCGCACCTGATTTTGCACCCATGGCTGGTCCGCCAAATGGTCGGGATCCACATCGACGCCCTGCTCTGCCGCCCGCTCGAGCACCCGTTTGCGGTCCAACGTGATCAATGCTGAAAGATGCGGTTTTCCGTCGCCGACAATCACCGCCTGGGAAATAAGCGAATCCTCTTTCAAGAGGTTTTCCAGCCGCTGCGGCGCGACTTTCTTGCCTCCCGAGCTCACGATCAGATCTTTCTTACGGTCCGTCACCCGCAAAAAGCCTTCGCCATCCGCCGCGCCGACATCGCCGGTGTGCAACCAGCCCGCGGCGTCGATGGCTTCCTGACTCGCGATCAGATCGCGGAAGCGGTAGAGCACCTTGTCCTGGTAACGTTTAGCTTGCGCGCAGAACATCGCAGCCAAACTGTTTGGAGAAGACGCTGACTCGGTTGCCTTTTCCATGATCGGAGGGTGCATCACTCCGACTTTAGAGGTGTTAAACGCCTTCGCCAAGGCTGACTGGGACGAGCGTTCCGTCAACCGCCGGATCTTCTGTGTTCAACAAACCGCGATCCATCGCCACATGATACACGCCGAACCGATCGATCCAGGCCACTACTAGCAAGTCACCTTCCATATCGTAAAGTTCGATGTAGTCGATCTCCCGTTTGGTCAGCACGTCATCGTAATAAATAAGAATTCCCGCGCTACCGTCTTCTTCGAGAAACACATACCAATCCACGGCCGTCATGCGCTTTGGATCCGGTGTGGTCAATGGCAACAAGACCTGTTCCTGTCGCAGGTTCTTTCCGGTCCTCAGTTCCTCCGGCAGCGCGTTTCCATTGAAGAGCACGACCAAGAATAAAGCAGCAATAACCACTCGCATTTTCAACTCCCCTGTTCTGACATAGAGGCAAATGGTGTGCCCGCCAACAGCGGCGGCCGCGACTGGAAAACGGCCGCATATCAACAGAGTCGCGCGTGAAACTATTTTCCGGCAAGAGCAAACTTCGCAGAGCTGAAAACCGGGCCGTCAAATTTCCGCAACTGTGCAAAAAACCGATGCCCGATCGCATGAATAAACGGTTGAATCGCAAGGCACAACCGGCACATATTTTGCCTCAGTAATCAATCCTTACGACGGAAGGAGCTCTTTATGGAACGCCGACGGATTGAATCTCGATGCCGGTTAAGCGGTTACATGGCTCTTTGCGTCGGAGTGCTTTGGCTTGCGCTGCCGGCTTCCGTGCGGCCCCAGAACATGGCCACACGGGAGCAAATCGCGCGCATCCTGGCATTGGAGAAAGTGAATGTGGCCAACAGGCTCGTCTCCGGAGAGGTTGTCAATCGAGCCCCCCACACGGTGCGCGACGTGCAGCTTTTCATCCGTTACACGTGGCTGTGGGATAATGAAACGAAGCCGGGCTCGCCAGACCCCGGAACATCGACCTACATTACGTTGGCAGGAGAGATTCCGCCGGGAGGGCGCTTGCCGTTCACCTTCAAGCCTTCACCGCCGCTACCGAACCTGTCTGGCGGGCGGTTTGAAACCACCGTGGCTATTGCCGGTTTTACCGAGGTCATCCCTCAGAGCCGTTAAGCGCGGCGCGCATCAATCGCGGCGCGCGGTTCGGCCCCGGCGCTGGACGTCGGTCAGTGGCTCCCGTGCGGTCGAAATCGCACGCGATGACGCGGCAATACATCTGCGCTCCGCCGCGCGGTTCATGCCGCTTTTTTCTTCGGCATGGCGACGAGCGGCATAGTCAGCGGTTTGGCCAGCGCCACAAAATCCTTGTATCTCAGGCGGACGGTCTGCACATGATTGCCGGCGTTGAAGTAGATGTGCTCGTCTTTCGCCAACGCCGGGTCGACCAGCATTTTCAGACCGAAAAGGTGCCCAAACGGCGGCATCGCGCCGATTTCACATCCGGGAAAGCGCGATATAAATTCATCCTCGGTGGCCAACCGCACGTGCCCGGCTCCGAGGCCCGCCCGCACCTCGTCGAGACTGATTTTGTGATTGCCCGCGATCACGGCCATGACCAGCGATCCATCCACTTCAAGCATCACGACCTTGGCGATTTCATTGCCGGATACATGCTGCTTGGCGGCGATCTCCTGTGCGGTATAAGCGAGCGCGTGGTTGAAAACTTCATACGGCACCTGCGCCTGCTCGAACAGTTCTTTTAATTTTTTTAGAATCGGCATAAACATCCCTCCGTATCTCATCATGGTTCTAAAGCCACTAACTCCCTTAATTCCACAGTATCTTCAACGCCGTCGATAGTCGCTCTTTAAACGAAACGCGCAAGAACTATGCCGCGGGCAGGCAAGCGGCACATCGACAGATCCCGTTATTTATCGAGCCGTGCGGGTTTTGTTCGCGCCGCGGGTCACACGAGCTTTTCTCAGTGCTGCCAAGCCCAGCCGGTGATTTTCTCAGGACTGCAATTTGCGCGTCGCTATGTTGAGGAGGCGAGAAAAATCTTTAGAGTATTCAGAGGACAGAGCGACCGGCGATAGTTCTTGCCATGGTACGGCTCTTGCCGCATGATGAATGGGCGCAGAGACACAAAAGAGCAGAGAAGGAGGAAGAGATTCTATGAAAATCCCCCTACAGATCACCTTCCGCAACATGCCGTCTTCAAATGCAATCGAGGAAAACATCCGCGAGAAGGCGGCGAAGCTGGATGCGCTTTACGACGATATCACGAGTTGCCGGGTGATCGTCGAAGCGCCGCATCGCCGTCATTACAAGGGCAAGGCTTACGTCGTCCGCATCGACATGACCGTGCCGGGCGACGAGTTGGTGATCAATCGTGCGCCCAAGCGTTTGGATGCAGCGAAAGCGTCTCATCCCGAGGATCTTGAAAAAGATCTGGCCGAGATTCACGAGCCGAGCAAGCACGCCGCGCACGAGGACCTCTACGTTGCGATCCGTGATGCATTCAATGCCGCGGGTCGCAAGCTGCAGGACTATGCGCGCCGACGCCGCGGCAAAAAGAAAACTCACGAACCGGCACCGGCGAAGATTTTTCCGGTCGAAGAATAGGTTTTACCAAACAGCGGAGGAAGCGAACTCTACTTTCATAAAACGTAGCACTTGAAGGTCGCTTCGCCGCCAGAGGGCGGCGAACAGACGAGCGCGGTGGGCATGTCGGCCGTCAGGAAATGGCAGCTGAAGGCTGCTCAACAAAAAATTTGAGTGGCGCGCTGCGTGTTCGTTTCTGGGTGTCGTTTCGAGTTTCGATCTAAACCGAAACCCGGAACTTGTAACCCGAAACAGCTATGCCCATTTCGACTCTATTCAGCAGTCTGCCAGGCTTAATTCGACCCAGAGGATTTTTATATGTTCCAAAAAGTTTTTGTTTGCCTCGACGGCTCCGCCCTGGCGGAAAAGATTCTCCCTCTGGCCCGGGCGTTGACCGCGCCCAAGGGAGGTAAATTGACGCTGTTGAGAATCGTTCCCGAGGCCGCCGCGTTGGAAGATAGTCACGCGCGCGAACGCGCGCGCGAGTATGGCGCTGAGTTACGCTTCCTGGTATCCACCGATCCAGCCGGCGCCATCGGCGCCGAACTTGAGCGCGAGCCGAACGCGATCGTCGCACTCACCACCCATGGCCGCACGGCTTGGCCCGAAGCGATTCTCGGCAGCGTCGCGCTGCGCGTCATCCGTGAGGCCAAGCGTCCGGTGGTGATTTTTCGTCCGGTGACGCACGAGAGCGAGGCGCCGAGAACCATTAGCTCGGTCGCCATCGCTCTCGACGGTAGTAAGTTTTCCGAGAAGATTATTCCGCATGCGGTCAAAGCCGCTCAGTTTCTATCGGCCCAGCTGCATCTGTTGCAAGCTTTGCCGGTGAATTCGGCGTTGACACCCCTCAGCGAGCAAGAGAAATCGGACGTGCTCGAATCATCCTACGTCCAGCGCAAGGCCGCCGAGATCAAAACGCAGCACGGGGTCGAAACTCAGTGGGAAGTGCTGCACGGCGAGCCGGCCGAAGCGATTTGCAGCTATGTGCGCGATCTGCCCGATACTCTGCTGGCGATGACCACCCACGCGCGCGGTGGCCTGGAACGCGCTATCATCGGCAGTGTCGCGGCAACCTGCGTTCGCCATGCCGGCGTACCTCTACTGCTTTACTGGCCACGCCACTAAGGCTCCGGGAGGAAAAACGTTCGATCGAGGTTCCGGCGGTATCACACTCCACCACCCAGCCTGGGCTCTCCTAGTTGTGCGTTTTGGGCTTGCGCGGGTCGAGCGCGCGCCGGACGTATTCCGGCTCCAGGTTCAACAGCTCGCAGACATTTTTGAACGAGAAAATCCAATCGCTCGCGCTTTCGTTGATCCACGCGTCGACTTCGCGAAAGCGTTGTCTGCCTTCGGGATCGCGCGCCTTTTTGAACTTGCGATAATCTTCGATTGCGTCCTGAAGGAGCGCCGCTAGCAGAGCCCGTTCCGGTTCTATCGGCTCACGGCGGCGGAAGGTACTAAAGAACTGCTCTGTCGCCTCCGTATCTGTGCCGAGCAATCCTTGAATCTTTTCGTTCATTGGCACCTCCGATCTTTCTGCGACAAGCGCGTTGCGCTTCGCTCAGGGCTGCTAAAAGAAGTCTAACGCAAGCGATGTGCCTCTGCACGCCGGGCTTACAGCGGCGCCGCCTTCTCAGCGCTGCGAGAACTTTCCCGCTTGCTTCTCAGGATTAGGAAGCGAGCGCCATTGAGCAAACAAAAAGTTTAAGTGAATTAGGCCTACCAATGGCATAGTCATTGCGTTGAGTAGTCCATGTCGGCTCCCGTCGCGCGCACGGAATCAAGAATGAGGGGAGTGCCCGATGGTCAAAAAACCCAATCAGTCAATCTCGTTTCCGATGCACCTCTCGCGGGAGGTCGAGCGCCTGTTCGATGAGATTATCCATCGGCCCTGGGGCTTCTGCCGCGACGTCCGCGGCTGGAATCCGTCGCTGGACCTTTATGAGACTGCCGATGCCTTCATCCTCGAAGCCGACTTGCCCGGCGTCAAGGCCGATGACCTCCAGATCGATATTGAGAACAACTTTGTGGTACTGCGCGGCTGGCGCTCGTTGGACAACAACCGCGACGGCCGATTTCACACGATGGAACGCTCTTCCGGATACTTCATGCGGCGCATGGAGCTTCCCGAATCCGTTGACCAAGATGCCAAGGTGGAGTTTTGTGAGGGCGTGTTGCGCGTCATCATGCCCAAATCGAAGCGAAGTACCGGAAGGCCGTGTTAGTAGGTCGAGCCCCCAGAGATTACTTCTCTTAGAACCCGGGAGGAACAATGAACGTAGTTAGACAGGAAAACCATTGCGATCAGCTGAGAAAGCGGCGCAACGAGATTATGATGACGCTCGAGCATGTGCGGAAAGAACAGCGCGCTGTGGACGAAAATAGGGACTGGATCGATCGCGCGGCCTATGAAAGCCGACTTCACCTGCTCGATAATTTGACCGACTGGTACGTCAATGAAATCGCGCGCATCGATGAGGCCCTGATCCGTATTGCCGAAGGCACGTATGGCATCTGCGTCGGATGCCACGAGCGGATCGATGCGCGCCGTCTCGAGACCACGCCGGCAACGATCTTTTGCGCGCCTTGCCAAGCCATCAGAGAAGAGCTGAGCACGGCGTAAACCGATCATCCAGCGTGAAAGTGCGCCGAGTTCTCAATTTCGCCGCTGGGCCGAGTATTGTGGGTTCCGCAACGAAGTTTTCGTCCTCGTGAGATGAGGGCCCGTCTGTGATCTTAATTTCCGCTATCAGTTGACTTCCGGCACACGGAGTGCGTTACATCACTCTTCTGCGTCGCTTCCTAAAGTTGAACCCTCTCGCTGCTTTTGCTCATCGATCCAGTCCCGGCATAATTTTAGACCGTGTGCTTCGGCTTGGTGCTTGTCCTTGAAAGTGAACTCCAGAGCGGTCACCAGTCGTTTGATTTCGATGGTCTGGGTCAAGTCCCGATCATAGACTAGACCGCGCGAGCACCAGCCATGCTTGGGGGCGCGCACCGCGACTCCATAGATAGGATGGCCCTTATACTGTTTCATCTTTACCGTTCCTACATCGTTCGACACGAGCTCTCGAGACCAGGACAAGCGGCGCCGAGGCGCCGACACTGTTTAGAATCACAGAACGAAAGGGACAACCCGACCTGTTGCCCCTCACTTTCTGCTCACTTACATGACAACCCGAACTACCAGCGATTGCGCCCGCCGTCACGGCTGCCACGGCCGCCGCCACCGAAGTTATCGCGCTTCGCCATTGGCTTGGCCTCGTTAACCGTCAGAGTGCGACCTTCGAGTTGGGTGCCGTTGAGCGCCGAAATCGCGCTCTGGGCCTCGCTGCCGGAACTCATCTCGACAAAGCCGAAGCCGCGCGATTGCCCCGTGAACTTATCCGCGATGACATTGGCCGATTCGACCGTGCCATGCGCAGAAAAAAGTTCTTGTAAACGCCCTTCCGTTACGGAATACGGCAAACCACCGACGTATAATTTACTACCCATGTTCTCCTCCTATGAGAGACTGTTATAGTCTTTGACCCTGAGAATCTGACTGCAAATGGTCTAGAACATGGGCTAACAAATGAGAAAAACCACGCTCTGGTCGGATTGTCATTTAAAGATCGCTTCGCAAGGAGAGAGACTGAGAAGAGGCCTTCGAATTTTCTTATTTTCCTCAGAAGGCCGTAGACTGAAGAAGATAACGGAGTCTACGTCTTACCTGAGGGGATGTCAACCGAACCCACAACCGACGGCGGTTTCGTGATCGCACCGAAAACGGTCGGCTGAATAGTTCTATGCCACTGCGGTGGTCGAATCAGGCCTTGGCAGCGCGATCAACCCGCCAATATAGCTAACTACCTCCTGCGAGCCCTTCGGCACATCAGGTCTTAGGGGCAGCCCACCGAACTTTGCCGGCAGCGATTTCGCGCAAAGCAACGACAATGTCACGATTATCCGAGAGAACGAGCGGCTTCGCTCCTTTCAAGAGCTGCCGTGCTCGTTTAGAGGCGAGCAGGACGAGTTCAAAGCGACTCGAAACATTATCCAAACAGTCTTCAACGGTGATTCTAGCCATACCCGCACCGTAGACTCCCCGCGAGCAGAACACAAGGGAAATCTTTGAACGAACCGTGGCGACTCGCGCGAAATCTCCACCGACCTTCCGCCGCGCGGGCCGGGTGCTATGCTGATTTAAGGCTCGATCCAAGGTGGAACGACTGTTGGATGTATTTTTCACGATTGCTGAACTCGCGGCAATAGCGTCTACGCTGGTGCCGTTCATCCGAAGTGATGCCTGGTGGGTCAGGATTTTCGACTTCCCGCGGATCCAGATCGCCGCTATCAGCACGCTGATTCTTGCCGGTGACTTGGCATTTCGGAAAGACACCAGCCTAAGCGGGCATATCATCCACGTCGTATTGACATTATGCATCCTTTATCAAGCCTATAAGATTCGGCCATACACAGTCTTTGCGCGTAAACAGGTAGAGCGAGCGAAGCAGCCCCGCAACCAATCGACTGTCAGCTTGCTGCTTGCGAACGTGAAAATGGACAATCGAAACTCGATTCTTCTCCGGCAGATAATCACGGAGGCTGATCCTGATGTCATTCTTATCGTCGAGGCGGATGAATGGTGGCAAAACGAGCTTCGCCGCTTCGCGACCATTTATCGCTTCACCGTGCAGCAGCCCCAAGATAACACTTACGGCATGCTGCTTTATTCCCGACTTGAGCTGGTCGGCCCGGAAGTTAGATTCTTGATCGAAGACGATGTGCCTTCGATTCGCGCCGCCCTCAAGTTGCGCGCGGGAGTCGAAATTGAGCTTCATTGTCTCCATCCCAAGCCGCCGGTCCCTCAAGAAAACGCCCAATCCACGGAGCGGGATGCTGAATTGATGGTCGTGGGCAAAGAAACCAAAGGAAAAGAGCTGCCGGTCATCGTTATGGGCGATTTGAACGATGTGGCGTGGTCGCAAACGACGCTTCTATTTCAAAAGATCAGCAGGTTGGTGGATCCGCGTATCGGGCGCGGGCTTTATAACTCGTTTCACGCCGGGTATTTCTTTTTACGCTTTCCGCTGGATCACTTTTTTCACTCGACTCACTTCAGACTCATCCGACTAAAGCGCCTGGCGTACTTTGGATCGGACCACTTCCCCATGTATATTCGCTTGAGCTACGAACCCGAGGCACAGCGGCAACAAACAGGCCCCGAAGCCCGTCAATCGGATGAGAGCCAGGCAACGGCGAAAATCAACGAAGCTTCGAACGAATGATCGACCGTAGCGCCTCCGTTTGAGCGCGCTCATTGAAATTTGCCTCAAAGCGCATGACTGAGCAGGACGCCGCACGAATCCTTCTGGTACGCTCTATCGAAGAGACGGATAGGAACGTATTTCCGCCCTCGCGGTTGTCCGAAGCACTGGCGGCCGCAGCAAACGACCTGCGGCCGTCGTCCTGGTTTCTCGCCCGAGCCCGGTATCTGTTGGAGGCCGTGCCGCACACCTACAGCTCGATTGTTCGGATGGCGCAATTGCCGCAAGGATGGAATATCCCGATTTGCGTTTTTTCCTTCCTCGTCGGTTTGGGAACGAATTATCTTGGCTCATTCCAGAAGATCCCGTTGATGCTGAATCCGATCATGGCTTTGGTTGCGTGGAATTTGCTGATGTATCTGGTTGCCGTTTGCTGGTTGCTACGTTCTGTCTTTAAAAAAGTCACTAGATCGGGCGAACCCGAGGGTCGGAAAGAATCCGTAGACGGGCCCTCCTTCCCCACTGCATCAAGGCAAAGCGCTTTTCCGACCGCGCCGCCGGTCCCGTCCGCGCCTTGGACCGCCCGCGTTTTATTTCCTTCGATTTGGATTTCCTTTCATAACTTCACCTTACGTTTTCATGCCACAAGGAAGCAGGCGGCGTCCTTTGTCAGCGTCGCCAAACGATTTTGGAATCATTGGGTCGAAGCTGCACAGCCGCTGGTGGCGGCCCGCTGGAGACGCTTGTTGCACTGCAATGCGGTTTTTTTGGCGGTTGGAGCGATCGTGGGAATGTACATCCGTGGCGTCTTTTTACGTTATGAAGTGATCTGGACTAGCACGTTTATCACCGACGAAAGGACCGTCGCGAGATGGGTGGAATTCACTTTCGCTCCGGCCATCTTGGCCTCGCGCATCGCCGGCCGGGACCTTAGCGCTGATATCGACCTAGCGCAGCTCATGAGCCCAGCTGGCGCTCCGGCTGCAGCGTGGATTCACCTTTTCGTCTTGACGGCGCTTTTGGTCATTGTGATTCCTCGAGTGGTTCTCGCCGGCGTGCAAGGATTCCGTGTCCGGCGTGCCAAAACCAACATTCAGATCGATTTCGATGATTACTTCGCCAGGCTGATTCGACCGCAGATTGAAGCATTGATCACCCAAGAGCTCGATCGAGGCGTTCAGGACTTCGCGCGAACCATGGCGAATTTCGTCTGCGAGCGATTCTACGATAACCGCATCGTTCCGGAGTTGGCGCAGTTTAGAGCAAGTGGCGGCAGAATCAGCGATCTCAGGCAACGCATCAAGGAGCGCTGCGAAGAATTTAGGGATGAAATAAGCGACTTCGCCGGCACCGCCGTTAAGGAGTTGGAAACGTCGGTAGGCCCGGGAGTGGAGCGGATTCTCAGCGCCGTACAACAAGACTTTCGGTTCGCCGCGACGATGAGGCAAGATGTCATGAGCGACCTCGCGATTGTCCCCCAATATGAATTTGACCGTTCCGTGAAGCCAATCGGGGAGGGGTTTGCCGATGCCATCGGTGTAACCATTTCGGCATCCATCGCCGTGGCCTTGGGAACGCTTGCGGGAGGGTTTGGCGAAAGTTTAGAGATCGCAATCATTGTCGCGCTCTTCGGCACAACCGGGCCGGTAGGATTTTTGATCGGCGCCATAGTCGGACTGATCGTGGGCGCCGGAGCCTGGTGGTTTGGCCGCGAAAAAATCACCGAGCAAATCGAGAACGTTAGACTGCCGAGTACACTGCTGGGAATGGTTCTATGGCAATCGAGGTTCGACGGTTTGATTCGGGAGGGTCGGGTGAAATGTCATGACCTCGTAAAAACCCGAGTCGGTGAGTTGCTGTCGCCATTAAGCTCTCGGATCGGCGGTGAAG
>Ga0210114_1000387_pt1 | contig 11601 bp, 14 predicted proteins | sample MayberryNW_TuleA_FD_185524 | JGI IMG/M metagenome (GOLD analysis project Ga0210114, IMG submission 185524) | Wetland microbial communities from San Francisco Bay, California, USA, that impact long-term carbon sequestration - MayberryNW_TuleA_D2... | ecosystem: Environmental > Aquatic > Marine >...
TCATACTTATCCTCATCCCACTCCGAATGGAGGGGATCATCCTCGGCATGAATGCCTACACCACCCTTAACTCTACTCTGGGAAGCAGAGTTTATTTCTTTAACTCGAAGAGTCTACAATCAGACCTAGAGCGTCGAGTGCAGCAAGCAAACTAATTAATGCTGCGTTAGCCCCTGCACTACCAGTCACCGTTTGTTTGGCAACTGGAGTTGCGCCGTGGAATGCAATAGGGTCTGTTGCACTCTGACCCATCACAAATCCATCAGTATTACTTGGGTTTGCATACCCTTTGTTTGAAGTTTCTGTACTTGTAATAGCCATGATTTCTCCTTACGCACTACCGAGAACGCGAGTAGCAAGGTCTGGATACGTTGTCTTCCAACCATAGAGTACGTCGAGTCTTGCAATTTCTCGGTCATTCACAATGTCGTAGTCTTTGATAAGACGAAGACTCAAACCTTGATATTCCACTGACTCGCTCCACACCACTCCGTCTGGAGTATCAATCGGTACAGTGACCAGCGAAAACGCATTGCGCTGGAAAGCCAGATTGGCTTTGTGCGAAGCAAGTAGAGTCACTTCGTCTGCACCAGTCGTCGGAAGAGCTGTGACATTCTGGTAGGCTCCTGAAGCTGAAGACTTTAGCGCAGGACTAATAGAAACAGAAGTCGCAGTTGTAACTGAGACATCTGCTGTCACCACAAACTGAGCCGCATAACCAAGATCCTGATAGTTCACAGGGTTAATGGCATTGCATGCCTCAAATGTAATCACATCACCCTTCAAGAGGGTCCCAGGAGTTCCTGCTGTTAGACTAACAGTGGTTGCCCCTTCAGCAGGATTTGATGCAAGAGTAATCGTTGCAGCAGTTCCGGCCGTGTGGTTGAGTGCATTCTGAGACTCAAACAGATCAAATCCTGCAAGACGACCTACTGAAGCTTCCTTTGTGATATCTTCGACAAGGGAAGGCTGGAAGACGTTGGCTGTAAGTGATCCAAGTAGAGAACGTGAGGATGCGGGACGCAAAGCACAGAATCGATCATTCTGAGGAACTGAAAACTCAGTCATCTTCTGCTTAGCATCCAACATGGAATCGAAATCTACACTACCAGTTGCAACTCCTACTGTGTTATAGACATCTTTGTAAAGACCAGCACCATCGAGATCGACTTTGTTAGCCAACGCAATAGCAGCAGGTTTGATATATCGCTCAGTATATTCATCGACGGTGAGCGTCAGATCCTTCGAAAAGAAGGGCCATGCTACGTGCTCTCGTGAGTTAATGACGATAGTATCAGAAGTTTCAGTGACGTTTGAGAGATTAAGCGTTGCGCCACTGGTTGATTGGAAACGTACAGGCTTGCGATACGAGACCGTATCACCAACCTTCATACCAAAATCAGCCTTGAATTGCTTATTTGCTAGCCGAGCAAAGACAAGGTTGTTAACCAACTGCAAGGCCGCTTCTTTGGCGATAATTGCAGGTGTAATTAGTGTATTTGCCATTGTTCCTCTTACCGTTTACGCCCTTTCCAACCTACAGATGCCGCACGCCGAGCCGCATATTCCTCCATCGACTCTTCGTCTGCACTTTTATCAACCTTTTGAGCGTCTTTACCGCCAATTGGTTTGATAGGATTGGGGGCTTGTGAAGTATTTTTTGGTTTTGGAGGGGTAAAGCGTTCCTCCATCCGACCGATTTCTCGTGCAACAGCCACAGGAGACATCTGGTTGAGTCTATCAACTTCCTTCAGATTCTTTGCCAAGTGGTAGGCTAGTTGTGGTCCCATATCACTTGTAAGCAACGCTTCAACCAACGCGGGGGATTGGACAAATGCAGGATTCCCAACAAACGTATCATAGTCTGGAGTCTCCTGTTTGAACGAGTTCACCTTCTCAAAAAACTTTGATGTGACGGACTCTGCTTCGCTACGCTGTCTACTCATTCGTAGTTGCTCTCGCAACTTCGTTTCGAGTTTGTAGTCTACCACGGCATCAGTATATTTCCCGTAATCATCAAAATCTTCGAGTTTGGGTTCAACAAGTTCCTGAGTCTTTGGGGTAGCGGGAGTCTGTTTCGGATCTCCTTGTTTCTCCAGAATCAGTTTTTTGTAGAAATCTCGCTCTTGCTCTGCGGCTTCGCGTTGACGTTTTTCTTCCTCTCGCTGATGGGTGAGTTTGCCAAATCGCTTTTTAGCCCATGCTGGAGTTTGGTCTTCTGAAGGTTCTGCTTCAGTGCCTTCCTGGTTTTCTGGGTCTGTCTCGGTCCCAGGATTAACGACAGTTTCTTCGCCTTCTAGTGAAGTCGTTGGTTCAGTAGTGCCCGTTTCCACGGTTTCGGTGGTTGGTTTGTCCACAAGATCCCCTTTGCCTCAGGTAAGTGTGAGTGACTTAGTACGTGATGAAGAGCCTTAGTTACGTGGTTTGCCCTTACGGCCGTAGGAACCTGCATCGCTGAGGCCATCTGGGTTAAACATAGGCTCCGGTTGACGATCTGCGCCCATGCCCTTTGGCTTTGCGCTAGCCGATTTCACCACATCATTCTTCGGCTGTGCCTCGTCTGTCTTGATACGCATACCTTTATTCTCCTTGGTTTAAGGGTTGTGCGTTTTGTTTCGCCTCTCTCGTTTGAGGCCCAAACAACTCTTGTAACACTTCAATAACAACTTTCTTGACATCAGCATTCTTACTATTAGCTTGTAATTCTAGAGCAGCCTTCATGACGCTCAGCTTACTTTCGTCAATCTTGAGACGTTCTCTCTCGGTCTTCGCAACAGCTTGCTGTGCTTTCGCCTGAGAAGTAATTTCTTCAGGTGAAGGTTCAGGAGGCGGCAACATCTCTGGAGGATGCAAAATATGTGGAGGAATTGTTCGCTCCAATCGTTCTGCAATCGGCTCTGCATATTCCCAATCTTGAGACCTTGCCACAAGATCAGCAATCAGTGGTGCTTTCTCTGGGAAGGCTTGTGCAAAGAGCACCATACCTTCAGCAGCTTCTTGACGCATCGTGGTGTAGGAAGGTCCTGTATCAACATAGACACTATACTCACCTTGAGCCAGATTGTTGATATACTCACCACGCTCTTGTCCAGGTTGATTGATACCTACTGTTGCTTCCTTGCCCATATTATCACGAATCAAAATTTCTTGACTCGTATCATAAACCTTTGGAATAATACCAACCAAGATTCGACCTGTTAGACGTAAGGCTCGACAAAGATTATCGACGTAGGGAAAGTTGCCAACATCTCCTTCTTTATTACGAGCCATAATCGCTTTACCAGTTCTCTCGTTTCCTGACATTCCCAACGAGGCTTCGTGCATGCCCATTGTTCCACGAACATCTTCCAAGGACTGTGTAGCACCCTGGAACATTCCAGGAGACGCTTGCGGAGGCGGTAATCGCTGTGGAGGATTAGGATTTGCTGGATCAGGATTATATTTGAGAACAGCAATATTTCGAGTATTGGCTTGTTTATAATCTCGTTCGTGACCTTCAATTTGTTTGGTACTAGCTAACCACGGGCTCTTAGGCTGAAGTGCTACAAATTCAGTTTCAGCAGATCGCCAATAATTATACATACGCTGTGCATCTTTGGCAAAACGTACCATACCACGAACGTAGCGTTTTCCCTCAACAACAGTCATCTTACCTTCTATAGGTACGATAGGAATAATCTTTCCAGGGAAAACTTCACCTTTTTCTAGGATACCCAATCCGTAAATGACAGATCGTTTGACTGTATATTTTGGAATGACTCTTGTTTGAGTGACAGTCAACGGCTCGTCAAGAGGTAAAGGTTGTCCAGTTTCCAGAGCAGTTAAGTTTTTTTCTAACTTCTGTTGCTCAATAACCTCTTCAGCTTTCGCTAAAGGTACGACACGACCGTCAGATAACTGGACTATAGTTTGTTCAGATTCTTCTCGATACCAGTATTCCGCAATTGTAAGATGGTCTTTTTCAAACCATCCTGTAGTCTCATCTTTCCCGACATCAGGAAGTGTGACAGGTTGCTTATCTGGATATCGTTTCTTAAACTCTTCTTTGGTAATTCGTTCAGTAATAAAACACCAATCAGCATCTTCTTTATTCAGATCGTAGGGTTTTGGATCAAAATAAACAGAGAGTGGATTCGGAATCCATTCAATACAAATTTGTTGATTAAACGTATTGTCGTTGATATACTTTGTGATAATACGCCATGCACCAAGACCGCCCTGCAACATACTTTCAGCAGCCGTGTCATAGACCTGTTCTGCTGTTGAGTAGTACTCGATGCCACGAATAATACCCTCGTAAATTAATGCAGTGGAAGGCGAAGCTTCTTTGTCATTTGGACGAATTTTAATACGGGGTCTATTTAGCCGAATATCCCCAATAATTTGATCCACAAACTGTGGGAGTTGGTTTAGTGTCAGAGAGGGGCGGCCATCCTGATCTCTCGTTTGTTTAATACTGGTATCCCACTGTTCGCCATTATAAAACTTCATATCCTCAACAAACGCTTCGCGGTTATGCTTACTGTACTCTTTAGCATTTCGCATGCGTTTGAGGGCTGTGCTCAGAAAGCTATCTCGCTCTGTAACCACGCCTTCTTCTGCGTTCTCTGTGGGTATCATTAGTTTTGCATCCATCCTGCTGTTTGTGTGCTACGCAGCATTCCGCTCGGTCTTCGTTGCACCGGTTCTTCTGCCAATACAGCAACAGGTTCCTCATAGCTTGTCGCAAAGACTCGAAAACTATCTGCTCCGTGAGAAGACCATGTGTGGGCGGGTACTGCCGCAAAGATCCTCTTGTCTTGATCCCATTTTTTATGGTAATCTTTGAGAGCTTCGAGACCACGTTTACACTTTATTGAATTAAAGTGACTACGAGGAAAAAGACTTCGTACCGCTTGAATCCCATCTTCAATCTTTAATTTCGGAACCACTTCAAAGAAATTAAATTTACCCGTAAGTGAAGCAGCAACGTCTAGTGCATTCTTTCCAGAAGAAAAATCTCTCTTTTTGATATCGTGTGGTGCATAGTTCTTGGCATAGGTATAAGGCAATTTGTAGAGATGTTTTATATAATACTCGATACCTTCGCCCGAATCTTCATAATAGTCGATAAAATAAATTGCACGACCTTTTTTCTGATAAAACCAAATAGTAGTCGCATCTCTAGTACCAATATCCCACGCAGTGAAAACGGGTAAAAGAGGGTCATAGTTGATGTTGAGTCCGATTCTTCCTTCGGCTTCGGCTTGCTCCACCAATTTACCATAGTAACTTCCTACGCGAGTGCCTGTAAAGCTGCAAAAATATTCTTGGTTCAGAAATTCTTCTTCCATTCCAGAGAGACGGTCTTCTTCAATCATCTCCTGTGTGACAACAGGAGTAATTCCATCTTCTCGGAATGTATCATTAACCGTGAGAATCGTCCAACGCCATCGTGGATTTTTTTCTGTTTTATGGTAAAGATCATAATAATGATTTTTCCCACATGGAGTCGAGTTGAAGATCGCAAATCCGCCATTTTCTGCTAGAATGGGACGAAAGGTGTCCCACACAGCAGGATCAGAGAAGGCAAACTCTGAAAATACAACTCCAAGAGGATTGGTACCTCGATATGCAGCGGCATTATCGGACCCTAATAGCTGAATATTCGATCCGTTGGCCAATTGGATCAGCATTTCGACTTCTTTTGGGTCTGCTGCACGCAGTTGTTCTGGAATATGATCTAAAAAACGGACTCCATCCTTACCTCGTGCTTGCCACACTGCTTTACGAGCTTGGTTAAGCAAAGGAAAGACGTAAAAATAAGTGCCGACTTGCTTCCACGCTTCTCGGATGAGTGCATTCCAGCATGTTCGATCTTTACCGGCACGACGATGCCAGACACACCCTATACGCCTAATACCCTCGTCGAGGGCTGTAAAGACAGGAGTTTGGTACACTCTAGGAGTATATTTATACGGAATAGTAATTTCTGTCTTGCGAACCAACTCTGTCGAAACTTTAGCCATTATTTCACATTAAGAGGTTAGACCGTTAGACGTTCGATATCCTGTTTGAGTGCCTGAAGACTTGTCAGTTTTTTTTGGTATTCAGTAATCCAAAAATCAAGGGCAATGGTATCAACTGTTAATACATCTGGAGAAAGAGACTGCCCCGTTCTTTCGTGAAATTTAGAGAGAGTCAGTTGTGGACCGTTTGGTGTGGATTCTAATAAAGCACCACTGGCTTTGTACTCTGAATATTGTTCAAAACTATAAGCCACGTAGTTTCCTCCTTTATTAAATTCGTGGTCCAGAAAATTTCACCCACTCAAGTTGTGTCCCCTTGGCGGCATTCTCTTTGGTGCGGCTTGACCAGAGAGGCCCGAGCGCACCAGTGGGAATGTTGGTCGTGTGAGTCGCCACGAGATTACCGTCAATGTAGAATTTCACTTGGGAAGACGAAGCAATAATCTCGAACAGATTCATTACATCAAGTACTTGTGTGACTCCAGTGTCTGTCACAGTCTCACTTGCTCCATTCTTCGTCACCGCTTTCAGCGTCTCATTAGATCCTGCGACATCAATTCGGAATCCAACGAACAAACTCGCTCCAGCTGCTGCATAATTTGTTCCATTGACCAGGCTATTGCCCAGACCGAGTAATTCCATGCGCTGCACAAGATTGGTGTCAATCGGAGCTGACTGCCACTTTACTTTGGTAGGCACGGTGCTCAGTGCGGTTGTTCGATGTGCTGTATCATTACGAGCACCATAGAGTCCTGCATATCCGCCAGATGTCGCTCCAGAATGGATATCAATCCCGGAATTTGTATTGACGAACGATGCTGTATTGAGTGCTCCACTTCCTGAAATGATCCCGTACAATCCAAGAGGGATCAGGTTAGCGAGCGTAGAGGGATCAGCTAACACATCTGTCGCAAACTGGTAAAGGCTCTCGAAGGGCAGCTGATAGAGATCAATCAGACCACTTGCAGATCCGGCTTGCTGCACGAGGGTCATTCCAAAGTGCGGAGAGGCATCGCCAGCAACGACGACATTCAAATTTCCGCCGCTCGTTTGATTCACTGTGCATTGAATATAGTCTCCAACAGCTAAATCATAAATCACAGAACAATTCATAAAATGATTCGCACTCTGCGGAACTTCTCTCGCCAGTCCAATAGGAGTTATTCCATTCAGAAGCAATCGTAACTCTCGGAGTCCAGTTGTATTAGCTGCAAACGCAATATTTCCAAAGATCAGATACTTTCCTGCGACAGGAGCCGTTAGCCGAGAATTATTTGTCGCTGTATCATGTAGATCTCCTACGTCATAAAGTTCTGAGTTGAAATTCAAGATAGTGTTCGTTCCACTCGTGAGAGTTTGTGCAGCATTATGATAAACTCTCGCTCCGATATTCTGAATTGGATTCGCCCATGTTTGATCCCCACGGAGGAACACGGTATCATCCGCCGTCCCAGTTCCCAATTCATCGGTTGGCACCAGTGCTCCGGCATCTAACGATGCATACCCGCTGGCTTGCCCCTTTTCAGATTCTTTCTGATACTGGGTGTGGTCGTCATCAGTCAACCCTGTCAAGGCGCCATGATCGACAGTTCCGCCTTGAAGGCCGGTGCTTGCATGAGAATGATCTTCTGATTCTAAACGATACTGCGTATGATCATCATCTGCTAATCCTGTTAATGCCCCGTGATCTGTAACACCAGCACTTTCAGTTGGTGTGCCGTGTGTGTGATCCCCACGAGAGTATTCAGCAGAAACTCCAGCATCAGGAGAGAGACCATAAGTTGTTTCATCTTCTACAGAATCAGAAGGCGTTCCTCCACTGCCATCTGCTGTGGTCTTTGGTCTATAGTCCATTACAATCCTTCGACGTTAAATTCGAGAACTTCAACAGGAATCGAGACGCTGGTATCACAAATCCCATAGACTGCACCTTTGGCCTCTCGACTAAACTGCGATGTACCTAAGACAAGTGTGTCACCTGCCAAGATTGAAAAGCCATCAGCAAAGAGGACATCAATTCCACCAACTTTAACAGCATCAGTCATATCAGGATTTTTAATCAGTAAAGATTGACGCCGACTATTCGCTTCCACGATCAGCGTGCGGCTATCTGTCACTGTCACAACGCGAGCGTGAAACATGAGTGTCCTTTAAGGTTAAAGAGATGGAGCTGTGTATTCCAACACTGAAACCTCAGCCGTCTCTCCTGTATCGCAAATTGCATACAGTTCAGATCCAGCAGCACGGTTGAATTGAGATAAATCTAGAGGAATCTGGAATCCTGCATGCAAAATAAATCCTGTAGCATACGTCACTCCTGCGGGACCGAGTGCAACAGGATCGCTTCCCGTAGCGTTAGAAATAGCCGCAAATTGACGCTTGCCATTCACAGCAAGAACTTGGACAGCAGGACTGTCGTCTACCGTATAATGAGCACTGCTAAACATTAGTAACCCTTTCGAGGTTTACGGCTTTTTGACTCAAGTCCTTTGACATCTTTAAATCGAGGATCAACTTTCCCAACTAAACGACGTTTAATTGCCATTCGCCGCACTTCCTCTCTTCGTGCATCTTCAACTTCGCGTGGATCAGGTTTCATACGTGCCATGTTATTTTTTCTTACTCTTTGATTGAAGTGAAGTGATATTTTCCATCGCCATACGTTTTTGATAAGCTTGTCTCTGCTTATCAATTTCAGAAGACGACATACCTTGTTTTTTAAATCGAGCTAATGCTTTACCCCACGGAGAGTCTTCGTGCATGAGATCAAATTCTTGTGTCTTCCGGAGAGCGACAGAACTGTATTTAGTGGTTGCCATAAACTTCTCCCTTTGCTCAACGAAGCATCCTTACGAAGGTCTTCCGCCCACACCAGCTTCGGTTTTGTTTCCAACCCACAATACGCCAGTGCCAATATCTAGCACGGCAGTCGCCATTGTCGCATGGGCGATCACGCAATCCGAAAAAAGGCCAGAATTGGTGTTATCTGCATCAAGTTCCACGTATTTTGTTGCCGCTGACCCGTCCTCGTTTCTCAAGAACCGATGCGCATGAACTTCCAAATCACGAAACATGATGCTCGCTGTTGCTCCTGCTTGCAACTCTTCCGTAATGTGATTGGTTAAATCGTGTGACCAGCAATCATAGAATCGAGGCTGTGTCACGGCACCATAGTCAGACGCCATCAGCACGATTCCGTCTGTAGACCAGGCAACCTCACATCGAACAAAGATATTATCCGACGCATCATTGTCGTTATCCGCATTTTGATTGGCATTATTCGCTGGACCAATCTTTAGGGCATCAGCCCCACCTTCAAACTTGCAATCAATTCCTCGGAATCGACGACCTAAGATACGTGCGCCTCCCCCTGTTCCATCACCTTCGCAACCCATATTTACTACAGTTACATCTTTAGGATGGACAGTTAAGGCCACGCCATCGGTTAATGCTTGGATATATACTGACCCACGATTGCCAGCTCCGACAAGCGTGAGATTTGGTTTAGAGATCGGGACGACAACGTTTTCAGCATAAGCACCAGGTGCTACGAAAATTACATCGTTTGCCGAAGCAGCAGAAATAGCCTCTGCAATCGTCTTGAAGGCTGTTGACCAGTCCTTCCCTGCCAAACTACGGACGACGGAGGTATTCACATACCAGGAAGTACCAGATGGATTCCCTGCCAATGCAGAATCAATTCGATCTGCAAGATAGGTTCCCATCCGATTTGCGGGATTCTTGAGACTAGTGTTTAACGATTCAGGTCGAGCCATTTTCTTTACTTCTCCTTCTTGTTAGATTTGGGCTTCTTCTTGTTGCCCCTCATGATCGAATAACCTATCGCTACCGCTTGCTTCACTGGTTTTCCCTCGTGAATCAGGGTCCTGACATTGTTCCGCATGGCTTTCTTGGTACGGGATTTCTGTAATGGCATCCTCAATTTCCTCTTGACTGAGCAGTTTGACTTTGGGTGGAGGAAGACTCCCTTCAACAGTAAATTTTTGGATATTGACTGTGATTGGGGTTTGTTTTGGATTATTTTCGTCTTGTGATTGTTTGCCGAACCCCCTAAGCTTCAGTCGAGCCTCTGCGGCTCTCCAGTCGTCTGCCTTTCCAAGTTTCTGAAGATCCCCAATATCACATCGGGCCACAGCTTGTTGGATAATTTTTAAGAAGGCTGCATAAACAGAACGAGGCTTGTCGTGGCCTTGCTGGAGCCAATAGTTAAAGTCTTTTGATTTGATTCCGGCATAGGCAGCAGCCATATCCAAGGTGCCACCGGCTTCTAACGCTTCGACAATCTCTTTTGTCACTTTTTCTATTTCAAGAAAAGAGTCTGTACGTCGTCTCATAGCCTTGTCTGTGGGATATCCATTTGGATATCGTTTTGAAAGAGTAGGGGTAATATCTTTTTTGAGTTGTTGCCAGTCTTCCTGTGTATAGGAGACTTTTTCTTTAGGTTTGAAATGTTGGGCTACCAGGTCTACCTGTTCGAGGTTTGCTAGGCCATGTCGAATATCATGCCTGGCTCTGAGTAGTTTATTGCTAGGCATAAAATTTTACCCTATTCTTCTATTCTACCATACTTTAGGGGTAAAAGTCAAGTAAAAAATGCACACCTACTAAAATATTTTCACACACAGTATCTTTTTATTCAAAAAAGAACTATCCCTACTGATTTATTTGTTTCACCAGTTGGTAAAGTGTGTCTTATACTGAAACTTTACTCTAATTTGGAATAAAAACACAACATTCTTTAATTTCTACCAGTAGTTAAAGAGATTTTTGTTAACTTTCTTTTTCTAGTATTATATAGTACTTTTATTATTTAAATAAAAGATCTTTAAAGATCTTTACTGTATTACTGTATTGTTTAGAGTGTTCTTAAGTACTTTCGTACTTAAGAACTAATAGTACTATATTACTAAACTAGTAAAGATTAGTTTATAATAATAAAGTACTGATTAATCTTAGAGAGAGAAAGTGAGTAGTCCGAGTTGAAAACGAAGGACCCATCTAACAGTTCTACCAAAACACACTTACGGGTCTCTTCTAAAAACCTTCAGGAAGGGGTTTAATTGCCTCTAGGAGAAGACTTTATTGGTTAGACGTAGGGAACCAACCTCTTTCTTATTTAAGGGTCTTAGAATGGCGTTAAATCGTTTTTTAGGAGATTTGATTCTCTTATTTAGTTCTAAAATATAGCCAAGGAAGTAGTAGCCCGGCCTTTTCTTTGTGTATAAGTATGTGTTTTTGTTCAGGTAAAAGAAGGTTCCTTTAAAAAATACGGTCTAGTGTTTGAATACCTCCTGTTATTACAAAGAAGACCCCTATGGCTCCACACACACCCTCCTCCCCCTACACATTCGTAACTTAACACAAACCTTACACTACAGTTAAGTTTTTTGTTAAGACCTTAGTCTTAGTCGAAGACCTGAAGGTCAAGGTCTTCTGACCTTTGGTGTACTGTGGCATAAATCACACACTGTAAATAAAGCTGACAGTAAGAACAAAATTACCCTGTGTGTGTAGTTTATTACACATAAGTGACAAAAATGGGCAGTAAGGAGGTGTGTGTAACGAAAGAACG
>Ga0210114_1000388_pt1 | contig 11589 bp, 10 predicted proteins | sample MayberryNW_TuleA_FD_185524 | JGI IMG/M metagenome (GOLD analysis project Ga0210114, IMG submission 185524) | Wetland microbial communities from San Francisco Bay, California, USA, that impact long-term carbon sequestration - MayberryNW_TuleA_D2... | ecosystem: Environmental > Aquatic > Marine >...
CCCGCCATGCCGCCGAAAAGCGTCGCCACCAGGCCGCCCGAGCCGCCGGCGCCGACCGCGAGCGCGCTGGGCGGCAGGTGCCAGGCGGGGCGGCGCGGCAACAGGCTCCAGGTTCCGTAGACAACGATGAATGCGGCGAACGCCTTGACCAGGAGCCGCTGGTCGAGCGTTGCGAAAAGCCACAGCCCGAGCGCCAGGCCGACGACCGAGGGAAGCGCGAGTCCGCGCAGCGCGCGCCAGTCCACGTGCCGGATTTCCTGTACCGACTGCCCGAGCGACGCGACGATGCCGAGCGTCGTGATTACCGGGATCACGACCGTGAGCGGCAGGATCAGCGCGAGGAGCGGAATCGCCACCACGCCGGCGCCGAATCCGGTGGCCCCGCGCAGCGTATACGCGGCGAACACCACCGCGGTGCAAAAGGCGAGCGCCTGCGGGCTCCCCAGGGCTGAAAGTCCCGCGGCGAGATGGCTAATCACCGACGGTGACGACGACCTTGCCCTTCGCCTGACGCGATGCGAGCAGCTTCATGGCGTCGGCAGCCCTTGCCAGCGGGAACGTGGCCGACACATGCGGCTTGAGCTTGCCCTCCTGGAACCAGCGTGCGAGCTGGCGCGCGCTCGCGGCGAACGCCTGCGGCTCGCGCCGCGTGAAATCGCCCCAGAACACGCCCACCACGGAGGCTCCCTTGAGCAGCGGCAGGTTGAGCGGAAGCTTCGGGATGTCGCCGGCCGCAAAGCCGATGACGAGGTGGCGGCCTCGCCAGGCGATGGCGCGGAAAGCGGGCTCGGTGTACGGGCCCCCGACCGCGTCATAGATCACGTCCACGCCCTTCGCGCCGCCGAGCGACTTCAGGCGCTCGCGCAGGTCCTCGGTGGCGTAATTGACGGTTTCGTCGGCGCCATGCTGGCGGCACACCGCCAGCTTCTCGTCGCTGGAGGCGCAGGCGATGACGCGGGCGCCGAGCGCCTTGCCGATCTCGATGGCGGCGACGCCGACACCGCCCGCCGCCCCGAGCACGACGAGCGACTCGCCCGCGCGCAGTTGGCCGCGGTCGCGCAGCGCGTGATCGGTGGTTCCATAGGTGAGGATGAAGGACGCCGCGGCCTCGTAGCTCATGCCTTCGGGCATGGGCAACAGGCGCACGCAGTCGGTCTTCGCTTCTTCCGCGAAAGCGCCGAATGTGGTGAAGGCGATCACCTTGTCGCCGGGCTTCACGTTGTGCACGCCCTCGCCCACCTCCTTCACGACGCCCGCGAGCTCGCTGCCCGGCGAGAACGGCAGCGGCGGCTTGAACTGGTACTTGTTCTGGATGATCAGGACGTCGGGAAAATTGACGCTCGCCGCCTTGACGCGGATCACCACCTCGCCCGCGCCCGGCTTCGGCGACGGCACGTCCTCCAGCACCAGGGACTCGGGCGGGCCGAACTGCTTGCAGAGCAGGGCTTTCAATCGAATGCCTTGAATGTTACGTGGAGCGCGCGGCGAGCCCGCCGTCGATGGTCAGGATGCAGCCGGAGGTGTAGGACGAGCGGCCGGAAGCGAGGAACGCGACCGCCCAGGCGATCTCCTCGGGGCTCGCCGGCCGGCCGAAGGACATGCCGGTGAACAGCTCCGGGTAGCGCTCGGGGTCGCCGAACTTCGTTTCCGCGCGCTGGCGGAACAGGCTCTTCAGGCGGTCGGTCGCCACCGGCCCGGGGTTGATCCCCACGACGCGCACGCCGTCGGCGTGCGAGGCGCCGCCGAGCGCGCGGGTGAAGGCCATCAGGCCCGCGTTCGCCGTGCTGCCCGCGATGTAGCTCGCGTCCAGCTTCTCACCCGCGTTGCCGAGGATGTTGACGATCACGCCGCCCTTGCGCGCCTTCATGCGCGCGTAGACCTGCCGCGTGAGGTTGAGGTAGCCGAACATCTTCAGGTCCCAGGCGCGGCGCCAGGTCTCCTCGTCCACCTTGAGGAGGTCGCCGCCAGGGATCGCGCCCGCGTTGTTGACGAGGATGTCGAGGTCGCCCGCCCACGCGGCGAGCGCCTCCGCGGCGCCGCGCTGCGACAGGTCGATCGCCTTCGCGCTCGCGCCGGGCTCCGGATTGCGCGCCGCAACGAGGACCGCACAGCCCTCGGCGGCGAGCACCTGCGCGCAGGCCCGGCCGATGCCCTTCGAACCGCCCGTCACCAGCGCACGTTTGCCCTTAAGATTCAGGTCCATCGCAGGAGTGTACCCGCATGCCCCACATCACCACCGACGACGGCGTGAAACTGCACTACGAGGAAGCAGGCAAGGGCGCGCCCGTGGTCTTCGTGCACGAGTTCGCAGGCGACCTGCGCAGCTGGGAATCCCAGATCGCGCACTTCTCGCGCCGCTACCGCTGCATCGCCTACAACGCGCGCGGCTACCCGCCCTCGGACGTGCCGGAGAGCTTCGAGAAATACTCGCAGGAGCGGGCGCGCGACGACGTCCTGGCGCTGCTGGACGGCCTGAAGATCCAGCGCGCCTTCATCGTCGGCCTGTCGATGGGCGGCTTCGCCTCGCTGCACTTCGGCATCCGGTACAGCGCCCGCGCCCTGGGCCTCGTCGTCGCCGGCTGCGGCTACGGCGCGGAGCCGGCGAAGCGCGAGGAGTTCCAGCGCTCGGCGCGCGCCAACGCCGAGCTGATCCTGAAGGAAGGCATGGCGAAGTTCGCGGCCACCTACGGCCACAACGCCACGCGTCTGCAGCTTCGCGACAAGGACCCGCGCGGCTTCGCGAAGTACATCCAGTACCTCACGGAGCACTCGCCCAAGGGCTCGGCCAACACCATGCTCGGCTACCAGGCGCGCCGGCCGTCGCTCTACGACCTGAAGCGGGAGATGGCCGGGATCACCGCGCCGACGCTGGTGATGTGCGGCGACGAGGACGACGCGACGCTCGAGCCGGGACTGCTGATGAAGCGCACCATCCCGAACATGGGGCTGGTGGTGCTGCCGCGCACCGGGCACGGCATGAACCTCGAGGATCCGGCGCTTTTCAACCGCATCGTCGAGGACTTCTTCCACCAGGTGGAAAGCGGGCGCTGGGCATGAGCGCGGGCAGCCTCCTGGTCGAGAAGCGCGGCGCCGTGGGCTGGATCGTGTTCGACCAGCCGGCGAAGCGCAATGCCATCAACGATGCCATGTGGCGTGCCATTCCGGAGGCCATGGCGAAGCACGATGCGGATGCCGACGTGCGGTGCGTGGCGTTCCGCGGCGCGGGCACCGAGGCCTTCGCAGCGGGCGCCGATATCTCGGAGTTCGAGAAGATCCGCGCGCAGCGCGCGGCGGTGGGCGCCTACGACGGTCTGCTCGATCGCGTGCTGCATTCGATCCAGGATTCGCCCAAGCCGTCGGTGGCGCTGATCCACGGCTTCTGCATGGGGGGCGGCCTCGAGGTGGCGCTTGCCTGCGACCTGCGCTATTGCGGCACGTCGGCGCAGTTCGGCATCCCCGCGGCGAAGCTCGGCCTCGCCTACAACGTCGAAGGCCACAAGCGGCTGCTGGAGACGGTGGGCCACGCGCGCGCGCGCGAGATCATGTTCCTCGGCCGGCGCTACCCCGCCGCGGAGGCGCTGGCGATGGGGCTGGTGCACCGCGTGCTGCCCGATGCCGAGCTCGAAACGTACGTGGACGGCGTGATCGCGACGCTGATCGACAATGCGCCGCTCAGCATCGCCAACTCCAAGACCATCCTCGAGGAATATGCGAAGTCGGCCGGCCTGGCCGATCACGAACGCATGCGCGCGGCCATCGAGCGCTGCGCGAAGAGCGCGGACTACGAGGAGGGGCGGCGCGCGTTCATGGAGAAGCGCAAACCCGCGTTCAAGGGAAAGTGACCATGAAGATCCAGTCGATCCGCGCGCGCGCCGTGGCGGCGCCGATGCGGCGGCCGCTTGCCACCAGCACGGGCGCGCTGAGCGTCGCGCCGCTCCTGCTTCTCGACCTGCATACCGACGGCGGCATCGTCGGGCGCTCGTATCTCTTCGGTATCGGCCCGAATGCCCTCAAGCCGATCGCTGCGCTCGTCGAGGCGATGGCGGAGATGGTGCAGGGCGACGAGGTCGCGCCCTTCGACATCGAGAGGAAGCTGCGCGCACGCCACACGCTGCTGGGGGTGCACAACATCGTGCTCTTCGCCATGTCGGGCATCGACATGGCGGCCTGGGACGCGATCGGGCAGGCGCGCCGGCTGCCGCTCGTGCGGCTGCTGGGCGGCACGCCGCGGCCGATCCCTGCCTACAACTCCAAGGGCCTGGGGATCATGCCGCCCAAGCCCCTTGCCCGGGAGGCGACCGAGCTGGTGAAGGAGGGGTTCTCGGCCGTAAAGCTGAGGCTCGGGCGTCCGCACGCCGTGGACGACCTTGCCGCCGTGCGGGTGGTGAAGAAGGCGATCGGCCCGCGCGTCACGCTGATGGTGGACTTCAATCAGGGGCTGAGCGTGGCCGAGGCGCTCAGGCGCGGGCGCATGATCGACGATGAAGGCGGCATCACCTGGATCGAGGAGCCGGTGCGCGCGGACGATTTCGCCGGCAACGCACGCATCGCGCGCGAGGTGGCGACGCCGATCCAGATCGGCGAGAACTTCATGGGTCCCGAGCAAATGGCCCAGGCGCTCGCCGCGCAAGCCTGCGACTACGCCATGCCCGATGCGCAGAGGATCGGCGGGGTGACGGGCTGGATGCGCGCTGCCGCGCTCGCGCAGGCCGCGGGCATGGAAATGTCGAGCCACCTGTTCCCGGAGGTCAGTCGCCATCTGCTTGCCGTGACCCCCACCTGCCACTGGCTGGAGTATGTGGACTGGGCGGACGCGATTCTGGAAGAGCCCGTGCGATTGAAGAACGGCCACGTGCTGGTGCCGGACGATCCGGGCATCGGCATGCGCTGGGACGAAAAGGCGGTACGGAAGTACCAGCTCTGATGTTCACGCGGCACCACGCGCACTGGCCGCCGGGCGTGCCGAAATCGCTCTCGGTGCCGCGTACCAGCATCTACTTCAACCTCGAGGTGAGCGCGCGGCGCTATCCGGACAAGACGGCGCTGCACTACTACGGGACCGACATCACCTACGCGGAGCTCCTGCGCTCGGCCGAGAGACTCTCCGGGTATCTGCAGCAGCGCTGCGGCGTGCAGCGCGGGGAGCGCGTGCTGCTCTACGCCCAGAACTGCCCCCAGTTCGTCATCGGCTACTACGCCGTCCTGCGCGCCGACGCGGTGGTGGTGCCGGTGAACCCCATGAACAAGCGCGACGAGCTCGCCTTCTACGTCTCGGATTCCGACGCGCGCGTCATCGTCAGTACCCAGGACCTGTACCCCGAAATCGAGCCGCACCTGGGCAAGGCGCTTGCGCATTGCGTGCTGGGGACGTACTCGGATTACCTGCGCGCAGCGACGGACCTGAAGGTGCCGGAGGCCCTGCGCGCGCCGCGCATCGCGGCGGCGAACTGGAACGAAGCCCTGTCCGCGGGGGAGGCGCCCGGCCCGCACGCGGCGGGGCCGGAGGATCTCGCGATCCTGCCCTACACCTCGGGCACTACAGGCTACCCCAAGGGTGCGATGCTCTCGCATGCCAATATCCTCGCCACCAGCACCGGCGCCTGCGCCTGGATCCAGTCCTCGAGCGAAGCGGTCGTGCTGGGCGTGCTGCCGCTTTTCCACCTCACCGGCATGCAGGCCAACATGAACGTGCCGATCCAGCTCGGCGGCACGTCGGTGCTGATGACGCGCTGGGACCGCGACGTCGCGGCCGAGCTGATCCAGCGCTGCCGCGTGACCGGGGTCACGGGGATCACGACGATGATCGTGGATTTCCTCGCCAACCCGAATCTGCAGGACTATGACCTGTCGTCGCTCGTGCGCATCGGCGGCGGCGGCGCGGCGATGCCCGAGGCGGTGGCCGCGAAGCTCCAGGAACGCGTGGGCCTGCCTTTCATCGAGGGCTACGGCCTGACCGAGACCGCGGCGCCCTCGCACGCCAACCCGCCGCAGCGCCCCAAGCGCCAGTGCGCGGGGATTCCGTACTTCGACACCGACTCGCGCATTATCGATCCGGTGAGCTTCCGCGAGCTCGGACCGAACGAGGTGGGCGAGATCATCACCCACGGGCCGCAGGTGTTCATGGGCTACTGGAAGCAGCCCAAGGCGACCGCGGATGCCTTCATCGAGCACGATGGCAAGCGGTTCTTCCGCACCGGCGACCTCGGCTACTACGACGAGGACGGCTACTTCTTCATCACCGACCGGCTGAAGCGCATGATCAACGCCTCGGGCTTCAAGGTGTGGCCGGCGGAGGTCGAGTCGATGCTGTACGGGCATCCCGACATCCAGGAGGCCTGCGTCATCGGCACGCGCGACGCGCACCGCGGCGAGACGGTGAAGGCGATCGTCGTGCTCAAGCCCGCGGCGCGCGGCCGCGTGAAGCCCGAGGACGTGGTGAGCTGGGCAAGAGAGCACATGGCGGCGTTCAAGTACCCGCGTGTCGTCGAGTTCGTCGAGGAGCTGCCCAAGACCGGCACGGGCAAGATCTTCTGGAGGAAGCTCCAGGAGGAGGAAAACCGGCGCAGCGCCGCCGGCTAGCGCGCGAAGCCGAGGCCGGCGCCCGCCAGGCGCTCGATATCCGCGCCCGAAAAGCCCCACTCGGCGAGCGCCTCGCGCCCACCGGCGCCGCGCTCGGGCGGGCCGCGGCGCACGGTCGCCGGCGTCGCTGAAAAGCGCGGCGCCGGCGCGGGTTGCTCGACTTTCGCCTGCGTGATGTAGCCTTCCCGTGCGACGTTGTGAGGATGGCGGCGGGCTTCGGAGAACGTGAGCACCGGCGCGAAACACGCGTCCGAGCCCTCGAACACGCCACACCACTCGTCGCGCGTCCTGGTGCGGAAGGTGCGCTCGAAGGCGGTCCGCATTTCCGGCCAGCGCGCGCGTTCGTTCTGCGGCGGCAGGCCCTCGAGCCCGAGGCGCGCGACGAGCTCGGCGAAGAACTTCGCCTCGATGGCGCCGATGGCGACGTACTTGGCGTCTTTCGTCTCATACGTGCCGTACCAGGGCGCGCCCGTGTCCAGGGTGTTGACGCCGCGCTCCTCGCTCCATTGGCCCGCGGCGAGGAATCCCGAGAACATCGCCGCGAGGAGCGATGCCCCTTCCACCATCGCCGCGTCCACCACCTGGCCTTCGCCGGTCTTTTGCGCGTGCAGCAGCCCGCAGGCGATGCCGAAGCCGAGCAGCATGCCGCCGCCGCCGAAGTCGCCGACGAGGTTCAAGGGCGGCACCGGCGCCTCGCCCTTGCGGCCGAAGGCGTGCAGCACCCCCGCGAGCGCGATGTAATTGATGTCGTGGCCGGCGCGCGGGGCGAGCGGGCCGTCCTGGCCCCAGCCGGTCATGCGGCCGTAGACGAGCTTCGGATTGCGCTCGAGGCAGGCTTCGGGCCCGAGCCCCAGGCGCTCCATGACGCCGGGACGGAAGCCCTCGATCAGCGCGTCGGCGCGGGACGCGAGCTCGAGCGCCGCGCCGGCGGCATGCTTTGCTTTCAGGTCGAGCGTCACCGAGCGCCGCCCGCGCAGCATGACGTCCATCCAGCGCTCGCGCTTCAGGCCCAGGTCGGTGGCGCCCGGCCGATCCACGAGCAGCACGTCGGCCCCCATGTCGGCGAGCAGCATCCCCGCGAACGGCCCCGGGCCGATGGCCTCGAATTCCAGTACCTTGACGCCGGCGAGCGGCCCGGGCATCCGCTGCGCTCAGTGCAACCCGAGCGAGGCTTCGATATTGCGCACCATGGCCACCAGGCGCGGCCCGATGTCATCCTCGAGCTGGCCCTTCTTGAGGATGAAGGCGGGCACCGCACAGTTGAACGCCACCACCTCGCCGTCCACGGTGCGCCGCATCGGGACGCCGACCGCGTGCACGTCGCGCAGCAGCTCCCCCAGCGACACGCAGAAGCCGCGCGCACGGATGTCCTCCATCGCCTTGTCGATCTGCGGGCGATTCCTGCGATGCATCTCGGGCTCCTTCACCTTCATCTGATTGAGCACCGCCTCGCGCTCGGGCGGCGTGCACGAGGCGATGAAAGCGCGCCCGATCACCGACTGCGCGATGGGCACCGCGGTGCCGATGTCCGGAAGCGTGGCGATGCCGTTGCCGCTGCGGCAGGACTCCACGTACACCATGCTCATGCGGTCGCGGATGCCCATGGACACCGCGCCGCTGCAGTACTCGGCGAGCTCCTTCATGAACGGGCGCGCGATCTGGCGCACACTCATCGAGGCGAGCAGCGGGTAGCCGATGGAGAGCACCGCCGAGCCGAGCTGGTATTTGCCGAGCCGCATGTTGTGGCGCAGGTAGCCGAGCTTGGTGAGCGTGTAGGTGAGCCGCGACACCGTCGGCTTGGGCAGCCCCGTGCGCACCGAGATTTCCTTGTTGCCGAGCATCGGCTCGAGCGGCGTGAAACAGCGCAGCACCTCGAGCCCGCGCGCCAGCGTCGTGGCAAACTGCCGGTCGCCCTCGTGCTCGTAGCTGTAGGGGGCGGCGGGCGTAAGGGGTACTTCGGACTCGGGGGCGCCCATGGTGTCTCCTCTTATGATTTAGTCATATGATATTTGAAATAATGGAATACGAGAACATATCGTGAGCCGATCCCCCTTCGATCTGTCCGGCAAGGTCGCCCTGGTAACGGGCTCGACGCGCGGCATCGGCAAGTCGATTGCCGAAGAGATGGCGCGCGCCGGGGCCAGGGTCGTGGTCTCCAGCCGCAAGGCCGACGCCTGCGAGCAGGTGCGCGCCGAGTTCGAGAAGCACGGCTACGAGGTCCTGGCGCAGCCCTGCAACGTGTCGCGCAAGGACGAGCTGCAGGCGCTGGTCGACGCGGCGCTCAAGCGCTGGGGGCGCGTGGACATCGCGGTGTCGAATGCCGCGTCGAACCCGTACTACGGCCCGCTCGCCGGCATCCCGGACGACGCCTTCGACAAGATCTTCCACAACAACGTGAAGAGCGTGCTCTGGCTCGCCGCCATGACGCTGCCGGGCATGGCCGGGCGCGGTGGCGGCAGCTACATCAGCGTGGGCTCGATCGGCGGCCTGAAGGCGAGCACGATCATCGGCGCCTACGGCATGTCGAAGGCGGCCGACCACATGCTGGTGAAGAACCTGGCCGCGGAGTGGGGACCGAAGAACGTGCGCGTCAACGCCATCGCCCCGGGCCTCATCAGGACCGACTTTGCCCGGGCGCTGTGGGAGGACGACAAGCGCCGCGCGGAGCGCGAGGCGATCACGCCGCTGCGGCGCATCGGCGAGCCCAGGGACATCGGCGCCATCGCCGTGTTCCTCGCCTCCGACGCCGCCGCTTTCATCACGGGGCAGACCATCGTCGCGGACGGGGGCGTCACGATCGTCTAGGCCGATGACGACATCGCTGAAGTCCCTTCTCGCTGCCGGCGAATTCATCCTCGCGCCGGGCGTATTCGAAATGTTCTCCGCGAAGATCGCCGACCGCATGGGGTTCAAGGCGCTCTACATGACCGGCTACGGCGTATCGGCCTCGCACCTGGGGCTCGCGGATGCCGGCCTCGTCACCTACCGCGACATGGTCGAGCGGGCGCGCACCATCGCTCAGGGCACGACGACGCCGGTGATCGCGGACGCCGATACCGGCTTTGGCGGCCTGCTCAACGTGCGCGAAACCGTGCGCGGCTACGAAGCGGCCGGGGTGCAGGCGATCCAGATCGAAGATCAGGAAATGCCGAAGAAGTGCGGCCACACGCCGAACCGCCGGGTGGTGCCGCTCGCCGACGCGGTGAAGCGCGTCGAGGTGGCGGTGGAATCGCGAGCCAGCGGCGACTTTCTGGTCGTGGCGCGAACCGATGCACGCACCGGCCTGGGGCTTGACGAAGCGATCCGGCGCGCGCGCGCGTTCGCGAAGGCAGGGGCGGACGTGCTGTTCGTCGAGGCGCCGGAATCCGAGGACGAGTTCGCGCGCGTCGGCGCCGAGCTCGCCGGCGAGGCGAAGCTTCTCGCCAACATGGTGCCGACCGGCCGATCGCCGATGCTCGGCGCCGAAAAGCTGAAGCGCCTCGGCTTCTCGATCGCCATCTATCCCTCGGCGGGCATGGGCGCGGCCTGCGCCGCGCTGGAAGCGGCCTACGCGCACCTCAGGCAGCGCGGCTCGCTCGATGGCTGCGCGGTTGCGGCCTTCGACATGAAGGCGCTGCACGAGCTGGTCGGCTTCCCCGATGTCTGGGAATTCGAGCGGCGGCACGCGGAGCCCGGTGGCTGAAGCGATGGCGGGCCGGACCCTGTTTGAAAAAGTCTGGGAGCCGCACGTCATCGAGGACCTGGGCGATGGCACCCAGCTCCTGCACGTCGACCGCCACCTGATGAACGAGCTCTCCGGCCACCGCGGTCAGCTCGAAATCGCAAAGCGCGGCCTGAAGATGCGCAATCCGGAGCTTGCGATCGGCACGCTCGATCACGTCGTGTCCACGGCGCCGGGGCGCCGCGGCGGTCCGGCACCGTGGGCCGATCGCATCATCGATGTGTTCCGCACGGAGAGCGCGCGCGCGGGCTTCCCGGTGCACGGCTTCGGCGACGATGGCCAGGGTATCGTCCACGTGGTGGGGCCGGAGCTCGGCTTCACGCTCCCCGGCGTGCTGCTCGTGTGCGGCGACAGCCACACTTGCACGCACGGCGCGCTCGGCGCGCTCGCCTGGGGGATCGGCACGAGCGAGCTCGCGCACGTGCTCGCCACGCAGGCCATCGTGCAGGAAAGGCCGAAGACGATGCGCGTGCGCTTCTCGGGTGCGCTGCCGCACGCTGTGGGCGCCAAGGACATGATCCTCGCTCTCATCGGCAGGATCGGCAGCGCCGGCGGGGCGGGCTACGCCGTCGAGTACGCCGGCGAGGCGATCCGCGCGCTCGACCTCGAAGGACGCATGACCGTATGCAACCTGTCCATCGAGCTCGGCGCCAAGGTCGGCATGGTGGCGCCGGACGAAAAGACCTACGCCTACGTGAAGGGCCGCCGTTACGCGCCGGCGGGCGCGCTCTGGCAACGCGCGCTCGAGGACTGGAAGCGGCTGCCGAGCGACGCGGATGCGCGCTTCGATGCGGAGCACGCGCTCGATTGCGCGGCGCTCGCGCCGCAGATCACCTGGGGCACGAGCCCGGAGGACGTGATCGGCGTGGACGGCCTGGTTCCGGACGCGAAGCCCGAGGCGCTCGCCTACATGGGTCTCGAGCCGGGCCGGCCGATCGTGGGTACCCGGGTGGACCGGGTGTTCATCGGTTCGTGCACCAATGCGCGCCTCAGCGACCTGCGCGCCGCGGCTGCGGTGGCGCGGGGGCGCCGCGCTGCGGCGCACGTCAAGGCCTGGGTCGTCCCGGGCTCGCTGCGGGTGAAGCAGGAGGCGGAAGCCGAGGGTCTGGACGAGGTCTTCCGCGCCGCGGGCTTCGAGTGGCGCGAGCCCGGCTGCTCGATGTGCGTCGGCGCGAACGGCGACCTCGTCGAGCCGCAAGCGCGCTGCGTCTCGACCTCCAACCGGAACTTCGCCGGCCGCCAGGGGCCGCAGGCCCGAACGCACCTCGCGAGCCCGGTAACGGCGGCGG
>Ga0210114_1000389_pt1 | contig 11581 bp, 10 predicted proteins | sample MayberryNW_TuleA_FD_185524 | JGI IMG/M metagenome (GOLD analysis project Ga0210114, IMG submission 185524) | Wetland microbial communities from San Francisco Bay, California, USA, that impact long-term carbon sequestration - MayberryNW_TuleA_D2... | ecosystem: Environmental > Aquatic > Marine >...
TTTTTTAATCTTTTCCATACATTCATACTCATTAGCCGCAACCATATGAGCTACCCCAGATTTTGTTGCGTGTGTAGAAGTTCCTCCGAGTTCTTCAAAAGAGACATCTTCACTCAATACTTCCTTAACTACTTCTGGTCCAGTCACAAACATCTGACCTATATTTTCTACCATTATTACAAAATCCGTCATTGCTGGAGAATATACAGCTCCTCCGGCACAAGGACCAATACTTGCAGTTATTTGTGGAATAATACCAGAAGCTGTAGTATTTCTGTAAAATATATCACCATATCCATCTAAACTCATTACACCTTCCTGAATCCTAGCTCCACCTGAATCAATAATTCCTATAAGAGGTGCTCCTACTTTAATGGCTCTATCCATAAGTTTTACTATTTTTTTAGAGGCCATTTCTCCTAATGACCCACCCAAAACCGTGAAGTCATAGGCAAACACAAAGATTTTTCTACCATTAATTGAACCAAATCCAGTTAAAACTCCGTCGCCGTAGAATTTTTGAGTTTCAGGATCATCACTTCTATGAGTCACATATTTGTCCAATTCAATAAAACTTCCTTCATCAACAAGAAGATCAATTCTCTCTCTAGCTGTGAGTTTTCCTTTCGAATGTTGAGCATCAATTCTTTCCTTACCACCTCCCGATTCAGCTAAATTTTTCAATTCATACAATTTCTTTAACTTTTCTTCGTGCATGGCTTCAGCATTAATCCGGTGATCTAGTATATATATATAACAAAAAAAACTGACAAAAAATATTTACGGGATGAAGATTCATACAAAAATACTATTATGATGAACTAGTGATTATATTGAAAAAATAAAAGCTATTCACGTAAATGAGAGCGTCCACCTTGTGCCCTTCTAAAAACATTCATACCAAGATTATAGTTTTCGAATAGCGCTTTTAATGTCTCAGTTTCATTAGACAATAATTGTATTTCATATTTATTTTTTTGTGGATTTTCTAATAATAGATCCATTTTTTGCTTTTTTTCGAATAGCAACTTTGCAATATTTTGTTCATATTCACTTGACATTTTATTTATATTAAATACATCAAGATTTTAATTTTGCTATCTTTTTTACTTTTTCATACATTATTTCCTGGTATCCTAAATAGGAGTTAGGGTTTTCCAAACAGGAGCTACACAAGAATATCGAATCTTTTTGACGTTCATGAGATAAAAAATCCTGGAATAAGTAAATAGAAATATTTTCAACAGTATTACATAATAAACATTCTAAGTGTAATTCGGAATATTGCTTAGCTTGTTCTTTTGCATTTTTATTGTTGTTATTAGTTTTACACTCTAAATGTTTGATTTTTTTTGAAGATTTTGACCATAACGCATACTCACCTGGTAAAATTGGATTTTCACAACTTTGACATTTGCCTTTAAATTTTACTAATAATTTTATCCATTCAACTTCGCTCATATCGTTTTGACCTCAGAATTTCTTTCTGAATAATTTCTACAAATTTTTCATCTAACATTAGATTTGAAATCAAGTCATCAATATCAATTTTAAACTCCTTAATAATTTCCAATAGATATGGAAAAAATAACATTCCGAAAGTACTTGATGAAACATGAAATGACATAGATAACTTGGAAATCAAACTACGTATAGGTGTCCCTCTGGAAAATACTTGACCCATCAGAGGCCAACTAATTCCATATTGATGATATGATATTAATTTATTTTGTATATTTTTATACAAATGTTCAATTACTACATTATTCATATATTTTAATAATTTCCAGTTTCTATTTTTGTTTATCCTCGCTACAAATAAATCAATTTGAGAAAGATTATCCAATAATGGAGCCAAGATATCAATATCTAGGTTAGAGGATATAATGCTGGTAAATAACGAATTGACAATATCTTTTCTCCGTTCTTCAGAAGATGAACCATATCGAGGATCAGAATATTTTGCGTCTAAAGAAAATAAAATTTTTCTAGCCTCATCCTTTTCTTTGCTTAGAAAAAATTCATTTAGACCTTCAGAAATATCTACTTTAAATTTTTGATGGATAAACTGTCCATAGCCAGAGCATTTTGATTGAGCTAAATTAAGCATTGTTCTTACATCTCCATTACTTTTTTCCACTATCCATTTTTTCTCATCAAAAGATAGAGAATGACCTTGTTTAAATAATACATAATTTAAAAACATCATCAAGAGATTTGATGATATATGTTGGAATTTAAATATTTTGCATAATTTAGATAAATTTTTTAATTTAATATGGTTTGAATTAGCCACAAATAATATTGGAAAGTTTGATGCTTTCACAATGTTAATTAGAATTTCGAGTCCGCCAGTATCTTCTCTTCCATAAATACCATCTACTTCATCAAAAAACAGAAGAATTTTTTTTCCAAAAATACTCGTATTATTTTGAAGAGGATTTATTAATTTTTCTAATTGTGCACCACTTCTAGTATCACTAGCATTTAATTCTATTAGATCGTAGTTCAAAAAAGAGGATAATATTTTAACAATTGTAGTTTTCCCTACTCCTGGAGGTCCTACTAATAGTAGAGGTTTTGTTCCAGGAATCCATTTTATTAACCATTTTAGCAGATTAAGTCTAATTTCTTCATTCCCAAGAATGCTCTCTAAATTTTTTGGTCGGTATATTTCTGTCCAATACATACTTTATCAAACTATAAATTAAGTAAACTTTCGAGTGAGGGGATGGATTGTCCTTTCGAAATATTTAAAGAGATCACGTTTTGTGATATCATGATACCAATACTGGTTATAATGATTTACCGTAAGAAATAAAAACATAAGAAATGGTTTGATTTCAAATTCTTCAGGAAGAAATTCGAGGGCGAGTTTTGCTTCGTCCAAATATATTTCGCTTTTCTTTAGGGTAAGTTCAAATCCTTTTCTAACATCATTAGCAATAAGTGAATAGTAGAGAGGCCAGGAAGGTATCTTAATCGCCCCTTCATTGATTGCATCTTGCATCTCATTTCCACAACCTACGGATTCACTTGCTTTTGACATTCCTAAATGATAAATTTCATTTAATGGTGTCTGATTTAAGGCCATATTTCTACCAGCAGTACCCATCACTGACCGATATTTTTTATAACAACCAATCATAAGTTCATCAGTAATGGATTCAGGTTTAACTTTTAGTTTATTATCTATTAGTTGACCTATTCGGGCGTCCTTAAATCCATCTTCAAAAGCCTTTAGAACTGAATCGCCTCCGAACGAAATTTTTTCCCGTGCCAAATCCAAAATATATGGATTCATTAGTCTATAGTCATCAAGATATTCGAGATCTTCATCTTTATCTATAATTCTATCCATTGGCTCGCTCAGATCTATAGCTATAATATGACCATCTATTATAGAGGTTCGTAGTTCGTGGGATATATCTTCTTTAAAATAAGCCACCGAACCATCAAATAGCGCATTAAAAACAGGGAAGGTCATTTTAACAAAATTAGAGTCCAATATCCTTTGCACTCTATCTGCTAGAATTTCTGGTCTTGAGAGACGATTCTTAATATTTTCAATTTTTGATGAATCAAGATCCATTTCTTGTGAACCAACTTCCTCAGCAAATTTAGATAGGGTTGAACTCGGAGAAGTGTCAGAAATTATGCGTCGATGTAAGGATAGAAGAAAACGCTTAGTAAAATCTTCAAATTCAGTCTTATATTTAAGCTTGTATTTATTATATTGTTTGTATCCTCTTTCTCTCAATATGGCCTGTTTAAGTATTTCCTTCCCAGCTTTTGTACTCATCAAAGCCCCTTTGGAAAAAACAAAATCGTCTTTGCTACTCATTTATAATGAGTGGAATAGTAATTGCCATTATTTATTAACTTTCATCTTTCGATAAAAAGATTTAGATCAGCATTCTATAACAAAGAGAAAAAGTGGAAACAAAATCCCAAAAGATTTATCTTGAAGCCATTGCAATACGTTCCTGCTCATTTTTCTTCTTTATTGCATGACTTGACATATCATTTTTTGAGGCTAAAAGAATTTCTTTTGCTAATGCTTCTTCGATCATTTGTGGAGAGGAATAAGTCGACTCTCTTACGCCTTCTGCTATGAACCGAAGTGCCAAATCAAGACGTCGGAGGGGAGATACATCTACTGAAACGTGATAGACAACACCACCATATACAATTCTAGTAGTATCCTCGTTTGGAGAAGAGTTTTCGATGGCTCTTACCAATAACTCGACAGGATTTTTTCCTGTTTCTAAATTTATTATGTCAAAAGCGGTTTGAACAACATTTAGTGACTTTGCTTTTTTTCCACCCATTCGACCTGTATTCTTCGCATATTTTTTTCCGAAACGCATTAATTTATTAGCTAATCTTTCAATAAGATTTACCTCAGCTTTTTTGAGTCTTTGATGTTCATGTCTTCCAAAAGAAACCGGAATGACCATGGAGGGATTTAAAGATATGACCTTTGTTAAACCTGGATCATAGATTTCAATATTACCAGTTTCCCATTTATTAAACAATAATATTTTTATATTTTCTTTTCCGCTCATATTTATCGCCTCGGCTTTTCCTTTCTTCCGTATACCAACTCTTTTAATGAAACACCATTTACTTTGAACACTTGCCATCGTACTCCTGGTATATCACCCATGGCACCACCCATTGAACCTCCGATACCCTCTACTATTACCTCATCATGCTCATCAACAAAATTCAAAGCACCATCCCGAGGAAGAAATGCAGTAATGGATTTTCCATTCTTTATTAACTGGATTCTTACACATTTACGTACCGCTGAGTTAGGTTGCTTTGATTCTATTCCGACTTTTTCTAAAACAATTCCTCTAGCTTGAGGAGCTCCTTCCATCGGATTTGTTTTCTTGTCGAGCAATAATACTCGCCTTTTATAATATTTGTTTGCCCATCTAGAACGTTTTCTTTTTGATTCAAGTACACGTCCAGCGAACAATCCTAGAGGAGATTTTGCCATTTTACATATTCACACCATTATTATCATTAATTGATTGTTCAGGACTCAATATTAAAACATTTGATATGTGGAAATAACGCTTTGCAAGTAACCTAGCTTTTTCAGCATTTCTACCTTCTTTTCCAACTACAACACCCTTTTTTTTTGAATCAACAACAACAATTGCTTGTTTTGTACCATCTATCCTTTTATTAATCTTTATTTCATTGATCATACTAGAATTGAGAATATTTTTTAAAAATTCATCTTCATTATCAGAATATTCAACTAATTCTATTCTACGAGGAATAACATTTTGTAATTGTTTTATCGTAGTTCCTCCCTTGCCGATAGCAAGACCCATCTGACCCTTGTTCACAACAAAAATTACTCTATCCATTTTTTCATCTACTATACAATCTCTTGCAGTAGCACTAGTGATGCTTTGGAACAAAGAAATAAGCCGAAGTTCATCAGCTGTTAACTTTATTTTTTCAATCATTACACTACAAGACCTCGAATTCCAATTTTGAATTATTAAACATCAAATAATAAGATGCTGTGAAATAAAGTATAATTTAAATTTTAGTAAAAATTTTATGATAGTTTGAGGATTAGTTAAGGGACGTGGGTTAGTTGTCAAGTGGATTAAATTAAAATTGAATTTTATTTATTTACGAGTTGGTGTTTTTTTATGCTCTGTGTCCCTTCATCAAAGGTTACTTGTACCAAATCTCCTGGTTCATAAACGCAATTATTGATTTGTCTAGGGTGATCCATTGTTTCAACTACACACATATTTTCACTTTTAGAGATTATAATTGCTTCTTCAGAGACAGTTTCCCGGATTAAATTATTAATTGGAAAGACAAAAAAAGATAGAACAATAAAGACTCCAAACACTGAGAATCCTAAAATCAAAAATAATTTCTTGGTGGATATATAATTTTCTTCGTCAGAATGGTACTGATAGTCCATATTTCTATATAAGAATGAAATTATTAAAATATTTGGATGGTTAAGATCATCTAGTGACCAAAAAATTTAAAATAATAAAAAAAATTATTGATTTTCCAATAATGCATTTACATCTTCGTCTGCTACAGATTTAAGCGCTACAGCGGATATTCTATAAGGCCTAGTGAAAAGTCGTCCTAATTTTATAGAATTATCATTATAATAATAAATAGGAACTTTCAATTCTTTGCAGTGCTCTTCAATAAATTGCCTATCAGTATTGCTAAGCGAGGTAGAAACGATAATTAACTTAGATCCTTTAACATTTGATCTAACTTCCTTTACTCCCTCCTTGTACTTATTGGAGGATTTTGCCTCTTTAATTATTTTCTCCAGATTCTTCATTTTGTTCATTCACCTTCATGTATAAATCAACCATTCCTGTTCCAACAGGTACAGTTGCTCCGACAATAACATTCTCTGTAACTCCTTTTAATGCTTCCGTTTGTCCTTCCATTGATGCTTTTGCGATGGTAGGAACAGTTATTTCAAAAGCTGCTCTAGCCAATACAGAAGTTTTGGTTCCAGCGATCCCATGTCTTCCGATTTGCTGAAGATATCCTTTAGACGTCATTAAATCAGCCACCAACATAATATGCCTGATATCTACTTCAAGACCCTGTTCTTCTAAAGTGTTTGTAACCTCTCGTACGAGAGCAGTTCTAGCAGCTTCAATTCCTAGAGTTTGCCATATTTCATAAACATTATTTGTTGTAACACGTGAAAGATCTATTCCCTCCACATAAATTATTTTTGATAAATTAGAGCCAGCAGTTTGTATTACCCATTCTTCATTTTGTTTAACTATTGTAACTCGTTCTATATCTGGCACACCCTTAATTTTGGTATTTAGAAGCTTGTTTTTCAATAGTAATAAAGTTTGAGCGTCCATTTCTTCATTCATCTTTAGGACAATACTTTTTTCATTATCATCAAGAGTTGAATCATATTTCTTCTTAGAGCCTTTTAAAATTTCAAAAATATCTGTCAAAATGCATCCTCTGTCATTTAATTTATTCTCAGAAAAGGTCAATTTTAGAATTCCGCTATAATCAATATCGGTCTTTTCAACTACATCAATAACCTTAGTATGTATTATTTCTTTTGCAACACTTAGTGCTTTTTCTCTTGATATCCGGTGATCTTCATCTAAGTAGATATCCATGGTAGGTGTTATAGGTTTTTTCCTTGCATCTACTAATTCAATTAAACGAGGAAGCCCTAGTGTTACATTTCGTTCTTTAACTCCTGCGTAATGAAATGTTCTCAAGGTCATCTGAGTCCCAGGTTCCCCAATAGATTGAGCAGTAACTACTCCTACTGCCTCTCCTGGTTCTACCATGGCTCTTTCTGTCAAATCAATAATTTTTTTAATAACTTTCTCTATGCCTTGTTTGCTAAGTTTGTTTTGCATTAGTAGGTTTTCAACATTACTTTTTAATTTTAGGTTAAAGTTAGAAATATTTTGATGTAATATATGTCTAATTTCATCTTCATTTGCTTTGATTCCCTCATCAACTACTGATTCACTCTCAATTATTCTGGAAATATTAACTGCTTCACCATGGTCACTTTTTGCAGGATCAATTCCATCCTCTCCGTATAGATATTGAATAATATTACCATGAGGATCTCTAACAGTACTATCATATTCAAGTTTCAAATGTTCAAGAGCATTGATTAATCTTCTCTGCATATATCCTGATTGTTGTGTTCTCACAGCAGTATCCACTAAGCCTTCTCTTCCACCCATAGCATGGAAAAAGAATTCTAGGGGTGTAAGACCATCACGATAATTCGATTTTACAAAACCTTTTGCATCAGGATTTGTATCATTTATTTTGAAATGTGGCAATGATCTATTATGATAACCTTTATGGATCCTTTTTCCTCGTATAGATTGTTGACCTAAAACTGCTGTCATTTGTCCTATATTTAAAGTGGAACCTCGCGCTCCTGTCGAAGCCATTATAACACCTGCGTTATTGTTTGGAAATGATCTGTCAGCTAGTCTGCCAGCTCTATCTCTAGCTCTGGAAAGTTCATTTACAAGATACAATTCTAACGCTTCTTCTGGAGATAATCCTCGAGTTAATGGTAATGTTCCCTCTTTATATTGTTGAATTAATTCACCGATCTTATCATAAGCTTTCTTAATTACTTCAGTAATTTCCTTATGTGTATCTTCTGATAACCATAAATCGGAATAACCGTATGTGAAACCCCTATGAGTGATAAAAGTTTTTAACATAACTAAAATAGAATTGAGAAATTGCTGCGCTACATCATTTCCATAATCCTTCGCTATTCTATGTAAAACACTATCAGGTTCTTCAGCACCAATTGATGCTTTATCTATTACACCACTAATCAATTCTCCATTTTTAATTACAACATCTTTTCCTTCTCCTTTAATAGACTTGTTCCATTTTGAAGTAATGATGAAATTAAAGTCCTTGGGAAGAAATAGTGAAAATAACTGTTTACCTGTGTATAATTTTTTACCATCTTTTTCGCCTTTAGGCTCTGGTAAGGTCCCGGCATAGCCTCCTAACAATGCTAAATTAAAGAATTCCTCTTTAGACAAATAGCTTACATCACTTGTTAAAATATAAGCACCTGTAATAAAGTCACGAATACCACCTATTATAGGACCTCCATATCTTGGAGATATCAACTGATCCTGGACACTCATCAATAACGCAGCTTCTGATCTTGCCTCTTCGCTCTGTGGAACATGAAGATTCATTTCGTCACCATCAAAATCAGCATTATATGGTGGGCAGACTGCAGGATGAAGCCTGAAGGTTCTATACGGAAGAACTCTTACATAATGCGCCATAATTGACATTCTATGTAAAGAAGGTTGTCGATTAAAAATAACAATATCAGAGTCTGATAAATGTCGTTCAATAATATAACCAGGTACGATAGAATCAGCAACCATCTGTCTGTCATTGACATAATCAAGTCTTATTTTTACCCCATCAGGTCTAATAATATAATTTGCGCCGGGATAATTGTTTGGGCCATTAAAAACTAATGTTTTTAATTTTTCTATATTCCAATTTGACACTGTTTCAGGTATGGTTAATTTTTTTGCAACTTCATAGGGGATACCAACCTCTGAAATAGCAATATTTGGATCAGGTGAGATAACAGTTCTGCTCGAAAAGTCAACACGTTTTCCTGACAATGATCCCCTAAATCTACCTTCTTTACCTTTTAATCTTTGAGTTAGAGTTTTTAACGGTCTTCCTGATCGATGATGAGCCTGTGGAATTCCTGATACTTCATTATCAAAGTAAGTGGTAACATGATACTGCAATAAATCAACCAAATCTTGAACAATTAACGGTGGAGTCCCTGCTTCTTTGCTTTCCTTTAATCGTTGATTTACTCGGATTATATCTACAAGTTTATGGGTTAAATCATCTTCAGAACGTATACCTGTCTCAAGAATAATAGATGGTCTAACAGTTACTGGCGGAACTGGCAGAACTTGAAGTACAAACCATTCTGGACGGGCAGTAGAAGGATCATATCCAAGTAGTTTTAGATCATCATCAGTTATATTTGATAATCTTTCTCGAATAGTTATTGGTAATAGTCGATTCTCTCCAGCTTCTGTCTTTTCAACAAAAATAGTAGGTTTAGTAAAGATCAGGTCATATTGTTCCTTTTGACAATGAGGACAAATTTTAATTTTTTTAGACTTTTCTATTATTTCATCTTTAATATTGTCTAATGTTATAACAGCATAGGATGCTTTGGCATTTCTAATTTCTCTATAAGAGGCTAGTTCTTCATTTTCTAACTTAATTCTATTACATGATCTACAGGTTGTAAGTAATAATTTATGAATATCATCTACAAATGCTATATGTAATACAGGTTCTGCTAATTCTATGTGACCAAAATGACCAGGACATTTGGCAGAAGTATTACCACATGTTATACATTTTTGGCCAGGTTCAAGAGTTCCTAACCGATTATCCATCAATCCACCCTGAACAGGCATTCCATCTTCATCATACGTCTCTGGTGCTGTGATTTCAGCAACGCTAAATTTTCTAATTTCTACTGGAGACCAAACACTAAATTTTATTGCCCCTAAATTCTTAATTGATTCTTCCATATCATTTCACCTTACCTATAATTTTTCTTTTGGAATAAGTCTAGGAGCTATATTAAGACTCATCATTTCTTGAAGTAATAATTTAAAGGCATATGCTATTACAATAGTGGAAACTTTTGCTTTGTCTCCACAGACTCTACAGATATACCTTCGTTGCTTTATATCATAGTATGACAAAAGGCCACAACGTTCACATACATTTACTTCTGCTTTGTCTGATTCTTCAAGCAGTCTATCTTTTAACATCATTGATGCACCATATGCGATAAGGCAATCTCTTTCCATTTCTCCAAATCTAAGTCCTCCTCCTCTTGCACGACCTTCTGTAGGTTGCTTAGTTAACATTTGAACTTGTCCTCTAGCTCTGCTGTGAATCTTATCAGCTACCATGTGATGAAGTTTCTGATAATATACAACTCCAATATAAACTTCAGCGGGGAATTTTAATCCTGTTCTTCCATCATACATTTCTTCTTTCCCACTATATTTGAATCCATATTGTTCCATATACCCTTTGATATCGTTTAATTTTTCTCCAAGAAAAGCGGAACCGTCTACCACTTTTCCTCTTAATGCAGCTGCTTTACCACCCAACGATTCCATGAATTGACCTACAGTCATTCTGGATGGAAAAGCATGTGGGTTTATCATAATATCCGGAACTATACCATCTTGTGTATACGGTAAATCTTCTTGATTGACGAGCATTCCAAGAATTCCTTTTTGTCCATGTCTCGAGGCAAATTTATCACCAATTTCTGGAATTCGCATATCTCTTACACGAATCTTATACATTTTGCCACCTTCCACTGATTGAGTCATTATTACGCTATCTACAACACCATTCTCAGATGGTCTCACTCCTACCGAGGTATCACGTCGATAGGGGCCTTTAACTTCAAATTCTTTGTATTCTTCAATGAACCTTGGGGGAGATGTTCTACCAATCAAAATATCGCCTCCAGTAACTATGGCTTCATGCATAACTGCACCGTCTTGTTCTAACAATCGGTATGCTTTTTCTCCTCTAAAGCCGCGTATATTTTCATCTGCTGAAGGTAACTCAAAAGTATCTTTCATTCCTCCTGGATATTGTTTTGCTTCCGCTTCATATACTCTGTAGAAAAAAGTTCTTGCTAACCCTCGCTCTACTGATGACTTGTTAAAAACTACTGCATCCTCAATATTATACCCCTCAAATGGAAGGACTGCTACAACACAATTCTGTCCGGTCGGACGCTCATCAAGACCTAGAAGATTTATTGCTTTTGTACTAACTATGGGAATTTGTGGGTACAGCATAAAGTGTTGCCTAACATATGTACTTGCGTTCATAAGTGGTGTTGAAAATCCAAGACTTTGTTTAGCCATTGCACTTTCGTAAGTGTTACGTGGAGACTGATTATGTTCCGGATATGGTATGACAGATGCACCAATTC